>SMTZ1_10003384_pt1 | contig 16039 bp, 12 predicted proteins | sample DeeMarSWOR136_30_FD_25667 | JGI IMG/M metagenome (IMG submission 25667)
CAGAACCTCCGCCAAGGTGTCCATCCTGTCAGAATCCTCGAGAGTACTACGAACCAGCTAACCTGGATATCGAGGGACCTGAAACGGCTCTCTAGGTGACGACTTTATCGATGTCTTTCTCGCCGTAATCCTCGAATTCCTGGGCCAGGAGATATTCGCCGTTGAGCATGGTGTAATGGCTGTGTTCGACTTGGCTCAGGTACTCCAGAATTTTTCTGGATTGAGATTCGACTCTGTCCGCCAGTTGGGCATAGAATTTTTCAGCCTTTTTTTCTGATTCCATGGCCTGGTAGAGAAGGTCGACGAGGGTTGATGAAGGGGTAATGGTGATCTTTTTGAACAGCTCTTCGCTGGTTTCAGCAGGGATCTCCAGCTTTTCCCTGGGCAGAAGAGCCTCAAACAGCTTCTCCAAGGTCTCTCTGTGCTTATTTTCTTCGAAGGCCAGCCATTGGAACTTTTCCTTCAAAAGAGGGTTGGAGTATTTATCAGCTAGGTCGGAGTAAACTTGATTCGAATCTATCTCAGACCTGACAGCAAACCCCAACAGATCTTTCAACGAAGCTTTGGCTATATCAAACATGGTAATCTCCTTTCAGATAATGACCAGATATTGTAATATCTTAAGTCAAAAAAATAAAGAAGATAAAAGAGAATACTTTCTCCGTCTCTATTTGACTTCAATTTTCCCCTTTGATATAAGTCAGATTACAATACACAGGTGGAAAGCATGATCGGGCAAACCATCTCTCACTACAAGATCCTCGAGAAGATCGGGAAAGGGGGGATGGGAGTGGTTTATAAAGCTGAAGATACCAAGCTCAAACGGATCGTTGCCCTGAAATTTTTGCCTCCAGAGCTCACTCGAGACGAAGAAGCGAAAGAGAGGTTTGCGAGAGAGGCTCAAGCAGCTGCAGCCTTGGCTCATCCGAACATCGCCACAGTGTTTGCTCTCGATGAATGGCAGGGAAAAAGCTTTATTTCCATGGAATACATGGAAGGCCAAACTCTTGATCAACTGATCACTTCCAGTCCAGTTTCCGTCGATCAAGCCGTGGAATTTACCCTCTCCATCGCTGATGCCTTATCCCTAGCCCATAAGAAAGGTATCATCCACCGGGACATCAAGCCCAGCAATATCATGATTATGCTTGAGGATAAACTCACGAAGGCAAAACAGGTTAAAGTCATGGATTTTGGCATAGCCAAGTTAAGAGAGAAGGATGATTTAACTGTTACCCAGACTCTGATAGGGACTGTTGCCTATATGTCTCCAGAGCAAGCCAAGGGTGAAAAAGTCGATCCTCGCAGCGATATTTTTTCTCTGGGCATGGTCATCTATGAAATGCTGACAGGATTTCCTGCCTTCGGCAGAGGCACTCCGACCGAAATCCTTTACCGAGTGGTTCATGAAGATCCCACACTAATTTCTCAACACAAGGTGAATGTTCCAGAGAGTCTGGAGAAGATAATCCTTAAAGCCATGGAGAAAAGCCCCCCTCAACGGTACCAAAATATGGAGGATTTATTAGCAGATTTGGCAGATTATCAATATCATCCTCAGACATTGGCCGAAAAAGCAGGAAAGGATAAAAAATCTATCGCTGTTCTTCCTTTTGATGATATCAGTCCAGGCAAGCAAAATGAGTATCTGGCTGATGGTATGACCGAGGAGTTGATCATGGCACTCTCTCAGAATAAACAGCTTCGAGTGATTGCCCGGACCTCGGTTATGAAGTATAAGGAACAGACGAAAGATGTTCGAGATATCGGTCGGGAGCTAGGGATTTCGCATGTGGTGGAAGGAAGTGTGCGCCGTTATGAAGACCAGCTTCGCGTGACAGCTCAGCTCATCGATACAGAAGATGGGTCTCATCTTTGGGCAGATAAGTTTGATGGTCAGTTGAATGATATCTTTGACTTCCAAGAAAGAGTTGCCGGAGAAGTCACATCTGCGCTTGAAGTCGAATTGAGCGAAGAACCCATTACGGCTCCACTAAAACCTGTTAAAAATACTCAGGCATACGAATTATACCTCCAGGGAAAATTTCTCCAAGACACACCTATCCTCCACAACCTCGACCAGTCAAAGAAAATTCTTGAAGAAGCTCTGCGTCTGGATCCCCACAATCCGGATATTTACGTAAGTCTGGCCAATGTTTACGTACTGTATATAGATACAGGACAGCGTCCTGATCCTGAATTCTTGGATAGAGCCGAAGAAATGGCTGATAAAGCTTTGGCCATAAATAAAAGCCACCCTAGTGCCCTGTATTTAAAGGCTAATCTGGCAATGAAGAAGGGGCGTGTCGAGGAAGCCTTTGGAGGATTATGCAGAGTCCTCAAAATCGATCCGACAAACAGGGATGCCAGATGGTGGCGTGCCATACTCCTTTGTCTTTCTTCTCACTTTGAAGAAGCCTTGCAGGATGCCGACCAATTGCTGACAACGGATCCCTTTTGGCCGATGGCCCATTGGATTCACAGTACGATTCGGCTTTATCAGGGGATGTTTGATGCCGCTGTGGCCGAATATGAACAGGTTGCTGTCGATATGCCAACCAAATTAGTATGGTTGGCTCTTTCTTATCGCTACGCAGGAAAAATGGATAAAGCTTGGATGGCCGCAAACAAGGTGAAGGAATATCAACCTGACGGGATACTGTGGCCCATTGCCTTTGCTTTTCTTGAAGGTGCTGAGGGTAAAGGGAAAGAAATCTTGAGACATGTTGATGAGAGAGTCAGGGGATTTGGATGGGACTTTCACATCGGGTGTTTTTTTGTGACTTCGTTTTATGCTCTGGCAGGAGAGAAAGATGAGGCCTTCCGTTGGCTGGATAGATGTCTTGAAATCGGATTCTGTAACTATCGCTGGTTCGCGGTCGATCCCAACCTTGATAATCTTCGCGACGATCCTCGCTTTCCAAAGATAATGGAAAAGGCAAAAGAAGAAGCCCAAAAACTGGCTAAATATATATCCTGATTAAGGAAAAAGAGTCAAAATGATCGGGAAAACTTTCTCCCACTACAAAATCCTCGAGAAGATCGGGGAAGGGGGGATGGGAGTGGTTTATAAGGCGGAGGATACTAAGCTCAGACGGACTGTGGCTCTCAAGTTTCTGCCCAAGGAACTTACGTGTGATGAGGAGGCCAAGCAACGTTTCATCCAAGAAGCCCAAGCGGCTGCCGCCCTGGATCATCCCAATATCTGCACCATCTACGAAATCGACGAATCAAAGCTTGCCCCTGCGGAGGCAGGGGTGGGTCATACATTTATCTCTATGGCCTATATAGAAGGACAGAGTCTGAATCAAAAGATAAAGGCTGGGTCGCTCGAAATAGATGAAGCGCTGGCCGTTGCCAACCAGGTCGCCAGAGGATTACAGAAGGCCCATGAGAAGGGAATCATTCACAGGGACATTAAGCCGGCAAACATCATGCTGACAGAGGAAGATCAGGTAAAGATTATGGACTTTGGATTGGCAAAGTTATCCTGGGGCGTCGATCTTACCAAAACCGCCACCATCATGGGAACAGTGGCCTACATGTCTCCAGAACAGGCAAGAGGCGAGCAGGTCGATTATCGGACCGATATCTGGTCGTTCGGAGCCATGCTGTATGAAATGCTGACAGGTGAGCGCCCTTTTAAGACCACGCATGACCAAGCCGTCCTTTATTCTATCCTGAAAGAGGATCCAATCCCTATGACAAAAATCAGGAAAGATATCCCTAAGGAGCTGGAAAGAATCGTCCAAAAGTCTCTCGAGAAGGATCCAAAAAAGCGCTTTACTAGCATGAGCGCCCTCTTGACTGATTTGAGATCGGTCGGCCGCCCACCCATTTCGGTAGCAGCGGGTAAGCCTTCTATAGCGGTTCTCCCGTTCGTCAACATGAGCACTGATCCTGAGAACGAATATTTCAGCGATGGCTTGGCCGAGGATCTTATCAACGCCCTTACAAAAATAACAGACCTGCACGTCGTTGCCCGGACTTCATCCTTTGCCTTCAAAGGAGAGAAAGTCGATATCCGCGAGATTGGTCAGAAATTGAATGTTGACAACCTGCTCGAAGGCAGTGTGAGAAAAGTCGGCAACCGGGTGCGCATCACAGCCCAGTTGATCAAAGTTGCAGACGGCTATCATCTCTGGTCAGAACGGTATGACCGCGACATGGAGGACGTGTTCGCTATCCAGGATGAGATTACCGAAAAAATCATGGATAAACTCTTGGTGGCCCTCGATGTCCGCGGGAAACCACCCGAAGAGCACGGTCCCATCGATGTGGAGGCTTATAATTTATATTTAAAAGGCCGCTATTGTTTGAACAAGTTCGAGATGGATAAGGCGCTGGCTTATTATGAACAAGCCATAGAGAAAGACCCTGTTTATGCTCTGGCCTATGCTGCCGTTGCCGAGGTATACACCTTACTCTCAATGGGTTTTGACATCCTTCCCAATAAGGAAGCCATGCCAAAAGCGAGGGAAGCCGCCCAAAAAGCTCTCGAGCTTGATCCTCACTTGGCTGAAGCTTATGTATCACTGGGACTTGTGGCCTTATCCTATGATTGGGACCCTAAAGCCACTAAGGAATACTTCCAGAAAGCCCTCGAGCTCAATCCCAATTCTTCGAGCGCCCACCAGTGGTATGAATTTTACTGGACTTACTTGGAGGCCGATCTTGATGAGGCTACTGCCCATCTCGAAAGGGCGCAGGAGCTAGACCCTCTCAATTTTCTTATTAAAGTCCGTTTGGGGTTTATGTCCATTTTTAGAAGGGATTATGATGATGCATTGGATCAATTTAGAGTACTCGCTGATCTTGAGCCGAATTTCGCATTGCTCTACCTCTCGTTTGCGACGGCATATGTGTTTAAAGGTATGTATGATGAAGCGATAACCTGTGGAAAGAAAATGCTGGAATCTGGGCCACCTGTTGTTGCCGCCATCGGTAATATGGGTTGGTTCTATGCTCTAGCAGGCAAAAAAGACAAGGCCAAGGAGTTCCTGGCAGAGCTTGAAGAGCGCTCAAAAAAAGGATACGTGTCTTCCTTCTGGACGGCTGCAATTTATCTCACTCTTGGAGAGCTGGACAAATCTTTTGAATGGTTCGAAAAAGCCATTAAAGAACGCGACGGCAACATGCTCTATTTCACGATCCCACCGGTCTTCGATCCTGTCAGATCTGATCCAAGGTATAAGAATTTGCTCAAAAAAATGGGACTCGGGCATTTAATAGATAAGTTACCTTCTGTTGATAAATAGAGAATGATTTAGCAATATGGTCGGCCAAACCATCTCCCACTACAGGATCCTCGAGAAGATCTGGGAAGGGGGGATGAAAAATTGACAAATTCAAATATACATATGATAATGTGTATATGGAGGCATATTCCGATGCGCACAAATATTGTGATTGACGATCGCCTGATGAAGGAGGCACTTGAGCTCTCTCGATATAAAACAAAAAAGGAGTTGATCCACAAGGCACTTGAAGAGTTTATCCGGAACAGAAAAAGGCGCGATTTAAGAGAATTAAAGGGCAAGGTCAATTTTGATGAGAAATACAATCATAAGGAACTGAGAAGCCGATGATCCTGGTGGACACGTCGATCTTAATAGACTATTTTAGAGGGATTGAAAACAAAGCTATCAAGATTTTCAATACAGTGCTGGATAGAAATCTTCCCTTTGGGATAAATCACCTCATTTACCTTGAAGTCCTGCAAGGCAGTCGAACCGAAAGAGATTACAAAACATTGAAAAAATACCTGGATACGCAGGTTTTTTATAAGCTGAAAAATGGTAAAGATTCCTATGCAGAAGCGGCGCAGATCTATTTAAAATTAAGGAAGACAGGCGTGACGGTGTCCACAATCGATTGTTTAATTGCTATGGTGGCCATAGAAAATGACCTGTTCTTGCTTCATAACGATAAAGATTTCACGAGAATAAGCCGCCACTTTCCACTGAAAATCTGGGAGATTTAAGCGAGCAAAAAATGATCGGGAAAACCATCTCCCACTACAAGATCCTCGAGAAAATCGGGGAAGGCGGGATGGGTGTTGTGTATAAGGCAGAGGATACGAAGCTGCAGCGCCATGTTGCCCTTAAGTTTTTGCCCATGGAACTGACTCGTGACGCGGAGGCCAAGCAGCGCTTCATCCAGGAAGCCCAAGCTGCGGCAGCCTTGGACCACCCTAATATCTGTACAATCTATGAGATTGGTGAGGCAAAGCCTTCTCCTGGGGAAGCAGGGGAGGGGCAGACCTTCATTTCTATGGCTTATATTGAAGGCCAGAGTTTGAAAGAGAGGATTAAGTCAGGACCTCCGAAAGTTGGGGAAGCTTTGGATATCGCTGTCCAAGTGGCAGAAGGTATTAAAGAGGCACATGAGAAGGGGATAATTCACCGCGATATAAAACCTGGAAACATCATGCTGACCGAGAAGGGCCAGGCAAAGATCATGGACTTTGGCTTAGCCAAGATTGAATGGGGACCAGATCTGACCAAAACAGCCACGATCATGGGAACAGTGGCCTACATGTCCCCGGAGCAGGCTAGGGGCGAGGCCGTTGACCACCGGACCGATATCTGGTCCTTCGGGGCGATGTTGTACGAGTGGCTGACCGGGAAGCGTCCGTTCAAGAGCCATCTTGATCAGGCCGCCATCTATGAGATTCTGCACGAGGAACCGCAGCCGATTACAAGATTGAGAAAAGAATTGCCTCTGGAATTAGAGGACATAGTGAAGAAATCCTTAAAGAAAAACCCGGCCGAGCGCTACCAGAAGGTCAATGACATCCTCACCGACCTGAAGTCCTTGAGAAAGAAAATGGAGGAAGGTGCTGCTGAAAAACGACCTAAAGAGCTAAAGCCATCTATCGTTGTTATGCCTTTCGTGGATATGAGCCCTCAAAAGGACCAAGAATATTTTTGTGATGGGATTGCGGAGGAGCTCATCAGTGCCTTGAGCCACGTCAAGGATATGCATGTTGTGGCCCGCACATCAGCTTTTTCCTTCAAAGACGAAAAACTCGATGTTCGAGAGATCGGCAGAAGATTGAATGTCAAAACAGTTCTCGAAGGAAGCATCCGCAAGGCAGGGAACAGGATCCGGATTACCGCTCAGTTAATCAACGTCGAAGACGGCTTCCATCTCTGGTCAGAAAAATTCGACAGGGAAATGGAGGATATCTTCGCCATCCAGGACGAGATATCGCTGTCCATCGTGGATAGTCTCAAAATCAAATTATTAAAAAGGGAGAAAGCGGCGATCGAAAAGCGGCATACCGATGACCCGGAAGCCTACAACCTATATCTTAAGGGCCTTCACTTCAGCTCCAAACCAGCACCCGAAGCAATAAACAAAGCCCTCGAATATTACAGAAAAGCTATCGATAGGGATCCAAACTTTGCCCTTCCGTATGCAGCTATGGCGTATATGTATGGATCTTATGCCGTCCTGAGCTTCATGGCTCCGTTGGATGTGTTTCCCAAAGCCAGGGCAGCTTTTGAAAAAGCGTTGGAAATAGACGATTCTCTCGCCGAAGCCCATGCTCAGGCAGCTCTTATAGCCTTTTGGTTCGAGTGGGATTGGAAGGCGGCGGAGAGCCACTTCAAGAAGGCGCTGACTCTCAATCCAGGAATGGCCTTATGTCATGCCTGGTATGCTTGGTATCACCTGGCCATGGGGAGGTTTGATGAGGCCATCTCCGAGATTAAGAAATCTCAGGAACTCGATCCTCTTCTTTCAGTTCCTTACGCGATGAGTGTAAGGATTCATCGCGACGCGGGCCGGCTGGATGAGACCATGGATGAGTTCCAAAAAGCGATTGAGCTGGATCCGAATTCAGGTCTGGCTTATTTTCACATGGGGACGGCTTATCTTGATATAGGAATGGAGGAAGAAGCTTTTTCTTTTCTGAAGAGATCTTTAGAGCTGGCCCCGTTTTCAGGCTGGGCAGAGGCAGGTTTGGCTCATATCTACATCCGGCAAAAGAAAAGAGAGGATGCGGAAAAAATTCTCGGTGAAATCCTTGAGCGCAAGAAAAAGATGTATGTTTCATCGCTGAGCATAGCTCTTATTTATAAGGATTTAGGCGAGAGTGATAAGGCATTCGAGTTTTTGGATAAGGCTTATGATGAGCGTGATTCGTTGATGCCGTATATCAATGTTTTTAGTGAAATGCATGGATTCCGTCCCGATCCCAGGTTTAGAGCGCTGTTGAAAAAAATGGGATTTTGAGGTTATAAGGCTCGCTTACAGACGACGATAAAATCTTTGGAATTATCATCCGGCTCGTTTTCAAGAAAATTGCCGTAGATACCGACCAACTCTAATTTCGACCGGTGGATGAGATGCTCCAGCTCGTACCGGAAGAAATACCTCAGAGGGAAACGCCATTTTTTCTTGATTATTCTGTCATCCTCTTCCCAAATGAACTGCATCGTGACGTGGAGAGTTTGATTCATCAGATCAGGCTCTGCCGATGAGAATCGGGTCAGTCTTTTTCCTTCCTCGTATTCACTATCAAAGTCAGGTGTGTCCCCGAGACCCTCGACTAGATACTTAAGGTTCGGTACAAAGACATCGAAAATAAATCTGCCGCCGGGATTCAGGTGGTTGTAGATTTTGTTTAGAGACTTTAATTGATCCTCAACAGTGAGGAGGTGGGAGAAGACTCTGAACGGAGCGATGATGAGTGCGAATCTTTTGCCCACATCCAAGTCTCTGACATCCTGGACTTTTACTCTGTGATGGTCTTTTTTGTCAAGCTTCGCCTTTAGGATGTCAATCATTTTAGGGCTGAGGTCGATGCCGTGGATATCCGCTCCCATCTTGAGGGCATCTAAGAATATGCGCCCGGTGCCTACGCCGACTTCCAGGACCTGTCCTTTGGTTTGGGAGATTTTCTTCAGGTAATAGCCGCAGTCCGCCCCTGTCAGGACTTTGGCGTAGGTAATGTCATAGAACCGGGCCGCAAAATCAGGATATTTATCGGATTTATGCAATTTATTTCTCTTTTCCTGAAACGTAATCTCCGATCCGTCTCATCCACTCCAGCTCTTCCTCTGTCATCGGCCCTTTGGCCACTTCAGCCAGGTTCAAATGCCACATCGATGGGCACTGTATCCAAAACCGATTCCCAAGCGGCCCACAGAGAGGTCTGTCTTCCCAAGTTTTATCTTCTCCCCGATCCAATTCGACATGGACTTCCTCCAGAAATACGAGTTTTAATTCAAAAAGCCTAAACAAAAACAACAAAAAGGTCAATAAGATGAGGGTCAGACTTTGATAACTTGAATAATTATTCTCCATTTGAAGTCGAGTGACATCACTTTCTCTGCTATGATAATGACTGCAGCAGCATTAAACGGTATCATTTGAATTTTAGGAGCAACGATGAACAACAATCTGGAAAAGAACAAATCAATTGTCCGTGACTACCTGGAAGAAGTATGGAATAAGAAGAGTCCTGCCGCCCTGGAGCGGTTAATCGCACCAGACTATGTTCGACACTGTGAGGCGATGCCGCCTCCCCTTCAAGAACTTAAGGGTATCGAAGGTCTCAAACAAATGTATACGATGACTATTTCGTCTTTCCCTGATTGGGATGAGCAGATTGAAATCCTATCTGCGGAGGGAGATAAAGTCGCCTATCTCAGCAAGGCCACGGCCACTCAAAAGGGGCCTTTCGGTCCATTCCCTGCAAGCGGCAAATCATTCAAGTTGACGATAATCGGCATCCATAGAATAGCAAAGGGCAAGATTGCTGAAACGTGGGTGACCTGGGACAATGTCGCCTGGCTCACGCAGTTGGGCCATTTATCCCCTCCCGCATAAAAGCCTGAGGCCTTCGCTGGCTGGGTTGAAAGATCAGTCAGGGCTGCGCCAGGACTTTTTTTGTTTACATTATTCGCATTTGTTTATTATAATAGCCCCCGCAAATAATAAAGAGGGAATATTGAGAATGCCATCCCAAGGGGGACAAACACATTTAGAAGAGATGTTTTCTCCCTTTTTAGGGACAAAATCTTTTTAAGGAGGGTCTTGATGTTAAAAATCGGGACAATCTTACTGGCGATCACCCTGATTTTTTCCACTGTGTACGGGCTTGTTTTGGCTATTTCGCCCGCTACACTGGCAGGCAACTCGCTGGAAGTCCGTGGTGCGACTTTGGAAGGTGTGAAGGGTACCCCTGCAGGAGACGCTTTTATTGTTCAGACCAGACATTTGGGAGTGTTTGCCGTATGCATATCGATTGCCCTATTCTTTGTTCTTTTTGCCGCTTTCAATAAAGGAACTCCATGGGCCTGGTGGGCGTTTCTGATTGTGGGAGGCATTGCTTGGTTGTACGGTCTGATCGTGCAGATAATGGAAGGAGACATGCTGAACATGACTCTCCATATCATCGGAGTCGTCATCATGGCACTAGGGCTCTTGCTCCCAGTGAAGGAGTTCTTCGCGAAAAAAGTATAGCTGGAGATTTTTTTTAGGCCGCAAACCTAAAGGGCGTCATACGAATTCTGTAAGCCCTACCGGTACATCTCTATCTAGGCAAAGGTGAGTAAGGGGGGGAATTTTATCCCAGCTTTTCTAAAAAACGAACTTATGAGAGCAGCCCTATGTTCAGATTAAAAAGATTTATGGATTTTCAAACGAAAACTCAAATCCCTCTGTCCCAGAATCAGCCTAAGATAAGCCCCTCTTCGGTTTCGAGTGAACTGTGGAAGGAAGCGAAGTCAGTTCCTTCTCCAAGTTGACTCTATCCATCTAAATTTGATATTCTTCTGCCAGTAAGGGAAAAAGGCAAGCCGTGACCATAAAGTGCCCTAAGTGTCAAGCCGAAAATCCTGACACCCAGAAGTTCTGTGGTGAATGTGCCGCACCACTCCATCCTGCCAAGGATATTCCTGTTACAGAAACCATCGCCGCCCCTAAGCAGGAACTCACCCGAGGCATAACCTTCGCCGATAGGTATGAGATCATCGAAGAACTGGGCAAAGGAGGGATGGGAAAAGTCTACAGGGTTGAGGATACAAAACTAAACCAGGAGATCGCCCTCAAGCTTATCAAACCAGAGATTGCTAAAGACAGGAAAACCATTGAACGATTCAGGAACGAGTTGAAGACAGCGCGGATGATTGCTCATAAGAATGTGTGTCGGATGTTTGATTTAAGTGAGTTAGAAGGAGCTCACTTCATCACCATGGAATATGTCAGGGGGGAGGATCTGAGGAGTTTCATCTACAGGTCGGGACATCTGGCAGTGGGGACGGCAGTCAAGATAGCCAGACAGGTCTGTGAGGGGCTATCAGAAGCTCATAAGTTGGGGGTTGTCCATCGTGATTTAAAGTCGAGCAACATCATGATCGACAAAGAAGGTGATGTCAGGATCATGGATTTTGGCATTGCCCGATCTCTTGAGGCGAAGGAGACAACAGGAGCCGGGATGATGATTGGCACTCCCGAGTACATGTCTCCCGAGCAGGTGGAGGGAAAAGAAGTCGACCATCGTTCGGATATCTATGCGTTCGGAGTTATCCTGTATGAGATGGTTACTGGAGATGTGCCTTTTCGAGGGGAGACACCCTTTGTGGTCGGGATAAAGCAGAAGAGCGAAAGACCGATCGCTCCTCAAGAGATTAATCCCCGGGTGCCTCCGGATCTCAATAGCCTGATCCTGAAATGTATAGAGAAGGATAAGGAGAAGAGGTGGCAGCGTGTCGAGCAGATCCTGACTGAGTTAAGCCGGATAGGGAGGAGTGTGACCACCACAAAAAAGATTATTGTTGAGGAAGAACCGGGAACAACGATGACTGGTGAAATCGAATGGCAAAACTCTGTCGCTGTGCTGCCCTTTGCCGATTTGAGTCCACGGAAAGATCAGGAGTATCTTTGTGATGGCCTGGCAGAAACGCTCATCAATGCCCTCTCCAACATAAAGGATTTGCGGGTAGTTGCTCGAACCTCTGCCTTCTCGTTCAAAGGAAAGGATATGGACATCAGAGAGATCGGCAAGAAGCTGAACGTGAACACGATACTCGAGGGAAGTGTCCAGAAAGCGGATAATCGGGTTCGCATCACTGCCCAGCTCATTAACGTGGCGGATGGCTACCATATCTGGTCTGACCGGTATGACCGGGAACTGGAAGATATTTTTGCCATCCAGGACGAGATCAGTTTGGCCATCGTTGAAAACCTGAAGGGCAAATTATTGATTAAAGAAAAGGAAAAATTGCTGAAGCGGCACACAGACAATCCCGAAGCCTACAGCTTGTACCTGAAAGGCCTCTACTTCTGGAATAAGAGAACTGAGGAAGGGATGAAAAAAGGCATGGAATTCTTCCAGCAGGCGATCGAAAGCGATCCCACCTATGCCCTGGCTTACAGCGGCTTGGCTGATTCCTACGGAATATTGGGTTTTTGGTGTTTTCTTTCTCCTAAGGAGTCCTTCCCGAAGGCCAAAGCCCTGGCCGAGAAGGCTCTAGGGATTGACGAGACTCTTGCTGAGGCTCATGCTTCACTGGCCTGGACAAAATTCGTCTATGATTGGGATTGGGACTCTGCCGAAGATGAATTCAAGAAAGCCATAAAACTCAATCCTGGGTATGCGATGGCTCACCTCTGGTATGGCGCCTATTTGACCGCTATGGGACGTCATGATGAGGCGCTGAAGAAGATAAATCGAGCTAGTGAACTAGACCCTCTGTCGCTCATGATAAATACGAATATAGGATTGGTTTATTATAATCAGCGCGACTACGATAGGGCTATAGAACAATACAAAAAAATGATCGAGATGGATAAGACATTTAGTCAAGCACATTACATGATAGCAAAAGCCTATTGCGCGAAGAAGATGTATGAGGAATCAATTGCAGCAGCTCAAAGAGCCCACGATCTCGGCCTCCCTTGGGGAACCGCTCAACTCGTATGGGTGTATGAGGTGTCAGGTAGACAAGACATGGCAGAAGACTTACTTCATGAGCTGGAAGAGATTTCACAAAAGCGATATGTCCCAAAAATATCTTTCACTAGCCGCGAAGATTTTGATAGGACATTTGAACTTTTTGAAAAGGCTTACCAGGAACGAGAATCAGCTCTGCCTTGGATTAAGGTAGACCCAATATTTGATGACTTCCGCTCGGACCCCAGATTCAACGAGCTTTTAAAGAAATTGAATTTGGAATAATAGCCTTAATACGCCAAATCTGTCCTCAAATCCGCTGAACTAATATTTTGCCTAGATGCCAGAGACTTAAAATCTTCTTCTGCCTTCATTCAGCATCCCTTCAATTTCCTTGCTGCAGGCCTAATTGTCCTGGACATGAACCGTCCATCTTCGGACACTCTTTGTTACGCGAACGGACACTTAGCTGCGCCCGGTGAGGCCTTAATGCTCCGTATCCCTTAGGGATTTTGCTGGCACGGATATTGCACTCCGGAACAGAGAGGGTATTACCATGCTAAAAAACTACATAAAGACGGCGTTAAGAAACATAAGAAGGAGCAAGATCTACTCGTTTATCAACATCTTGGGACTTGCTGTAGGAATGGCGGTCTGCTTCTTGATTCTCCTCTATGTCCGGCATGAATTCAGCTTTGACAGGTTTCATGAGAAGGCAGACCAGATCTACCGGATCAACACCGAATGGCTGATCGAAGGTCAGAGTCAGGTTCATGAAACCACAGCCGCTCCAGTAGCGCCTGCTCTGCTGAATGATTTTCCTGAGGTTCAAAAGGCGGTCAGGTTCAGAAGGATCGGGGCCACCATTAACCAAAATGGCCGAAGCTTCGAAGAACAGCGGGTCTTCATGGTGGACCCCTCTTTCTTTGAGATGTTCACCTTCCCGCTGGTTCAAGGGGATCCCGAGACCGCGCTGAGCGATAAAACGTCCATGGTCATAACAGAAGAAATGGCGGAGAAGTATTTTGGCGATCGAGATCCCCTGGGGCAGGCCCTTTCTCTGTTTAATCGGTTCGACTTCAAAATCACCGGAATCGCCAGGAATATCCCTTCAAATTCCTATCTCCAGTTTGATTTTCTTATCCGGTTCGACCTGGTCAACGACTTCTCCAATTTCAATTACCTGAAAAGCTGGGGGGCCTGGAACTTCACCACCTGTGTCCTTCTCCCGGAAGATTATCCCGTTTCCCGGTTCACTGAAAAATCCATCGGACTGATAAAAAAATACAGGGGCGAAGACTCCACCAATCCCCAGAAGCTTCATCTTCAACCCTTGACCAGCATTTATCTTCAGGCTTACAACAGAATCAATTACATTTATTTTTTCTCCGCCATCGCTGCTGTCATTCTCCTTCTGGCCTGTATTAACTTCATGAATCTCTCCATTGCCCAGTCTTCCACCAGAGCACGAGAAGTAGGGATGAGAAAAGTGATCGGAGCTCTTCGCCATCAACTGGTCCGACAATTCATAGGAGAGTCAATGGTCTTGACCTTTTTAGCTTTCCCTATAGCCCTCATCCTAGTTGAGCTTTTTCTGCCGTCCTTTAACGCGCTCTTCATGACTCACCTGCGCAGCGGCTATATCCAGAACTTGCCCTTTATCGGGGCCATCATCGGGATTGCTCTTTTGGTGAGTCTGGTCTCAGGAAGCTACCCTGCCTTTTATCAATCAGCGCTGCGGCCCGTCCAGTCTCTGAAAGGAGAATTCAAATCAGGCGCTAAAACGTCTCTTCTAAGGAGCCTGCTGGTTGTATTCCAGTTTTCCGTCTCTATCATTCTAATCATCTCCACTCTCGTGATTTTCAACCAGATGCGCTTCATCAAAAACAGGAATTTGGGCTTTGACCGGGATTACATAGTCAATGTCCCCATCTTGGATGGAGAACTGAGACAAAAACGGGATTATATCAAGGCTGAGCTGCTGAGAAATACGAACATCCTGAACGTATCGGTCTCTTCCTTCATGCCCGGGAGCCATCCCAATCAGAGCGTGGATTGGGAAGGAAGACAGGAAGACGAGGAACTGATGATGGCCTGGTATTCCGTGGATTATGATTTCTTGGATACTTTTCAGATCGAGCTTTTAGAGGGAAGAGAGTTCTCCAGAGATTTTCCCGCAGACATTGCCTCAGCCTATATCCTCAACCAGGCAGCAGTGAATGCCCTGGGCTGGGATCGTCCTGTCGGAAAAGGCTTTTGGGTTGAGAGAGCCGGATGGAGCATGGGCAGGGTGGTCGGGGTGATGAAGGATTTCCACTTTGATTCCCTCCATCATGATATTCAGCCTCTGGCCCTGGTTTTAAATCCTGAAGGGGGCGGGCAGTTCTCGTTAAAAATCGACCCTTGGAACATCAAGGGAACTCTCTCTTACATAGAAGGGAAATTCAAGGAGTTCGCTCCTCATGTGCCCTATAAATACACTTTCCTGGACAATGACATCCAGGAAATGTACACTGAGGAAAGCAGGCTAGCGAAAATAATCAATGCGCTCTCCGTTCTGGCTGTGTTCATAGGCTGTTTGGGGCTGCTCGGCCTGGCATCTTTCGCCATAACCCAGAGAACCAAGGAGATCGGCATCCGTAAAGTGCTGGGAGCATCTATCCCCAATATCCTCACCCTCCTCTCCAAGGACTTCACCAGACTCGTGGTCATAGCCAATGTGATTGCCTGGCCCATCGCTTATTACGCCATGAGCAAATGGCTCCAGAATTTCGCCTACCGCACTCCTTTGAACATCTGGGTCTTTATGGCAGCGGGAGTCACGGCTCTGGTTCTGGCCCTGCTGACCATTGGGTTTAAGTCCTTCAAAGCAGCGACAGCTAATCCTGCTGATTCACTCCGCTACGAATAGCGGAGCATTCTTTGATGTGGCCTTTGCTGGTTTGGAAAGAATTTTTTTCCTGTCCAAGTGAAGGTGAGCTTAAGGGAACCCTTCTATCGGTATTAAATCTAGTTCCATATAAATTTTGAAGAGAAAGACACCTGATAACGACAGCATCTAGAATCATTTGATTCAATTATAAGTAGCGATTCTAATATAAACGCAGTAAATAAGGTTACAATCCCTGTGCG
>SMTZ1_10007628_pt1 | contig 16038 bp, 14 predicted proteins | sample DeeMarSWOR136_30_FD_25667 | JGI IMG/M metagenome (IMG submission 25667)
CCACCGAGGTGCTCGATGGAATCCACTAATAACTGGGCTACATAACGGGAGTTGTGGATGAATCCGTGGGGCTCTTTTAAGCTCACTTGGTAGTTATATGCCGCTTTCAAAAGCTTTGCGTGCATAAACTGGTACGCATTCGGGAATATGTTCTCCCCGGGATCAACTTTTCCGTTTTCGTTGAGGTCTTTGAAAAAATAAGGGTAGGAGTGAGAGTCATAGATAATCGGCAGACCGACTCTGAATCCAAAAGTCTGGATTTCTGCATACAAAGCTTCTTCCAGTCCCTTTATCTCATCTTCTATCGATTCTTTTTTGTTCCCGTCTCCGTCATAATCAGGTGTGGTTGCAGGACGAATTCCGCTGAATTTGAATTGGGCAGGATCTGACCCAGGATTTGGCTGGGAGACGTCCTGCCCATGGCAGTAAACGCAGTCTTCTGGATTGGGTTTGTGAACGTTGTGGAGTTCGCCTGTTAAGTCATATGGCTCATGAGGGCTGTTTGTACCCATATGGCATTCCACGCAGGTGTCGAACAATCCCATATGATTAGGATAAATCTTTTGACCCGCATAGGTTTTTCCTGGGAACTCAAATCCTCCCTTAACTTCTGTACCAAAAAAGATGGCAGCAGCCGGAAAATAGTGGATGTTCGCGAAACCCCAGGGAGGATCGGATGAATTGATTCTGTTTACTATTGAGAACTTAGATTCTCGACCCTGATGGCAGTTCATACAGAGGTTGCTGCTGTCTCCCAAGCTTTTCATAGCTCCAGAGGGGAACTCAACCATAGGAGCACTTCTGACACTCGGTGGTGATGTGTGACAGGTCGTACAGAGCATACCGTTGGCGATTTCGGCTGCTACATTCTCTCCGTTTTCGAGAAAATAAGCCAAGCCATCTGCACTATGACATTTAGCGCAGCTGCTCGAGACTTCTCCATCTTCGTCCCAGTGTCTCCAGGCTTCAGAGGATCCGTCAAAATGGCCTTCGTCTACTCTGTGGATTCCACTCATATCGATAGGCGACTTGAATTTGGAGTTTAGGTCTTCGATCGAATCGTACAAAAGCTGAATGATATATTTTCCGCCGTGGGCGTAGGCATTGGGATCTTTTTGTGAAACCTGGTAGTTATACGCAGCTCTAAGGAGTCGCGGTGTGAAAGAGGAATAGCCCTCCTCGTCAGGATCGGCCACACCGTTGTCATTGGTATCGGTAAAGAAGTAAGGATGAGAATGAGCATCGTATACAATAGGAACTCCTATTATTTTTCTTGCATATCTGCGAATGGCAGAATAAAGTTTTCCCTTGAAGCCTTCGATCTCATAATACATACCCTCTTCCATATCACCATCCCCATCGTAATCCATGAAAGAACCATAAAAACGGATATCTTTGGGATCGGTTATGCCGGTATGGCAGGTGTTGCAGCGGTGGAGATCGACTTCCAGGGAGTGGGGATTGTGGCAGGTGATACAGGCGTTATATCCTGTTACGTGCGAAAACCGAGCATCATAGGTTTTCCCATCATACTCGTACCCGCCCTTGACCACGGTTCCAAATTGACCGGCGGCAGCAGCGTAGTAATGAATGTTAGCAAAACTCAAATCAGGACTGACCGTATCATCATCCACTCCCACCTCAGCAATGTCTGCATCTACGGATACTTTGGATTCTCTTCCTTGGTGACACTCCATGCAGAGTGCTTCGGGACCTAGATCCTCTACCACAACTCCAGAGGGAAACTTAACAGATGTGTGATCCCGAATTATGCCTTGTTCAGGATTTGTGTGGCAGGCTTCGCATCCGATGTTGTTTTCGATGTTTGGTCCTGCAGGGACGGCGGCATTTACGCTTCCGGTGGTTATGAAATCCTGGTATCCTTCTGTGCTGTGACACTTTGCACAGCGTGTGGATATTTCTCCGTCCTCATCCCAATGAACAAAGGCTTCAGCCGAGGAATCCGCATGACCTGATCCTTTCCAGAGTTTCTCTGCATGAGATTGTTTCGACAGGATGCTTATTCCGTTATCAGACTTAGCACTCACTGCAAAAAAACCAAACAGACACACTATAAACAAAACGCCGATTATCTGTACTTTTTTCAACATTCTGTTCTCCTTCCTTTATTTCCAGAGATATCCAAATGAGATCTCGAATATATTCGCGCTGTAATCGTTGAATCCAGAAAGGCTCTCTTCAAAATTGACGTAGCGGTATCCCAACTGGGTGATGAGTCCGTTGTCAAATGTGTATTCCACGTAGCCTTTGATGGTGGAGCGATCGATCTCCCAGAATCCTCTATTCCAGTAGAAATTGGCATAGCCACCCAATCTCCAGTTGTTCGCAAGATTGGCAGAAAGCGACGCATCCAGTAGACTGGATTTCCCTTCATAAAAGATTTCCCAAGGGAAAGTTCCGGATCCTGCCCAGGCCGGTGGATAGGCTATTATCCGGTCGCTCTCGTGTTCGACATCCATATAAGAATATCCTCCGAAAACCTGGATCTTCGCTCCATGATATCCTGCTCTGAGACTGATCTGCTGTTTACTGGAATTCCAAAGGTTCTCATAGACCTCGCTTTCCGTTTTATTCCAGAGATAAGATCCAGAGAATCTGAATTCCTGGATATTTGCCTTGGCTGTAAGCCGGAACCTGTGGAAGCTGGTAGGTGAGATTAGAGTATAAGGATCATCATAGGTCCCGAACTGGTAATCAGCCGTAATCCGGTAGGATTGAGAGAGGTTCCACTTGACGTTTCCGAAGAGACCATTTCTTGTTGTCCGTTCCTCATAGGTGACGGTTTCCGTCCCATCCAGATCTCTGATTTCATTCCGATATCCTGCTGTGAATGCCAGATCTGGAGAAAATTGGTACTGTAATCCTCCCTCGAGGGCTCTGTTCTTGTATTTGAGCATGGATTCTTGTCTGACACCATCCACGCTCATAAAGCCATCCTGTTCGAAATCTTGGAAGCGAAAGGCTCCTATGACTGCCAGCTTGTCTAACAAAAGATAGGTGGCATCGAAATCGTACATCTGGATGTTGCGATCGAAATTTCCGGCACCATTCGAACCATACTCGAAGAACTTTCCAAGATAATTAAGTCCATATCCTGGTTGTTGATCTGGGCATACCCTTTGATCAAGAGTCTGTCGAATGGACGCGCAGTGGCTTTAAAAGTGTGGGTATATGTTTTCAGGTCATAGGGTTGATCTAAGGTGAAAAGATTCAACGTCGATGGGTAGCGAGCCCCAGAACCTCCGTCAGCAAATCCAGGGAGGAAAAGACTGTTGGTGTTTGTGTAATCCATTATCTTTTCTTCGAATACGAAGGAACCCTTTTTCATATGAAGGTCTAATCCGATGGCGAACTGCCGGTAATCTTCTTGGATAGGCTTATCGAATTCGAATTCTATCCTGTTGATGTCCAAAGTGACAACACTGTCGCCCTGCTTGTTGTAGCGGTCGAAATTTACATACACATCGACATATTTATTCACCAGGAGTTTGAAAAACAGGTTGTCCATTATCCGGTTAAAATCGAAAGTGAATGGATTGAAGAGATGACCTCCGACTTCGTGCTGGTCAGCATAAAAATAAGTGGATTTTCTTCGGTCATACTGAAATTGGTATTTTCCAGATTTTTTGATGGCTAATCGGAAGGTCTCATATGGATCTCCTCCGAAGTTGTACATGTTGATGTCAATCCGATCGAAAAGGTTTTGAAAGGTTGCATTTGGTGTAATCTGCAGATTGAAGTTGAATATCCTCAGTCCTTCATCCAGATTGATGTCTTGTTTGTATCTCTCGACAGCTCCGCTTGTGTCGACAAATCTGTATCCGAACATCAGTTTTCCATAAAGATTCTTTTTTTCTTCCTCTGCTCGGAGAGAAATTGCTGTAGAGAAAACAAATACGATCAATGTAAACAATAAAATTATTTTTTTATGCGGCATCATTCCCTCCTATTTCAGAAAGATCTTGCTCAAGTTTGATCCATGAATCGTTGCGTGACAAACCGTGCAGTTGGTGGAGTAGGTGTCAAAACGGCTGTGCCAGTCTGGAGCTACACCATGACAGCTGAAACATAGGTCTGCAGTACTTTGATGTGTCAGCATATGCCTGTTGGGTGAACCATGGACCTCGTGACAGGAAGTGCAGCCCTCAATTCTTGAAGCGCCGTGCTCGTAGAGGAACGGACCGCCTTTGTCCGTATGACAGGTGAGACAGGATTCATGCTTGAAACCGCCTAACCGTTCCCTCGCGGTGGGCTCGTGCGGATCGTGACAGGTCGAGCAGCTCAGAATGCCTTCCTGGAGCCTGTGACGTTCATTGAGTTGAAATTGTGCAAAGATGTCTTGATGACAGGTGCTGCAGTTCTTTAGGGAACTGGTTTTCAACAACGCCGGCATGACCTTTTCCGTATGAATAGCATGGCAGGAGGTGCAGTCCATCGAAGATTTTCCGTGTGGGCTGGCAAAAAATCTGGCATTGTCTTGGGAGTGACAGCTCAGACACTTTTTTGATTTTTCATTAGACAGATTTTCCGCTGTGTAGGCGAAGATGTTCGGGCCACCGCCTTCTTCGAGGTGTACATCTGGATCATCATGACAGGCGACGCAGGAGTTGGATGCATGTGGGGTGATTTGGAAGGCCTTGGCCATGTCTTCATGACATTCTGCACAGGTATTCGATGCCACATCTTGAGTGGTTACAGGAGTCTTTGCATTGAGAACAGGATAAAGTAGGAATACTGCAAAGAGGATCAATCCGACAACAATGAGTCCGTAGTTCAAATTGTTTTTTTTCATGCTCATCTCCTTTTCGATAGCATGGCTAACGTAATTTTTGGTTTACTGTATATAACTCTATCGCTTCTGCAACTGAAGCGGTTGTTGGACTTCGGAGAAGTAATATTGTAAAAAATTACTTATATCCTTGACCTATATGGAAGATAGATTCTATAAAATTTATAGATAAACTGTCAAGAAAAAAATTATAAAAAGAGGGTTATTTTTATTTGGCGAATAAACACTCCCAGAGTCTCCCAGTAATCTCCATCAAATGTTCTTTTTCATTTTTTCTGTTTCTTCCTCTTTGCAATTATGACGAGATCTTGCAATGTTTTGCTCTCGAAGTAATTTTTTAGTAACTCACTGGCTTCTTTCCAAATTTCGTGAGTCGCACATTCTGTTGTACGCTCGCAGAATTCATCGTCATCTACGCAGTCCACCAAGGAACAGGATCCTTCCAGAACCTCGATAATCTCGCATACAGTGATTTTTGAGGGATGTCTGGCCAGAGTATAACCTCCGCCTGCTCCCCGGACGCTTTTAACAAGTTTATGGATCTTGAGCGGGATAATGATCTGTTCTGAAGCGCAAGGTTGAGCATCAATCGAGTCCCATATCTTCCTTTGGTCGAAAGCTTGATCATGGAAAACTCCTTATCCTTATCTTGACATTACATATAGATTCTATAAAGATTATGTTGTTAATGTCAAGAGGAAAACGAGAGAGGATATTTCCAGAAATAAAAAGGATTTTGTGTGCAGGAAGAAAATGTAGAAATTACTTATGGGCAGACTTTTTTTTCTTGGAAATTTCGAGGAGGTCTTGGAGAGTCGTTTTTTCAAAATAATTTTTCAGTAGAGAACTCGCATCTTTCCAGGCTTCATAAGCAGCACATTCTGGAATTTTATCGCAATATTCTTCATCATCCACGCATTCGACGAGACAGCAGGCTCCTTCTAGGGCATGGAGAATGTCACTCAGCTTGATTGTTGAAGGGTGTCTGGCAAGTATGTATCCTCCACCAGCACCGCGGATACTTTTGACGAGCTTGTTGATCTTGAGAGGGATGATGATTTGTTCGAGGTATCGGATGGATATCTCTTCATCACAGGAAACATTCTTGAGTATGACAGATTCATTTCCGTTATGATAGTTATCAGCGAGATTAAGCATGAGACGAGTCCCGTATCTTCCTTTTGTTGAAAGCCTAATCATAGATGACTCCTCATTTATAAATTATTGAATATAATTTAGATAAAATCATATCCAAATTAAATAAATTTTTCAACATAAATTTATAAGAATTCTAAGGTTTTTATCAGCGACTAACTATAAGAATATTTATGATGCGCGCTGAAGCACCTCTATTTCCATGATACCAAAAGACTCCATATCAGCTTTTGGGAATGGGTTTGCTCAAGTAAAGATTTTTAACGCCATTCCTTTACCGCCCTTCTCGGCGGCGCTGAACTCTGCACCATAACATCCATCTCTTTGCCTTTATCCTCTGTTCCCGTGCTTGCCAACAACTCCTATCCCTTGGCGAAGTCGTGCTCAATACAGCATCGCCGTCTGACTGAGTCAGATACCCTCGAAGAACGGTAGGAATGCCTAAATCTTTAATAGTCGCTTCAACCATCCCCAAAAGCCACATGGATCACGGAAATAGAGATATTTACGATGCGGGCTTATTTCTGGCGGATTTTGTGAAGTTCTGGTAAAATCATCAGAAATGAAAAATTTGGCTTTGATTTTTTTTCTTCTTTTTTTATCAGGAGGCACAATATTGATGAGCAATGATGTGCGCGGAGGAGAGGTCGATCTTGGAGCTCTTCTTCCAAAAGAAATAAATGGGTGGGAGGCGAAGGACGCGGATGTTCTTTACGATCCAGACACGATTTTCGATTACATCGACGGCGCAGGGGAAGTCTACAGAGCATACAGTTTTCAACGTCTCCTGGCAAGGATTTACACAAAAGATAAAAATCCGCGGATAATCGCAGATCTTTTCGATATGGGATCCTCGAAAAATGCTTACGGCGTTTTTACCCATGACCTCGAGGGAGAAAATGTGGGCATTGGACAGAATTCCACATATAAAGGGGGGCTTCTTTCTTTCTGGAAAGATCGTTTTTTCGTCTCTCTTTATGCCGAAGAGGAAACAGAGGAAACCAGAAAGGCCTTGCTGCTCCTGGGGAAAATAGTAGCTACCTCGATCAAACAGGAAGGCGAACCCCCTACCCTTGTTGATCTCTTTCCTCTCGAGAACCTAAGAGATAAAGGAATCCGTTTTTTTTATAATCACCTGATCTTGAATTATCATTTCTTTATTGCCGATGAAAATATCCTTCTGCTGGGACAAGAAACGGAAGCCGCTCTCGCAGCTTATGCAGAGGGAAAGGAGCTCCTTTATGTACTCCTCGTCCGTTATCCAGGAGCGGATAAGGCCATGGATGCCTATGAAAGCTTTATCAAAACCTACATGCCTGAGGCAAGGGATTCAGACATCCTTCGAACCGAGAATGGCAAATGGACGGCTGTACGTTTGAAGGAAGATTTGCTTATCATTGTCTTCGACAGTCAATCTGAATCTCATGCCCAGAGTATAATCCAAAGAGTCCTTGAACGGGAAGAGTAAAAGTATGACGATGAAAGGAGACAACAAATGGCTAAAAAGGTGATCACGCGCAGAGATTTTATCCGTGTGGCAGCTCTCTCCCCTTTGGCCGGAGCCGTCGCTCATGGAATGAAACGCATGAAAGGTGCATTCTCCTCTGGCCAATCGAGGGTGGTTCTTTTCCGGGATGAAAAGGCTTTGGTTTCCTTCAAAAAACCTGATCCAGAGGTCGTTCAAAATATGTTGGATGAAGCGGTCACAACATTGTTGGAGGAGAAAGGTCCCGTTGAAGCATGGAAAAGATTGGTAACATCGTCAGATATCGTGGGTATTAAGACGAATGTCATGCATTATTTGCCCACGACACCAGAGGTTGAACAGGCAATAAAAAGACGTTTACTCGACGTAGGTGTGCCTGAAAAAAATATCGGCATTGATGACCGGGGCGTAAGGCGCAATCCTGTATTTCAGAGAGCCACGGCTATCATAAACGCCCGTCCTGCCAGAACACACCATTGGTCAGGAATTGGTGGCTGTATCAAGAATCATATCATGTTTGTTCCGCGTGCATCGGCTTATCATCCAGATTCCTGTGCAGACTTGGCGGCGCTTTGGAAAGAGTTTAACCTCATCGATAGGACGAAGTTGAACATACTGGTCATGCTTAATCCCCAGTTTCACACTGTCGGTCCCCACAGCTATAATGATAAATATGTGTGGAACTATAAGGGGATAATGGTCAGTCGGGATCCTGTCGCTGTGGATGCCGTGGGGTTGATGATCATAGAGGCAAAACGTCGTGAATATTTTGGAGAGGATTTGCCAATGCAGACTCCGGCCAAACATATCCGTATTGCAGACACAAAACACAATCTTGGTGTGAGCGATCCAAGCAGAATCGAGCTGATAAAATTGGGCTGGAAAGAGGGTATCTTGATTTAGGGGTGGGGGCATTCGTTCTCTGAACAGACCTTTAATAAGAGAAAAACCTGGTTTTCGAATTGTCCGTTAAGGTAGATAAAAATGCCTATATATGAATATCGGTGCTCATCCTGTGGCAAAAAATCGACATTCATCACTCTAAGCGTTAAAGAACCTTTCACCCCAAGATGTAAATCCTGTAAATCGCTCGACATGGAAAAGATGGTTTCCAGGATTGCCACTCCTCGTTCTGAAGAAAGTCGCCTGGAAGGCCTGTCCGATCCATCAAAGCTCTCTGGTTTGGATGAAACTGATCCCAAGAGCCTGGCCCGTTGGATGAAAAAAATGGGGAAGGAGATGGGCGAAGATATGGGAGAGGATTTTGATCAAGCTGTAGAGGAAGCGATCGAGGAGAGCGAGAGATTAGAGAAGGGCGGAGACGCAACAGGAGAAAGCGAGGATCTCTAATCAGGCTCCCGAGGGCCGAAAATTCTGGTGCCGATCCTCACCATGTTGGCACCTTCTTGGAGGGCCACTCGGAAGGAATTCGTCATGCCCATGGAAAGGAACTTCATCTCTACTCCTGGAATGTCTAGAGCTTTTATCTTATCGAAGAGTCTTTTTGTCTTGATAAAGTAGGGCCGGGCATCCTCAGGGTCACCAAAAGCAGGCCCCATCGTCATCAAGCCCTGTATGTGGATGTTTTTGAATTTGGCTGCTTCTCGGATCAAACTCTCCGCATCTTCAGGCCAGACGCCGAATTTTTGTTCTTCTTTTCCACTGTTGATTTCTATCAGGACCGGCATGACTTTGCCAATCCTCAGACAGCGTTTGTCGATCTCTGCGGCAAGCTCGATTGAATCGAGTGTTTCGATCATGTCGAAAATTTTGACTGCTTTTTTGACCTTATTCCTCTGAAGATGTCCGATGAAATGCCATTTGACCTTATGTCCCACAAGTTCAAAGGCCTTCTGAGCTTCTTGGACATAGTTTTCGCCGACTATCTTGACGCCTGCTTCTGCAGCCTGGAGTATCTCTTCCGGTGACCTGGATTTAGCGGCAGCCACCAGTTCCACACCTTCAGGAAGTTCCTCCAGTGTCTTTTTGATATTTTCGGCGATCATTTCCGAATTTACCTTATTTCATCGCCAGGAAAATTGCAAGACCATTGCATTACACGCGCTATGGAATACCGGATACCGGAAAGGATTAACTAAAGGATTCAAGGAGGTGATTTTTTCTTTAAATCTTTGCGTCAGCATATTAAAATGTAAGGAGGTTTTTTCCACCAAGGGAAACGGAGTACATTTGTCTAATGAGTGATGTTTATATCGCGGGAGTCAGTTTGACTCCCTTTGGCAAAGATTTCCGGCCTATCGGAGTCATGCTGGCAGATGCCTGTCAGAGGGCAATCCAGGATTCGGTTCCCTTCACCAGCAATCGTGTTCCCGACTGTTTGGTTATCGGCAGCATGGATCCCATCGGTTTTGCCCGGCAGACGGGACTTGACTCTTTGGTAGGTATGGAACTGGGTTTATCACGGGATACAGAGATCTATCATGTCGAACTCGGATCTGCTACTGGCGCGGCTGCATTGGAGCTTGGAAAGCGTTTGGCCTCTGCCGGACTAAAAGTTTTGGTCTGTTTCGGGGAAAAAATGAAGGGGAAACTTGCCAATGAAGAGATCCCTTCCCAGATCTCGACGGTGATTGCCGAGGAGGAAAGGGAGAGAGGATTGGGGGAGATGCCTGCTGTGGCTGCCTTGGCCAGCTGTGAATACATGGATGCCTACAAAATATCAGAGAAGGAATTCCGGAAGATCTGCTATGAAATGAGTGTTCGAAGTCTCGGATATGGAGCACTCAACGACATGGCATATTTTAAGGAACCAGTCTCGTGGGAGGAGTATAGGAATCCTGAAATAAACCGGACAATCGCCAGGCCTTTGACAAAGTTCGACTGCAGCGGTTCGTATAACGGAGCAGGAGCGGTTTATCTTATTACTGAGCCTACTGATATTAAGCTGACCAGCGTCAAATCTGCCTTTGATTACATCAAGATTGCTGAGAGAAAGTCCTTGATCTATCTCGAATCGGCAGTACTGGCTGGGAGAAGAGCTTATGAGGAAGCGCGACTGAATCCTCACGAGATTGACCTTTGTGAGCTTCATGATGCTTTCAAACCTGTACCCTGGATTGCGGCAGAAGATTTGGGATTTACTGATAGGGGAAAGGGACATCGATTTGTTCTCGAAGAGAAAAATAAAATGGGGAGAACAACTCATGTCAATCGGTCAGGGGGATTTTTGGCCCGCACCCATCCCTTAGGAGCTTCGGGTGGAGCTCAGCTTGTGGAGCTGGTTTGGCAGATGAGAGGATATAAACAGTACAGGGACATGTTTGGAGAGGAGCTCAAAAGTTTGAATTATGGTCTCTGGTTCAATATGAGCGGATTCGGCAACACAAGTGTCGTAGGCATTGTCGAAAGGACAGAACCCACTCGGACACGGGAAGGGCTCAAGAAGGAATTCCTGCCTCATATTCCTCTTTTTGAGTTTCTCGAAAAGAAATCACCTCGGAAGGACAGAGTCATAGCGGCTACACAGTACACTCCTCCAGGAGATGAGCGGGAAGTCAATGTGGCTATCATCCAAACCAAGGAGGGAGATTTCAGGATCGGATTGGCTCGAGATCCCCATGGAGTGAAGAGGGGAAAATATATTAAATGGATAAAGTCAGAAGAAGGGCTGTATTTTGTTAGAGAAGGATATATTAAAGGAAGACTGTCTGATCTTCTCCGCATATTCCGCAGGTCAGAAAAAAAAGACGAATAGAACAGAACCCGCTCGGCCTTCAAAATGTTCTTTCAATCATCAATCCAGCTGCACAAACAAGAAATAAGCTATTTGAACAGGATATACGTTGACAGGTACAGAATCAGGTAAATATAATAGAACACTCAAAATCGCCTTTTATGACAAGAATAATTTTTAAATTTTAGGAGGGAATTTATGAGCGATATCGTCATCGCAGGCGCTGTACGAACCGCTGGCGGGAGTTTTGGAGGATCTTTCAAGAGGGTGTCGGCTGTGGAATTGGGTACCCTTGTTCTGAAAGAAGCAGTGGGCCGGGCAGGAATCGAGCCAGCTCAAGTGGATGAAGTTGTTTTTGGTACTGGCTGGCAGGCAGGATTAGGACCCAATATCGGACGTTTGGTAACCGTAGGGAGCGGTCTCCCGGTCGAAGTCCCTGCCTTTACTGTAAATAAGCGGTGTGGCTCATCGCTCAGAGCCGTATCCTTGGCTGCCCAGCTGATCAAAGCGGGAGATGCAGAGGTGGTTATGGTCGGAGGAGCGGAAAACAGCTCCCAGGTGCCCTATATTGCCGATAGAGCAAGGTGGGGAAACCGTATGGGCGATGGAAAATTGATTGACATTTTGCACAAGGATGGTTTCCTCTGCCCTCTTGCAGGTCATCTGATGGGGGTAACGGCCGAGACTCTAGTTGAAAAGTATGGTATCAGCCGCCAAGAACAGGATGAATTTGCTGTGGAAAGCCATCATAAGGCTGTTAGAGCCGTGAAGGAAGGATTGTTCAAAGAGGAGATCCTTCCTGTCGAAGTGCCTGTAGGAAAAGGTAAAACAGAGATCTTTGAAACCGAGGAAATCCCGAGGGAGGGTGTAACGGTTGAAAAGGTTTCAAAGCTGCCTCCAGTTTTTAAAAAAGATGGATCGGTTACAGCTGCCAACAGCTGTGCCCTGTGTGATGCGGCTTCAGCTCTTCTGGTGCTCAAGAAAGAAAAAGCTGAGGAACTCGGTGTAAAGCCAATGGCAAGAATCCTCTCCTATGCCCACGCTGGAGTCGATCCCAAGATAATGGGCATTGGCCCTGTTCCTGCTGTAAATAAAGCCCTGGATCAGGCAGGACTTGTTCTCGATGATATCGATATCATCGAACTCAATGAAGCCTTTGCTGCCCAGATTTTGGCAGTAGAGCGGGAACTCAAATGGGATCGTTCCAAGGTCAATGTCAATGGAGGGGCTATTGCTCTCGGACATCCTATCGGTGCGACAGGTGTCAAGTTAATGGCCACGCTCCTTTATGCCCTTAAAAATATGGATAAGACACTTGGATTAGTGAGCCTCTGTATCGGCGGTGGGCAAGGTGTGGCCATTGTGGTCGAGAGAATTAACTAGGAGGAATAACTATGGATATCCAAAAACCCTTTGTCGTTGGAGCAGGAATCATGGGATCAGGAATAGGCCAGCTCTGTGCCCAACACGGATTGGAAGTCACGGTTGTCGATGTTACCGATGAGATTATCGGCAAAGCTAGAGCCAAGGTCACCAATGGCCTGCAGAGGAGGATTGAAAAGGGAAAGATCACTCAGGATGAGATGGATACAATCCTTTCTTTGATAAATTGGCAGACAGACCTGGAGCTGGCCGCTGAATGCGACTTTGTAATCGAGGCTGTTTCTGAGAATTTGGAGTTGAAAAAGGAAATTTTTCAGAAGCTCGATTCGATCTGCTCTCTGGAGACCATTTTGACTTCCAATACGACGGCTCTTTCTGTGAGCGAGATTGCTTCGGCCACTTCCCGGCCTGAGAAGGTTATCGGAATGCATTTCTTCAACCCTGCTGTGATCATGAAGTTAGTCGAGATTATCCGAGCAGAGAAGACAGCGGATGAAACTGTGGAGACTACGAAAATCTTTGCCGAAAAACTGGGCAAGATTCCAGTCATCACCTTTAAGGAAGCGCCTGCCGGTATTGTGAGCCGAGTTCTGGCTGGATTGCTGAACGAAGCGGCTGTTGTGTATGCCGATGGCATCGCTTCGGCCGAGGATATCGATGAAGCCATGAAACTGGGGGCGGGCCTTCCTATGGGACCCTTGGCCTTGATCGATATGATCGGCCTGGACATTCACTTGGCTAAAATGGAGACCCTTTATGAAAAGCTCAGGGATGATCGTTATAAACCTCCGGATATAATTAAAAAGATGGTAGATGAGGGGAAACTCGGAAAAAAGACAGGAGAGGGATTCTATAAATATTGATCCGGCTGGGCGCTCATCCATTCTTTATAGAGTGAACAATCTTTATAGACTGATCATCTGCTTCCGAGGTGTGATGCGAGGAGATGGGGGGAGCGGATCACACGAAGATTTCGAAAGGAGAGAGCCATGGATTTTGATCTGACAGAAGAACAAAGCATGATTCAGGATACCATTCGAAAATTTGCCAAGGAGGAGATTGCACCGGTAGCCGGTGAGAACGATAAGAAAGCCGAATTTCCACGGGATATTTTTCATAAACTGGCTGAGCTAGGGTTTATGGGCACTCCTATTCCAGAAGAATATGGAGGTGCTGGATTTGATTATATCAGCCATGCCATCGTCGCTGAAGAGATCGGAAGGGTCGACTCCTCGCTCCGAGGCACGTATTCCGTGCAGGTTTCTCTGGTTGAACTTCCGATTTTCAAATTTGCAAATGAAGAGCAGAAGAAGAAATATCTGCCCAAGCTGACCAGCGGAGAATGGATCGGCTGCTATGGTCTCACCGAGCCCAATTCGGGAAGCGATCCAGCCAGCATGATATCCACTGCCAAGGAGGAAGGGGATCATTATGTACTGAATGGTCAGAAGACCTGGATCACCAATGCCGGGATAGCGGATCTGGCTGTGGTTTATGCCAAAACAGATCCAGAGGCAGGTGCCAGAGGAATCACAGCTTTTTTGGTTGAGAGGGGATTCGAGGGTTTCTCTACAAGGGATCTGCATGACAAGCTGGGACTTCGGGCGTCTAACACCGGTGAAATCTTCTTGGAAAACTGCCGGGTTCCTAAAGAGAATGTTATGGGGGAGATAGGTAAGGGCTTTAAGTTAGCCTTGGGTACACTGGATTTTGGCCGTTACACCGTAGCTGCGGGCTGTGTGGGACTGGCTCAGGGGTGTATTGATATTTGCAAGGAATACGCCAAACAAAGAATACAGTTTGGAAAACCCATTGCCAGCTTTCAGCTCATCCAACAGATGATTGCGGATATGGTTGTGGAATGCGAGGCCGGACGTCTCCTGGTCTATCGAGCCGGAGATCTCAAAAATAAGGGATTGCCCAACACTCGGGAGACATCCATCGCCAAATACTACTGCAGCGAGATGGCCAACCGCGTCGCATATAAGGCTATCCAGATTCATGGGGGATACGGTTTTTCGGGCGAATATGATGTGGAGCGATTCTACCGCGACGCAAGAATCAACACCCTCTATGAGGGAACTTCCCAGATACAGCAACTCATCATAGGTGCATTCGAACTTGGCATTCGAGCCTTTACTTAAAGAACTCAAAGAAAAAGAATATAAAGGCAATTTCGATTTCCTGGACGGGGCGAAATGATCCCCCCTTGACCAGGAAATGAAAGGAGGGTAGGGTTCATGTATAAAACTCTCATCTATGAAAAAAAAGAGAACATAGGCGTGCTCACCATAAACCGTCCGGATAAGCTGAACGCCATTTCAGTCGAGCTAACAGAAGAATTGAAGCAACTTCTGGATGAGATCGAACAGGATGCAGACCTACGGGCCCTCGTAGTCACAGGTGCTGGCGATAAAGCCTTCGTGGCTGGAGCGGATATCAAGGAGCTGGTGGGCCGGGATGCTCTTATCGGAAGAGAAGTCAGTCGAACAAGACAGAATCTCTTTACGCGAATCGAAAATCTACCTGTTCCTGTTATTGCAGCGGTAAATGGATATGCTCTGGGAGGCGGATTGGAGCTTGCCCTAGCCTGTTCCATACGCATCTGTGCGGAAAATGCACAGTTTGGCGCTCCTGAGGTTAAGCTAGGCATCATTCCTGGAGATGGAGGAACACAGAGACTTCCACGTTTGGTCGGACTCGGTTTGGCCATGGAGATGATCCTTACAGGAGATTTCATAGATGCCCAGGAAGCCTTCCGCATAGGCCTGGTAAATAAGGTAGTTCCTGTTGAGGATTTGATGGACAGGGCCATGGAATTGGCTGAAAAGATCGCCAAAAGACCCCCACTGGCAGTGAGATATGCGAAAGAAGCGGTGAATAGAAGCCAAGAAGGGGATTCGGAATCTGGTTATGCCCTCGAGTCTTTCCTTCATGCCCTGACCTGTACGACAGAGGACAAAGAGGAAGGAGTTTCTGCCTTCCTGGAGAAGCGCAAAGGAAAATTTAAGGGGAAATAGAATCACTGAGCTATTCGAGGTGCCCGGATCCAGTAGCCGTTCCAGCTGACCAAATCATTTCTAAAAGCCTGATGGCTGTCGACCACATAATAGTCATCATTGGGAGTCAAAGGGTCATAGGTCCATCCATCAGAGATGTTATCACGGCCGTATGACTCGAAAAGGTAATCATCCGGGCCGACATCGGCAGGATCGATGCTTCGGATAGCTGCATCGACACCCACATAGGCCTTGTAAGGCTCTCCCCAATAATCATTTATAGGGCAGACCTTGATGTAGAGCGGAGAAAGAGCCTGGACAAAGGCACTCCCTGGTACCATATCTCCGCTTTGGTTGATCTGCCATTCGCCGTTATCGCCTATGTGGTCGGTTGCCGCAGTCGCCAGGGATACGATATCTTTCATAACGCTCTTTTGTTTGGATTTCTGGATAGCAGTGATGGCGTTGGGGATGAGAAGTGCAGCAAGGATTCCTATGATAGCGACAACGA
>SMTZ1_10008975_pt1 | contig 16035 bp, 14 predicted proteins | sample DeeMarSWOR136_30_FD_25667 | JGI IMG/M metagenome (IMG submission 25667)
ACGGTTAGTTTTTTCCGCTCGAAGAGCTCTTAACCGCGCGCAAGCGCCAATACCGCATCAAAGATGCCTTTACCGCTTAGCGCAGCTAAGCTGTACACCTTACGCTTTTTCCCTTGATTTTTCAAAAATTCTATATATCATAATCCATGTCCCAGGTTTACTTCCTCGATCTCAGACAGAGATACAAAGAGAGTTTCCCCAAGATGTTCGAAAAATTGATCAAGAAGTCAGAAGGTTTAAGAATAGTGAAAAAAAATTCGCTATGCGCTGTAAAGTTACATGTAGGAGAAGAGAATAATGTCAATTTCGTTAATCCTCTGTATGTGCGACAGCTAATTGGTTTCATCAAAGAGGCAGAGGGGAGATCGTTTTTAACAGATTCAACAACACTTTATTCTGGTCGTCGATACAGAGCAGATCTGCATATTGAGTTAGCAAAAGAACACGGTTTTGACTTTGCTCCTTTTGTTGTTGCTGATGGTTTTTACGGTGATGAATATGAGGATGTCAACGGTTCCAAGATTGCAAGTCTTTTTACTCATGTTGATACAATGTTTTGCGTTTCACATTTTAAGGGTCATTTTAATTGCGGCTTTGGTGGTGCATTGAAGAATTTAGGCATGGGGTGTGCGTCAAAGGGCGGCAAGTTAGAAATGCATTCGCGTTCAAAACCAGAGATAAATATGGAAAAATGCACACTTTGCCTGCGGTGTTTTGATTACTGCATTTACAGAGCAATAATCAAAAGTAATAAAAAACTTGCAATAGACCACAGTCTGTGCACTGGTTGCGCCGGTTGCATGTCAGTCTGTCCAGAAAAAGCGATTGTTTTCTCATGGGATGCAGCATCTTCAGATATCCAGAAGGGCATTGCACAGTATGCAGGTTGTGCTATCAAAGATAAGGACGTATTTTATATCAATTTTTTGATTAATATTTCACCCAACTGTGATTGTTTCCACAGTAACGAACCGATGATCGCACCCGATATCGGTATTCTTGCATCCTTTGATCCAGTTAGTCTTGATCAGGCATGTTATGATTTTGTCAAGGAATCCATTGATAAGGCCCATCCAGAAGTTGATGCTCAGGAACAGCTCATTTTTGCAGAGAAGTATGAGGTAGGAGAACGTAAATATGAAATCAAAACCATTTGAGCTTCAAAAGAGAATCAAGAGACTTGAAACGCTAATCCACACCTCAATGGTTTTTTCTTCAATTCTTGATATAGAGGAGCTTCTTGATGTAGTGATGAATAAAGCAGAAGAAGTCATGGACGCAGAGGCGTCATCAGTATTCAGGATTGATGAGACTAAGAATGAACTTTATTTCATTACTGCCCGAGGTGCAAAAGGGAAAGAGGCAAAAGAGATAAGGGTACCAATGGGTCGAGGTATTGTAGGTTGGGTTGCTCAACATGGGAAATCACTATTAGTTCCTGATGTGCGTAGGGACCCTCGATGGTTTAAAGGTGTTGATAAGAAAACAAAATTTGTAACTCGCTCAATAATCGCTGTACCTTTAGTCACGAAAGGCAAGATCATTGGCGTCGCTGAAGTGCTCAACAAGAAGGGAAACAAGCGATTTAACAAATCTGATCTTGAACTCTTTGAATCGCTCGGTAATCAAATCGCTATTGCGATGGAGAATGCCGCACTCTATAAAGAGCTCGATGAACTCTTTCTTTCTTCAATTAGGGCAATTGTAGAAGCGGTTGACGCAAAGGATCCATATACACGCGGTCATTCATCCCGAGTTGTTGAATATTCACTGATAATCGGTGAGGCGGTCAATTTGAATAAAGATGATCTCAAGCGACTTGAAGTCTCCGCAATCCTCCATGATGTTGGCAAAATAGGCATCCCTGATAGAATTCTGGGAAAACCTGGAAAGCTGACTTATGATGAATATGCCTACATGAAACGACATCCTGAATTAGGGAGTTCAATCATCGAGCCTATTGCTGAGCTAAGAGATTTGATCCCAAATATTCTGCATCATCATGAACGGTATGACGGCAATGGATATCCGACAGGTCTTAGAGGGAAGAAGATCCCTCTATTTGCGCGTATCATTTGCGTCGCTGATTCGTATGACGCCATGACCACTGATCGACCTTATCGCCGTAAGAAAAGCATCAGTCAAGCCCTTAAGGAACTCGAGGAAAATAGCGGTTCCCAATTTGACGCAAGACTGGCGGCAATTTTTGTAAAAGAGATACGAAAGAATCATAGCATTAAGAAGCTTCCCAAGGCGTGAAAAGCAGAATCGGTATAGCATTTGGTATTGCATTAGTAGCAACAGTTGCTGTTAATGCGCTATGTTTATTCAGGCCTCTCTGGCTGTCTTTCGAGAGACGGGTGTACGATCTCAAATCTCAATGGAGTGTTAAAGAAAACAAAGTTGATAATATCGTTATTATTGATATTGATGAAAGAAGTTTAGACAAACTCGGTCGATTCCAAAATTGGCCAAGGGTTTATTTTGCTGATGTTGTAGATTATCTGCATCATGCCGCGGTTGTTGGTATAGATGTTCTATTTGCGGAGCCAGATACATTGCCGGTATTGGCTCGTCAATATTTTACGAAGCCAAGTTTTGATTCACTTCTTGAGCATGCCATAAAGAATCATGGAAAAGTTGTTTTAATATCATCTATAGAAGAAAAACCGATATTCACGGAGTTCAACAAAACAGGTGTTGGCTCGATATTTGCTGACTATGATGGTATCGTGAGGAAAGGGTTCTACGCGCTATTCGGACAGAAGACATTCCCCGCCGTAATAAGTGAAATGGTTAGAGACACGATAATGGCTGAGCAGTTTCTCATTTACTTTCTTTCTAAGAACTCTTTTAGGAAAATTTCATTTTCGGATGTTTATCTGCAAAGAGTGCCATCAGAATTCTTTAGGGATAAGATCACGCTAATCGGCGGTACTGCAGAGGGTCTATTCGACTTCCATGCTGTTCCTTTTGACAGACATGCCTCTGGCATTTTCATTCATGCAAACATCATAAATAACTTTATTAATGACCTAAAAGTGCATGAAATACCGTACGTGTATATAATTTTATTAACATTAATTATAGCTCTGTTCTTATCAATACTCACGATCAGAAGATCGGCGCGTATGTATATCACTGTCAATGCTATTGTCTACTGCATTTTCTTGATTTTGGTTTTTTATCTCTTCAGCTTTCAGTACGAAATCGGAGTTATACGTCCGTCTTACGCCTTTATTTTAACCATTATGCTAACGCTCATCTATCGGTACCAGTTTGAAGAACGCGAGAAGAGAAAAATCAAGGCGATATTTTCTCGCTATTACTCAAAAGAACTTGTTGAAAAAATCTCCATTCACCCTCCGAAATTGGGGGGTGAAAAGGTTGACTGTACGATCATTTTTGCCGATATAAGGAATTTTACTCCGTATGCTGAAAAGACAGATCCCGAAGCTGTTGGAAAAAGCTTGAACAGTTTCTTGGGAGAGATGGTTCACACTGTATTTCAGTATCAAGGAAGGATTGATAAGTTTATCGGTGATTGTGTTATGGCTGTTTTCGGATCGCCCGCAGAATTGCAGAATCATGCATATAATGCCTGTTGTGCTGCTTTAGAAATGGTTGAAAAGGCTAATCGATTGGGTTTCAAGATCGGCATTGGTATTAATTCAGGTGAGGTTATTAGTGGGAATTTTGGTTCGCCGATGCGTATGGAGTATACTGTTATCGGCGATGCCGTTAATCTTGCCTCGCGTCTCGAGGGGCAGTCAAAGGTGTTTAATTGCAGCATCGTTGCGAGTGAAAATACATACATGCGTATCATGAAAGGGAAGAATACAGCGCTACAATTCTCCGAATTGGGTAAGGTCAAAGTGAAGGGCAAAGAAGAAGAAATTACTGTTTATTCAATAACAAGAGCCAGCATCTGATTTCTCTTTTCGTATATTTTTTTCTGTGAAATAGAACACATTAACTCTTATAACTTGATTACAGGCCTTCTAGATTCTATTTGTTTTGAGATTTTAGGTCCCTTGACAGAAAAAAAATACTGAATAGACTATTGTAAATGCAGATTCCAAAGTCTATCACAGTAAAACTACAAGTGATTAGCCATCTCCATAATCTTTCTTTATATCGCTGTAATCGTTTGCTCCAGGATGGATCATGAAGATCGACATCGGTATCTATTACGGACCTATTGATCTCCTCGTTTATCTCGTGAGAAAGAAAGAGGTCGATATATTTGATATACCGATAGCTCAGATAGCCGAAGAGTATCTTGATTATATAAGGAAGATCGAAAGAGATGATCTTGAAGATGCTGCAGATTTTCTTCTTATGGCAGCTATTTTGATAAGGTTGAAGGTACGTCAACTCTTGCCGCGTACGCCAGCCGATGAGGAAGCTGCTCAACCTATTACTCTGATGCAGATCGTTGAAGAATTCAAGAAATACAAGGAGATTGCCAAGGCATTTGGGATCATGGAAGCAGAGAGTAGTAAACAATATCCAAGAGTCAGTGGCGAAGAGTCTCCGCTTGAAGAAGGTGATATTACTAGCCTCGTTCTTGCATTTCGCCAATTGATACCACAGGAAGAAGAAAAAATAGTGGTGAAAAGGCAGGACATACCAATCGAGAATATTGTTGATGAAATAAAAGAGATTTTAAGCAGGGCAAAGAAAATAAATTTTTTAGATTTTTTGAGAAAGAAAAATAACATAGCAATTGCTGTAGCGTATTTCTTTGGCATGCTCGAGATTGTCAAGATGGGATTTGCGCGTGTGGAGCAGGTGCAGAACTACGGTGACATATATCTTTATGCTCCAACTGCGGCACCAGCCACAACCGTACTGCAACAGAACAAAAGCACGGATGCTATAGGAGAGAAGGTTTGAAAATCCGGGAAAGTAATTTTTTTCGTTTTTTGATAGCCCCGCCTGCATGATCATACGGCATCGTTACAGGGATGGATTCAATTGGATATTACATTATCAGGTGATCAGGGTGTGTGTTGTTTGACCATACGGGCATCCATGTTTCCTGACCATTGACGAATTCATCCTATGGTTGTTATTTTCTTTCTTTTTATCTATGTTCCTGAAGATTCTAATGAGCAGTATATAATGGATAAGCAATTAGATCATTACTTCCCTTTGTGGGAGACATATTTTGATTCAACAACTGCAGGTTTACGTACATCTCAAGGGTGCCTCGATTTGTTGAATTGGTACATCGATTTCGATGCAAAGTTTGAAGTGGAGCTCTCAAGAATATTAGGACTTAGATACCGAAACAAATATCTGGGTGATTACGCACATCATATTTCAGACCACAGATTTGAGCCGTTTTTTAAGATAAAAAATAACCTAAGGTTACTTCTTGCTATTACAACCCACTATTATAAAGGTGAAGATGAGCTTGGCATTGGTATCTACTTAGGTCGAGACTATCTGAATTTCATTGAGGCATTCATCATGGCAGAAGATTTCGACAGGAATTTTTCACTAAGTAGAACGTATGATGGCCCTGATAAAATAACTTATAGGATGCACCCGATAAAATTGACCACACATCTAAATAAGTATTGGGAGACAGGACACCTTGCCATGAAATTTGATGTGTCGAATCGTTACCATCTTCAGTCGACCGAGCACGAAATGATATGGCCGCCTTATTATACTGAAAAGGGGTTGCACAGATATTTCAATGTGAGATTTTGGCAAGATATCAATAGGCTGCGCCTTGGTGCTATTTTTGATTTGGAACAGACCGAGTTTTTCCAAGAGGATCACACCCAGAGTTTCTGCGATGATAATTTCGAGATAATAGCCGAACCGATGATATCCTACAGACTAAGCAGCAAATGGATCCCTTCACTCTATCTGACTTACAATTACAGAACACAAAATGATTCTATTTCTTTCTTTGGTACAGTGTTGGATAGTCTTTACGACTACCGCCGCAATGTCTATGCTTACATGATTGATGTTGAGTTCCGTCCAGGTGGCAGATTTGTGTGGCACTTTGGTGCACAGCAGCAGTTCTGTTTCTATAATCATAAAGATGATTTTGTCGATGAACGTCTATTACTTGGCCTTGAATACCGTTATAAAAACGTGTGGTTTTACCTGGTTGAGGCGATGGAAGGCGACTTTCCTACGCCTAAATATCTTCATAATCACACATATGTACAGCTAATGCTTCTTTTTTAGATCATGGAGAAAGAGATTTTCCTCATATTAATAGATTGCGGCGTTGTCGTGAAAAAACTGCCTCTTACGAAAGGACGTTACATGATCGGTCGTTCTGATGATACTGACTTGATGATAAGTAGTAAAGATGTATCTCGCCACCATGCGATTGTTGAATCTGATGGCACAAACTTCACTATTGAAGATCTCAATAGCACTAATGGTACGCTTGTTAACGGTAGAAGGATCAGTAAGCAACAGCTGCAAGTAGGTGATGAGATTATGGTTGGTGATTATGTGCTTTTTGTTGATGATGGCTCAGGGAAATTTCATTACCCCGAAGAGACCGAGATCGGCAGAAAGGGCGGAGAGACAGCTATAATTGAAGATAAGTTTTCGTCACTAAGACAAAAATTGCAGGATAAGGATTTAAGGGCGGAATTTAAAAAGGTTGAACATGTCGTCAAAAAGAGTAGAAAACGATTGTCATCACTTGCCAATGAAGATAAGCTTACTGGTTTATATAACCGACAATATTTCGATAAAATGTCTAAGAAAGCATTCGAGGATGCAAAAGATAGCGGTTCAAGTCTTTCCATTCTATTTATTGATATCGATCATTTCAAAAAAATAAATGATACTTATGGTCATAAGGTCGGTGACGATGCCTTGAGAGCAATTTCCCAGCTAATCATGATGTCTTGTCGCAAAAGCGATTTTGTGGCCCGCTATGGTGGGGAAGAAATAGTAGTTATTCTACCAAATACGATCTCCCGTGATGCGGTAAGGGTTGGTAGTGAAATAAATAGTATCATTGCGCAACAGACAAAAAAATTGCTGAAAATCAAAATTACCGTGAGTGTCGGGGTAGCTACTTACCCGGATGATGGAACAACACTTAACAAAATCTTAGAAGGTGCGGATAAGGCCCTTTACAAAGCAAAAAGAACAGGAAGAAACAAAGTCTGTAAATTTGACGATACATGAAAAAAGAAATAAAGTATATAGGTAATTATAAGATCGTTGACATTATTGGTAAAGGAGGAATGGGCAAAATTTATACAGCAATTCATATCCCTCTTAACCGAATTGTAGTACTAAAAGAAATGGGAAAAAATGCATCGCGCAGACGTTTTAAACAGGAAGCACTGATTTCCGCTTCGCTGGACCATAAGAATATTGTCCCAACGTATGATTATTTCAGTATCGGAACATCATGCTATCTTGTCATGCAATACATTGACGGTATGAATCTTTCTGAGATCATCGAAAACGAGGGACCGTTGCATCCAGTTACTGCTGCCACTATTATGAGAGAAGTATGCTGTGGAATCAGTCATGCTCATAATAATGCCATTATTCATCGCGATATAAAACCAACTAATATATTAATCTCACGTTTAGGTGAAGTAAAGATTACTGATTTTGGCGTTGCACGTGGAGAAGATTCACCAGACCTGACTTCTACAGGAACTGTTATAGGTACGCCATACTATATGTCACCGGAACAAGCTTCTGGTATGAAATTGACTTCTCAATCTGACATATTTTCGTTAGGCATTGTGCTTTATGAAATGATTACTGGTAAGAAGCCCTTTTCCGGAGGAAATACTCATGCAATTACCGCGAAGATAATTCGCGGTAAATATGCTTCCGCTTTGTGGAATTCGCCGCAACACAGTCTGAGGCTTTCAAAAATTATTGATAGTGCAATGAAAAAAAATTTGAATAGAAGGTATGGTACAGTGCAGGAAATGTGCAGAGACCTTGAAAGATTTGCTGGATGGAAAAATATAGTTCAAAGCGAGAAACATCTGGCAAATCTTGTGGAGGGTGTAGAGCAAAGCAAACAGGTAACCACAGTTGTAAGAAAACCTGGAAAGAGAAAGAAAGGAGGCAGGAAGAAAAAAAGTAATGTGATATATTTGTACATAGTATTACTCGGCATACTTGCAGGTCTTATTTATTACCTTATAAAGATGATACTTTCATAGATGGCTCAACAGACGGCTCTGTTGAGCGGTTATGGTTGCTGCGCAACGGTCACCGACGCGTAGCGTCCTATACCGCGCGTAAGCGCCTTGAACGACCGAAGGTCTCATAACCGCTTAGCGCAGCTAAGCCATCCCTTGACTTTTCTTTTTTGTTCATTAAAATAACCCTATGGTAGATGATAAATTCTTGCAACAGATAAAATTATTCGGTGAGCTGAAGGCCTTTGAATGGGAGGAATTAAGTAAGGTCATAAAAGAACAAAATTATGTTGAAGGCGACGTCATTTTTTCTGAAGGAGATGCTTCTACAGAACTTTACATGGTGTCAAAAGGTGAAGTTGAAATAACCATCAAAATCGCACCGCAACTGGGCGATTCAACTGTGTATGTAGTGAGACCTTACGATATCTTTGGTGAATTTGCCTTTGTTGATCCAAAGCCACGTTCAGCCTCTGCGCGATGTACCAAAGATTCAACTCTTGCTATCATGCGAAGAGCTGATTTTGAAGATCTGGCAAAACAATTTCCGCAAATTGGATTAAATTTCTACAGATCTCTTGTGCGGCTTCTCAGCGAAAGATTGAGAAGAATGAATTTATATTTGAAAGAAACATTCACCCGCTGCGCTGGTTTAGAAATATAGTTTAAGATAAGATCGCATGAAATTTGTATATTCCCCAAATTATAAGGCGGATATTGGTCCACATGTTTTTCCGACAGAGAAATATTTCATGATATATAGCAGATTGAAGGAGGAAGGGATTATCAACGACAATAACGTTTGCGAACCTGAAAGCCCGTCCCCTGAAGATCTACTAAAGATTATCGATAGGGAGTATCTTGATGATTTACTCAATACACGCATGACCGCGCGCACTTTTCCCTCTGAGATGCCAGTAAACAAAGCCATTATTGATGCCCAAATTCTATGTTGTGGTGGTTCTTTTCTCGCTTCCAAATTAGCAAGGGAGAGTGGAGCCGGTTATCATATTGGCGGTGGCTTTCATCATGCATTTCCTAACCATGCGGAAGGGTTTTGCTATCTTAACGATGTTGTATATGCTGCGGCAATGATGAGTGAACAGGGTGTTCAAAGAATTACTGTGGTCGATTGCGACTTACATCAAGGTAATGGTACAGCAAAATTTTTTCAGGGTAATGATAGAGTCTTTACATTTTCAATTCATCAGGAATGGCTTTATCCGAAAAAGGAGAAGTCTGATTTGGATATTGGATTAGATAATTTTGTGGGAGATGAAGAATATTTGCAGAAACTGAATATGGCGTTGGACGAAATTTTTACGGATTTTAAACCAGAATTCATGATATACCTCGCTGGTGCGGATCCATATATCTTCGATCAGCTCGGGAGTTTGAAGATAACGCTCCAAGGTTTGAGAAGAAGAGATGAACTCGTCATTGGGCGGGCATTTGATAGTAAAATTCCTGTGGCAGTTGTGCTTGGCGGTGGTTATGCCGAAGATATTAACGACACAGTGGAAATTCACTGCAACACTGCGAGAGTAATGTATGAACTATATAAGGAAGCGTAATGCGTAGAGCGAAAAGCGTAGGGCGCATAATATTCCATCCTTTAGGATATATGCCAATTCGCCGTAGCGAATTCAATTCCAGCGGGAAACACAAACCGTCGCAAAGCGACCATAACCGTTCATGAAATGAACCTTAACCGTTGCAAAGCAACCATAACCGCTCGACAGAGCCATCTGTTTAGCCATAACCGTATCTTTGATGCTAACTTGTATGACAAGGAGGCAATATTATGATATGATTGTTCTTTTATTGTCTGTGTGTTTTTTAATAAACAAAGGAGAAGATATGATAAAGTTGCCTGAACCGGTATTTACAAACAGATCAATTGAAACATGTATTCAGGCACGAAGGTCAATTCGGTCTTTCCAGGATTATGATTTGACGCTTCAAGAGATTTCAAATATCCTTTGGGCGGCACAAGGCATAACTGATACGGTCAACAACTTTCGGACTGTACCATCTGCTGGTGCAACCTATCCGCTTGAGATCTTAATTGCGAAAAAGGATGGATTGTTTCAATATATCCCGCAAAGTCATTCTTTGAAAAAACTGGCGCATACAGATTTGAGAGTTGATATTGCAAAGGCGGCACTGGCTCAGATGTTTATTGGCAATGCCGGTATAGTCGTTATCATTGCAGCGGCTTTCGAACGAACTACATGGCGATATGGTCAGCGGGGCGAAAGATATGTAAACAATGAAGTGGGTCATTGCGCACAAAATATTCATCTTGAAGCAGTGGCATTGGATTTGGGGTCTGTTCCGATCGGCGCTTTTGACGATGATCAAATAAGGAATATATTATTGTTTGATGCAGAACCGCTATACATCATACCTGTCGGAAAACCAACTGGAGATACACTTCGTTGAAGACACGTTTCACCGGAGAATTACTATCGTCACCAATGACTTAATGCCTAATGACCAATGACCAAATGATGTTTGCTGATCTAACTAGTTACCATTTAACCAATTTTGCTTTTATGTGTCGATATTCGCGTCAATCCGTGTTTTATTTTTGTTAACAAGGAGGTTTTAATGAAGAAACTCTGGATCTTTTTGGTTTTTCTGTTTGTATCATGCGCAGGGCTTAGGTATCCCACTATTCTTGATGAAATCGGTGGAGAGGATGATTATCCTGAGGCAAATGCCTTGATCGTTTTTGATTCGACTGATATATATTTGAATCGGGACGGTACTAACCGTATTCGAAGTCACAGATGCGGCAAGGTTTTTAATGCCTTGGGTCGCAAGGAATTCGGTGAAGTGACATTGAGTTACATCACACTCTATGATACAGTAGAAATAATCGAAGCAAAAGTCATATCACCTGATAAGAAGATTCTGAAGGTTCCCAAGGAAAATATAACTGACATGCCCATGCCCGCTTGGGAAGGATCAAAGTTTTACATTCCAAACCTGAGATTGGTGAAAATAACATTCCCTGGTTTGGAAGATGGCTCAGCAATTGAATTGATATATGAGTCGATTAGTCATAATTCTCCTTTTGATTCAACTTTTGATTGGTGGGAACTATTTGAATTTACCGAACCAATAAAAGAAAAAGTGCTAAGACTTTTCCTACCTGAAGATATGAACCTAAGATACAAAGTTGAGAATGGAAAATTAGTACATTATCAGGTTGTTTCTGACGATCGAACACTCCACATATGGAAGAATGAGGACATTCCCAAAATTGTGATGGAACCTTCTATGCCACCGCTCCCTGCTGTAGCCGCGAAACTTCTCATTACCTGCACAGAGTCCTGGGAAGAATACTCACGATGGTACTACAGACTTTCAGAACCAAAACTTGAACCAGATTCGGCACTCACTAATAAGGTTATTGAACTCGTAAAAAATGCATCATCAAAGGATGATACAATCAGAGCGTTATATGAATTCGTCAACAAGGAGATACGCTACGTTGAGACAAGACTGATAGGCAAAAAAGGCGGGTATGAACCTGCACAAGTTGGTTTTACATTTAAGAATAAGTATGGGGTGTGTCGTGACAAGGCAGCACTGCTGGTCTCGATGCTCAGGACAGCTGGTATTGACGATTCATATATTGTGCTGACTAATCCCATTTTACTGGATATGGACACAGAGTTTGCATGCGCGTCACAATTCAATCATGCAGTGGTGGCCATCAAAGAAAACGAAAGTTACTTCTATCTCGACCCGACTGCTGAAGGTTCAGTTGAATATCTAACGCCTTTCGAGGATGACAAACCTGTTCTTGTTTCAACCAAAGAAGGTGAAGGTTTGTCAAAGACACCGGCAAGACCACCAGATGTAAATCTCATGAATATGCAGGTCTCAGAAGTACTGCAAAACGATCATACTTTAAAACAGTCTATGACCATAAAGGCAAGTGGATTCATTGATAATCAATTTAGACGCATGTGTCAGATGTTGCCAAAAGAACAAATAAAACAGGTATTTCTACGAGGTATGAAAGAAAGCTATCCCGAGGCGACAATAGATTCCTTTAAGACATCGGATCCTAAAGATTTTACAACACCTATGGAACTGACCATGTACATAACCATTCCCGACTACGTTCTAAAGATCGGCAAAGAATGGCATTTGACTACCGGCAAGAGGTCTAATATATCAATCGGTGCTCAGGGTATTTGGAACTTAGAGGAAAGGAATTATCCATTATACCTCTGGGTCAAAATGGCCACCAAAGCGCGGGCAACACTTTCATTTCCAAAGCACCTTAAGGTGAAATCATTGCCTGGACCATATTATTATGAAGACAGTAATCTTATGTTAAAAACTGCGTTTGCAAAAAAGAAGAACACGATCAATAGTGAATTCGAGATGGTCTTCAAGGATCCTCTCATATCCACTGAGAACTATCAGAAAATCAAAGAAGCAATGAAGGGGCTCGAAGAACATCAAAACCAGGAGATTATTCTGGTAGAAAAATAGAAGGATTGAGAAGGCTGCAAAAAAGGAAAAGGCATAAGAAGGCATGAGAAGGCTAAAAGAGAAATGGAGATAAATGTGAGAAATTCTTTAGGAGCCCTATTAGCCCTTTCTGCACCTTCTGTTAGCCATCTTTCTTTCAAGGAGGAATGATGTTTTTTATTCTATTTATCTTTATGCAGATGAAATTCAATGCTCAGGACTATCCTGATGCTGGAGGTCTAATCGTTGAAGATGCAGTGGAATTAAGAGTTGACAAGGATTACCGAAGGATACAGCATCGCGATTACAAGGTTTTCATATTTAATACTCGGGGTCGCGAGCGATATAGTGATATGTTCGAAAAGTACAACAAGAAAGAAGAAAATTATGAATTGCTGAAAGCTCGGACCGTATGTGAAGACGGTTCTGTCCTGCTTCCTGAAGAAAAAGCGATATCTGATTTGGGGACGGTTGAAGGATTTCTCGCGCCTGCGTACAAAGACTTGCGAACGCGTATTGTTTCTTATTCAGGTGTTGAATCAGGCGTTTCACTGGAATATGAGTCGAAGAAATCTCTAAAGGAAAAACCTGATGATAATTACGTTTCCGGTTATATGGTTTTTGAAGAAAGGGATCCAATTTTCTCTAAGGAATTCACCTTAAGAGTACCAGAAGATGCCGGGATCAGGTATAAGGTCTATGGCACAAATGTCAATAACGAAGAAAAAGAAGAAAATGATTTTCGTATCTATCGTTGGTGGGTCAAGTCTGTGCCCCGTATGAAAGAGGAGCCGAACAGGATGCCTAAAGCAGAATTCGCGAGCAGGGTGTTTTATACTAATTACGAGAATTGGAATGATGTTGCGAGATGGTTGTGGAAAAAATTTGATGCGTCGATAAAGTTATCGCGGCAGATAAAAGAAAGAGCGAAAGACCTTGAAGGAAAGAAAAAGGAAGATGTCTTAGAAGAAATTTATGACGATATCGCAAAAAATTGGCGTGATATACCATTGGGTCTATCCGATGTGGGTTTCGTGCCTAATGAGACGGGTGATATCTACAACAACCGCTACGGTAACCAACTCGATAAAGTTGCTCTTTTTGTTTCACTTTGTAGAGCAGCAGGGTTTGATGCGTTTCCTGCGTATGTCTCCTTTTCACCGGTTGAAAATGAGTTACCAATGCCAGATTATTTTGGCCAAACAATCGTCGCAATTCCAGTGGACGATAATTTTATTTTTGCGGATCCTAGATTTCCGGATCGAAGGGGATCTTTCGCTGAGATGAGTGGGTTTCACGAAAAAGATAATGCTGGATTTCCGCTTCTGTCAGATGTTGTTGGCAGATTTGCATTGATTGTGAAACCAGATAGTCATATTTTTACAACTCTGCCGGGATTTGACTCGCCCGTTGCTGATCTCGAAATGATAATATCGGTTAATGAAGATTGTTCAATCAGTGGTTCTTTGAACGCCAAACTTAATGGTTCGAGTTCGGCGACAGCAAGAATGCACCTAAGACCCAAAAAGGTGAAAGAACAGACAATTGCAGTGGAAAACGCGCTTGGTAGTTTGAAAACGGGAACAGAATTAGAAGATTTTCATATAGATGGTTTAAATGAACCAACCGCACATGTCAGAATAAAAATCGATTTCAAATGTCCAGATTATCTCACGAAACAGGGCGCAAACCTGAAATTCGTAATACCTGGACCCATCTTTTCATTCTTCTCGTCGTCGCCCTATTTCAGCCTTGATTCTCGTGTGTATCCTTTCACAGTTGTAAATGCGCGCACCCTGGACTATAGGATAGTCATTAAAATACCAGAAAATGTTGAGATTGTGTATATGCCGGAAAAGGTCGACATTAGCAACTCGTCCGCATCGGCATCAAGTGAATACGAATGCATCGACAACATCCTAACGATAAAAAAACGGTTTTCATTCAACAAAGCTGACTACCGACCTGAAGAATACGCCGATTTGCAAAAAGTCTATAATCAATACGAATCGATTGGACAACAGATGATATTGTTTAGGAGAAAATAGAGGATGGTGCTACGCACGGTTAAGAGACCTTCGGTCGGTTATGTGCGTTTCACGCGGTTAAGAGCTCTTCGAGCGGAGAAATTTGAGTGAAAGAGCTTAAGAGCTTCAGAGATTTAATAGTGTGGCAAATTGCGAGCAAACTTGCTAGAGATATCGCGACCAAGCTAGTACCTTTATTCCCAAAGCAAGAGCAATACAGACTTGGTGATCAAATAATACGAGCATCTCGTTCTGTACCGTCTCAAATCGCAGAGGGTTTCAGAAAAGTTTCGTTAAGAGAAAAGCATCGTTTTTACGAAATTGCTGCTACGTCAAACGATGAAACAGAAAATCATCTGGACGAAGCAAGAAATAATAATTATATCGATGATAAGATTTATAAAAACTATATGAATCGTATAGTCCGTGTTCGCATTCTGCTGTCGCGGCTCATGAAATCAATCCGTTCTTTACAGACCGCTCGCCAGAGCCATAACCGTTCATGAAATGAACCTTAACCGTCGCAAAGCGACCATAACCGTCCCGCACTTTGCAGAAGTGCGTGGACCATAACCGCTCCTAAGCGCCATATCCTTATGAGAAGTTCCTTTAATCTACATGTGGATCATTCCGCTCTTCTTGTCGTCGATATGCAGCGATATTTTTGTGATAAAGATAGTGATGCACAAGTGCCTCAGGTCGATAAAACAATCTCAAAGATTAAAAAACTCATCGATTTTTTTAGCGAAAATAGGCGTCCGATAGTCTTTACAAGACATATCGATTCTAATGAAAGTGACAATATGATGTTGAAATGGTGGAGCGAGAATATTCGGGAAGAAGATCCGATGAGCGAACTTATATCGGATTTCGAAACGAGCAGGGGAGAGGTCCTTATTAAACATCAATACGATGCATTTTTTAATACAGATTTGGAGAGTTATCTCAAGGACAAAGGCGTGAAACAGGTGTTGATCTGCGGTGTCTTAACAAATCTCTGTTGTGAAACTACTGCGCGTTCAGCATTCATGAGAGGGTTTGAGGTCTATTTCGCAACTGATGCTACAGCGACTTTCAAACAAGATATGCACAAAGCAACCCTGCTTAATCTTTCATATGGTTTTGCCACACTGGTTACTGTAAATGATGTACTGTGCATAAAGGGAAAAACGTAGTAATGAATAATGAAAGGTGAAGGATTGATATCTAACGCAAAAACCTTACCCCTTGATCAGGGAGTCCGTACATTTATTCCCCTCCCCCTTGATGGAGGAGTCCATACATTCGCTTACCTCCCCCTTGATCAGGGAGTCCATACATTTATTTACCTCCCCCTTGATCAG
>SMTZ1_10012314_pt1 | contig 16035 bp, 13 predicted proteins | sample DeeMarSWOR136_30_FD_25667 | JGI IMG/M metagenome (IMG submission 25667)
CCTTTGATGCGCCAGAAAGTGCTGCTGTACAAAACTTTCTGCTAGTACATCCAGATATTACTGTTTTGTTGACCTACCACTCTTATGGAAGTCTGGTCTTGTGGCCCTGGGGATATACGTACGATCCTATTGCAGACCCTGCCAATAGGCAGGTTCACGAGCTCATTGGTCAGGAATATGCCAGTTATACCGGGTACACACCTCATCAGGGCTCTCATTTGTATTTAGCTTCAGGGACTACTGATGATTGGAGCTATGGAACCACTCAAAACCATGATATACCCATTTTTTCATGGACTATTGAGCTCGAAGGAAGCAGTTTCTATCCTTCTGTTTCACTGCTGCCCGACATGTGTGCTCAAAACTGTGAGGCAGCTCTGTACGTGATAGAGTGTGCAGACAACCCCTACAAGGTACTGCAGCAGATCAATTTCTCAAAGATTTCGGAATTTTTTAACACATACACCTTTTTTGTAGTGGGGAATAATGCTTACTGTACAGATGTTTTAGGAACTGGTAAAATCGCTTTCGGACTGGCTGAAAGTGGTACTACAGAGAATCCGGAAGGGAGAACCCATACGATCTTGACTGAAATAGAACACAGTGCAGGTAATTTGTTGATCGTTGGAGGACCTGCTATCAATCCTGTAGCAGACGATTTTAATGGGTTATGTGGGATCGCGTACACTCACGATCCTGGATCAAGTTTTGAAATCTTCTGCGAAGGAGAGTCTGTATACCTTGATTTAACCCAGTATCCCAATGAGGACATTTGCATCATCTATGTGGGAACAGAGAATTCGAGAAACATTATGTTAGTTTGGGGTTACGGGTGGAGAGGATCTTATGCAGGCTCTGTCTTGATGGGGGATACCACCACCTGGCAGACATACCAGGATTATCACCTGCTATTATTACGCTGGACAGATTCTAATGCAGATGGTCTGGTCCAGATAACAGAGATCACTGTGGAAACATATAGGTGACAGAGCATGCTCTTTACTGAACCACCTTCCAGATGCCCCTTTTAGAACTTCTTTTGGTTCACCATTTTCAGATTGTACTATTATCTTACAGAAGTATAGGTATGTCCTCTTGAGAACAAACCGAACCTTTAAAATCTGATGAGAACAAAGATCAGCATCTAACCCTTTTGGAGGTGATATAATGGGGCAATACAAATGTCAAATCTGCGGCAAGAAACTATATGTTGACAGATGTTTGGGTTGTGGGAGAAGGTATTGTGAAGACTGCTCAGGAGTTCAGGGATACTGCAATAATGGGCTCTGCGTAATTTACGAACTGGAAACTGTGAGATAGCCTCTCCTTCAATCCGGAACCCCCTTTCTGGGGGATGGTTACAGTGAATCTGATGATTTTCATTTCTATTTCTCTTTTTCATCTTTGTGCAATCACAGTAAATTGATTTATCCACCGGAAAACGAACCTATCATTAACAATGTGCATTGCAGTGAACGCAAACCTATTTATGAACAATCAGAATAGACTTTCATGAATAAAGAATTTGACCAGTTACAGGAAGAGTTCATAGAGGCGTGCTTTACGAGACGCCCCCACAGTGCTTCTCGCCTTGGATTTACTGAATATGATACAGAAATGCCATCAGGGAAACTCAGTGATCGAAAGAAAGAGATAGATCAGGAAAAGTACTTCCTGGAAAGATTTCAAGACATAGATGAGACACAACTGGATTTTGATCGAAAAATTACTCGGAAACTGGCCATCCACAAGTTAAATATCTGGATATTCGTGGATGAAACCCTCCAGCATCACCTCATGGATCCTAATGTTTCAAACGAGATAGCAAGTGCTTTGTACGCCCTGTTCATCAGGGAGGGACCTGAACGGTTCTACCCTTTGTGTACGAGACTGGAGAAAAGTCCCCAGTATATAGAAGATTTCAAGACCAGAGTAGTGAAGCCCACCAACCTATGGACACGAATGGCTGTAGAAGGGGTAGAAGGGCTGCTGAAGTTTCTCCCTCAGATCGTTGCTGCATCCAAAAAGGAAATTTCGTCTCGAGATGCAGAAGAACTGGAAGACGCTGCCAAGAAAGTAGAGAAATCTCTGCTGAACTACATTGCATTCTTGAATCAGATTTTACCCACAACCAAAACCTCCTGGGTCATGGGCAGAGAAAACTTTGAAACCCTGCTGAAGCTAAGAAAAATACCCTATACTGGAGATGAAATTCTTGCACTGGGGTTAAAATGGATCCGGGAAGAAAAAGAAAATCTTAGAACCTGTGCTGAATCCATTGCTCCCGGAAAATCTGTTGAAGAAGTGACCCGCTCAGTAAAATCTCAACACGTTTCAACTTTTGAGGATGTTTTAGAGCTGTACCGTACATTCATGAAGAAGAGTAGAGAATTTGTCATAAAAAATGACATAGTGACCATGCCTGAAGGCGAAGTCCTGGAAGTTATAGAAACACCAGAATTCATCAGGTATCAGCTTCCCTTTGCTGCCTACTCACCTGCTCCTGCAGTGGGAGAAAGACGGGTTGGCCACTACTACGTTACACCACCAGAAGACCTGAAATTTCTGAGAGAACACCATGAGTCTGCTGTAGCTAATGTGTCTGTCCATGAAGCCTACCCGGGGCACCATGTCCAGATTTTCTGCAGCAGTAATCACCCTCACAAGATTCGCTGGTCATTTATTCCCACAGATGTCTACGCAAAGTATATATCAGAAGGATCAGAATTCGTTGAAGGGTGGGCCCACTACTGCGAGGAATACATGTTGAAGAAAGGATTCTGTAATACTGCTGCATATCTGTTTACACAATCGTTACAAGTTCTGTGGAGAGCAGTACGAATCGTGGTGGATGTTCAACTATCCAGGGGTGAAATGACGTTTGATGAAGCAGTAGCCTTTTTAGAGAACGAAGCGAGAATGGAACACTTTGCTGCAGTTGCAGAGGTAAAGCGGTACACCATAGGACCGAGTTATCCTTTGTCGTACTTACTGGGAAAGTACATGGTCAAGGAGTTGAAAGAAAAGGTAAAAAAGCTGATGGGTTCCCGGTTCACTGATAAGTTCTTCCATGACACCATGTTGTACGAGGGGACCATGCCTCTTGCTCTCATGGAGGAGATATTTGAGTATAAGGCGCGAGGGAATGCACCGCATTCTGGCTAGGCTAGAAACCTCGAAACATTGCAAAGGCGCAGGTGTTCTTAGCTGCAATGCCTGAAATTGCATCATCTGTTGGGATAGGAGCACAAAAAGGCTACTGGAATTTTGACTCTGAAGAATTGAATGGGTTGAGATCATTCATAGATGGTCTGAGATGAAAATTATATAAGTAAAAACAAGTAAAAAGATCAATCAAAAAAAGAAAAGAGAATTATTTCATTTTTGCATAGATACTTGTGAAAGTTGCGTAGCTTTCATTTGAATAGAGGACAAATATAACGTCTAGGGAACCCGGATAAGCTAAAGCTTCTTCCAGCATAACTTCTGCACATCTTTGTAAAGGAAATCCTCCCACACCAGTTCCTAGTGCAGGAAAAGCTATATTTTTCAATCCCAGCCTTCCTGCAAGCTTCAAAGAATTTTTTGTAGCGTTCCTGATCTTTTCTTCATCAGTTCTCAAATCTTGCCCCATGACAGCTGCATGTATTATGTATTTCGCCTTTAAGTTACCAGCTCCTGTTTCCACAGCTTCTCCCACAGGGATAGGTCCCTTTTCCACTGCTTCATCTTCAATTTCTTTACCACCAGCTCTTTTCAAAGCTCCAGCCACTCCTGCACCCATCCATAATCGGTTGTTCGCTGCATTCACCAGTGCATCAGCTTCTACTTGTGCGATATCTCCTTTTGTAATTTCAATTTCAGTACTCATAGAATCCTTTTCCAGTCTTTCTTCCCAAATGTCCTGCCTCCACCATTTTCACCAATAATGGACACGGTCTGTACTTGGAATCTTTGAACCCGTCATACAAAACGTTCATGACTGCCAGGACCACATCTAACCCAATTAAATCTGCCAGTGCTAAAGGCCCCATAGGATGGTTCATGCCCAGCTTCATCACAGTATCAATAGCTTCTGCAGTTCCGATCCCTTCGTACAAACAGTAGACAGCCTCATTGATCATGGGGCACAAAACCCTGTTAGAAATGAATCCCGGGTAATCGTTAGCTTCTACTGGTGTTTTCCCTAACTGTTTTGTCAGCTCTACTGTCTTTTGCGTTGTTTCATCCGAGGTTGTTAAAGCCCGAATGATTTCCACCAGCTTCATCAAGGGGACAGGGTTCATGAAATGCATACCAATAACCCTGTCTGGTCTCGATGTTACTGCAGCCAACTCAGTAATGGACAAACTGGAAGTATTGGTAGCGATAATAATTTCATGGGGTAATAAAGCATCCAGCTCCCTGAATACATCTTTTTTCAGATCTAAATTCTCAATTACAGCTTCTATGACAAAGTCTGCATCCTTGCAGTCACTCAAGTCCAGGGTCCCCTGAATTCGGGATAAAATATCTTCTTTTTCTCCTTCTGTGATCACACCTTTCTGTACAAACTTGGAAAGGCTTCTCTCAACAGCAGAAAATGCAGTATCTATGAACTTCTGGTCGATGTCGCGCATGACAACGTGGTGTCCTGCCATAGCACAGACCTGGGCAATTCCGTTTCCCATAGTTCCAGCTCCAATAACAGCAATCTTCATGCAATCACCTACGCTCTCTTTTGTTAACAGTTTAAAAGGTTTTACATAATCGTGAATGAGTAAAAGTATACCAACTACCAACTATTAGTACAATAACCCAGGGACTTCTTTCCTGCACCTCCACCTTCTGTAGTATATTTCTCTTTTTTGAATTTTTCATAAAAATCATACATTCCTTAATTCTCTCCTTTTTCATATAAGTTGTAATTATTATCTTTTTAACCTTTTCCTCCATGATCTATAAAGAAAATTACGATTTCTTCAAATCAAATTGAGAAATTCGCAAAATTTCAGGTTTTTTGAAGGCAAAAGCTTAAGTGCTTTGGATCTATTCTTATATTATGGGAAGATGTACAACTGCCCTGTTAAGGAGCATAGGAATTACTTCATGGATGGCATGGAGTACTACTTGTCCATCTTTGAAGTTCAGGGTCGCCTCTTCTCTGGTTCGTGAAGCTCAGACCGGTTGTGAAAGTAGGCTAAAAACCCTTCCAGAGGGTTGCTTGGAGTATGATCTCCTCCTGAAAAGAGAGTACATGAAAGAAAAGCATTTGATCTTCGCTATTTTAATGGCAGCTATGGAAACATTACCTTTGACGTACCAGGAGTGCACAAAAAAGCAGATACTTCAATCTGTTCTGGCTAAAGCCTATTTAGGAGCCAGTTCAAAACTGCTGGACAACCTGAATGACGAAATTCACACAGTGGAAGAAGCGTTAGACTCTCTGGAGAATTACTTGTGTGCTCTCATACAGGGCACATACGAGAGGAAGGGAACCTCCCCTGTGCAGATGGCTGAATCTTCAGCCTGTGAAATGGCTTCCTGGATCTACCAGGCACTCGATCATGATGCACCTGCCTTTCAGTTGTATACGAAAGACTGTACTACATTAGTGGAAGGGCAGGTTTTATCTCTAGAGCACAAGAGTACAGAATGGCCCTCACTGGCTGATTATGTAGGTTATATCGCAGAAAAAAGTATAGGAGATGTGTGGATAGATATTGATTTGTGCCAATTTAATGAGTTAGATAAGGACTTACTCTTGTTGAAGAAAAGCAATGAGTATATCTTCAAGTCCTCTCTGGTGTACGATGATGTACAGGATATCTATGAGGATATCCAGACAAAATCGGTGAATTCAGCTCTCATATTAGGGTTAGAGAGAGGGATCATTACAGAAGATGATCTGGACAAGATGGAACTGGTGGAACTGGCAGATCTTCTGGAGAAATCGGGAGTCTTAGATGAGATCATTTACCTGGCAGATGCTTTCTTTTTAAAGGGCGTTTCTACCTTCATGGAAATGGAGACTGACTCTGTGGATAAGAAAGGATTACTCTCCAGTTTCCGTCTGGTTCGCCTTTTCAATTTGAGGAAGCTTTTGCTGAGGAACAGAGATTTCAAGACACTCAGGAGGACTCTGCAGTCCTTTTCCGATTTCGAGAGTCTGAGAGCGCACATACCTGAAGAGATTGGTAGCCTTGTCCAGTAACTCATCAGCTCTGGCATGGATGAAAGCACTGCGGCTGGTATACTATCCAACCACATTCTTAGTGCTACTTGTAGGTATATCAGTATCGGTTCACGCAGGTATTCTGCACAGAGAACTCATCTTCTGGATGGTCTTGGGAAATGTACTGCTCCACTGTGCGTGTAGTCTGATCAATGAGTATTCAGATTTTGTGACAGGAGCAGATCTTGTTGACTATCCTGAACTGAAATGGAAGACTGCTACAGGAGGGAGTAGAGTTTTAGTTGATCAGTTGATCAATCCAAACCACGTTTTTTATGTATCTTTTCTGTTTTTTTTCTCATCTCTTGTTGTATGGATGGCGTTAGCTTTTACAGATTGTGTACTGGGGGTTGTTCTTGCTCTCTCTTTGGGTGTAACCTTTTTGTATTCAGTTGCTTTTTCGAAAGGAGGATTTTATTACTTGAGAGAGGGGTTACTCACGTTTTTAGCTGTCCCTCTGTTTGTTTTGTCTGTGGTGAAAATACTTTCTGGGGAATACTTGATTACAGCTTGTGTTGCTAGTTTATACACTGGAACGCATATGATGAATTACTTACTGTATCACGGGTTAATCGATTTAGAAGCAGATCTTCAGAGTGGGAAATTGAGAGTGACCCGTGTTCTGGGGGTAGAAAAAACTCTTTTGGGTTCTGGAGGGTTGATTGTGGGAAGTTTCATAATTTTGGTGGTGTCTTTGTATTTAAGGGTATTACCGGGAGGGTGTGTTCTTCCTTTTGGGTTAGTGCCTTTAGCTGTGAAAATCCTTCGGGCAGAGAGGAAAAGAGTTCTTGTGGGTAACTATACAGCAGTGGTCCTTTTTTTTGTGTTGAGTGTTCTCTTGTTATCTGTGGGGTTCTGGATGTAGGTTATATGTTGAGAGTATTGATTTTTGAGAGGATAGGTTCTAGTGTGTATTTCTATGTATACTATAAAAAAAGGAAAAGGAATTGAAACCGACCCCTAAAGCTACAGACCAGATACAGGATCGTCAATGAAAGCGTAGGGGAGAGATTCAGGCGGGGGTTCTATGATGCCTGTGGTTCCAGCTCCAAACATGATCATCTTCTTCACCTCCGTACATATTATGGGTTGCGAGCTTATAAGTTCTTTGGTCTCTGTATCACAGAAAGGGATTTGTAATGATTGAAGAAGAGGGAATGATGGATAGAGAACCAATAGGTTTATAAGATTCTTTTGAATCAGTTCGTACATGTCAAAACATAAGATAAACTGGATAAAAGTGATCCTCATTTTGGGGTTGTCCTTTGCAGTGGTGGGCGTTCACTTTTTATTCACCTTCTACACGTTATTTAGTGATGATTTCGCGTATTTAGTATCACTTCTGGTGAAAAAAGCGATTATAGAGTCTGTAATTGGTGTTTGCCTGTTCATGATTATTGTAAAGTATACAACACTAGAAGATATCAAGAAAGTGTTACGGGATAGTAAACCCTATATTATAGTTTCTGCACTCCTCATGGTGGGAGGTATTGTATTAGGTGTGGTGTTGCAGGATGCATTAGGTGGGCTTTTTGAAGGTATTTTTGAAGAGTTAATGGGGGAAGCAGAAAAGGTGAGATCAATCCCATTGTATCAACAGGTTTTTTTCATTTTTGGTAACAATTCAAGAGTGACTATTTTTTCTGGTGTAATTGCTGCTTTTATCCCATTGTTGGGACCCTTTTTACCTGTTTTTACTATGTTTACCAATGGAGTGGTCATTGGGTTAGCTCCAGGAATTTTTGACATGAACTGGGTTCATTTTACAGTTGCTATACTACCGCATGGTGTTTTAGAACTTCCTGCTCTGGTTTTAGCATCAGCAGTTGGACTGAAATTCAGTATTTCAATGTTGAAGGCAGTTTTAGGATATTTCTTCCATCCTGCAGGACTATCTGGTGAAGAGGTATTTTTCAGGGAGGTTAAACCAGGATGGCAATCATTAAAGCTGTTTGCTGCAATCATCCCCTTGTTGGTAGTGGCAGCCCTCATCGAGGTTTTTATTAGTCCTTGGGTTTTGGAACTTGTTAGGGGATAGGTTCTGGGTTCAAGGTTCGCAGCTTGGCGATGTGGTGAGTCTTATCAGTTCTCCTTTCAGCAACAGTCGTTACTAGTATCTTGATTCTTCCGATACTTCTCGCACATGTAATAATAGAGCCTTCTGTATATCCAATCGAGCTGCCTGGATATCCAGCAGAATTTTCCGATTATCCAGCATTCTTTGTGAGGATCAATGATCCCTCGCCACTCAGCTCTACGGTATTTTCCTTCAAAATCGCGCTGCAGTGCTTTCATGAAACGCACACAATCTATGGAATACCCCTTCCAAGTACATTGATACCCTACTTCAATAGTAACAGAGATAATAATCCACAGCAAGGCAGGCAGAGCCCAATATATGAGAGACGGCTCAGGCTGCGTTGCGTCCTGTAATGTGTCTTGCCGAATATAAAGGATAGAAAGCGCTCCAAATAAGGCAATAGTACTTTGGAAGAACCGTCGATGTCCAGTTCCGAAGCGAACTGGCTTTTTTGGATGTCTGTAGAACTCCATATTGTCACTGTAGTAGTAGATCATAGCAATATCTGTAATATGGTGTAAGTACCCCAGTGACAGAGCAATTACAATTTGGAATCCAATTACAGACAAAATGAGACCAAAAATGGCAAGCAAAACTGCTAACTTAAAATCTGCTGGGTTGCACTGAGCATTGTTGCCATAAACAGCATTCCCAATGAAGACCAGAATGGCTGCCACCACAATAGCATAGATGTTGGTGAACCAGAGTCTTTCGTTTTCACAATGCCTGGCATGCTTCCAGTGTTCTCTAAACACTGTTTTCAATTCTAGAATAGATTCTGATGGTTCTATATAATCACCTCCATTTTCCCGTGTTTTCTCTTATTTTGCAATTATTAGTTTAAAAAACTATCCATGAATAGAGGTATTTCACCACAATGCTTAAATTCCAAGTTTATATCTACAAGAGTAAAGAGGGATATCATGTGGACAACAAAATACTTTCAGTTGAATAGAGCCAATGCTTGGCCTTACAGAATGCAGTTGGCAGGATACGGAACTGCATACAATGAAAAAGATAATGGAAATACAGCCGGATACCTGTACTGCAAATCTGGAAATGAAACATTTGGGATACTCATTGATTCTGGATTGGGTACTACGAGAAGACTGGCTGAAATTTGCCAAGAACTTCCTCAAAAACGAGTACGACTAGATGGAGTGTTAATCACGCATGCTTCACATGATCATACTGCAGAATTGCCCCTTTTGACCAAATCATTGATGGCGAGCAACCTCTACAAAGAACGAGAAATCAAAGTGTACTGCTCTAAAGACACTATAGAAATGCTGAAAAATCGACTTACATACGAAGTAGAAAAAGGATTCTTTAAATTAATCCCTGCCACCCCATTGGAATCATTTGATCTCTTTGACAAGAGAATAACAGTAACCCCAATTGATAGTTCACGTCATTTTAAAGGAGCAATCATCTGGGTAATCGATCTGAAAGAAATTGGAGTAAAGATCTGTATCGCCTGGGACTTCCCCCCATGGGTTGATGAGCCGGGCGTTCCTCAGAATCTATCTCATCTTCAAGAAAGAGAGTTGCTGAACAATGTGGATCTATTCATGTGCGATTGTAATACCATCTTTGAAAGACCCAAAACCAGGCACAACTCCGTAGTAGAACTAGTGAAGTTTTTAGAATTTATGAACCAGGAGGGGTTAACTCCACCTAAGGAGATCTGGCCAGTACATTACAGCGGAAGAGAAGATGCACAAGTAGGGCCTAAAGTCTATCAGGGATTTGAAATCAATGGCCCTCTTACCCAAAAAGAACTCCAGGATTTTTTTGAATCTTTGGGATGGACTTACAGATTGAAAGAAAAAGAATTCGGGTAGGAAACCTACTGGCAGATGTGCGAAATGAGTTTAAATAGTGGATTTCCTTCTTTAATCTGTGAAAACTTCTCTAGCATAGAGTTGGGCTCCAACCACAACAGGTTCCTCACACTGGGCAGGCTCTATTTTCAAGACTGAGGCTACTGCATTATCCAGTAGATCACCTCTCCGTAACCGAGCTCTCAAGGGGTTAAAGAGTACATCACCAGCCTGTGAAATTCCTCCTCCTACCACCACACATTCTAAAGAGACAGGCCTGACAATGTTTGCAATACCTCTTGCTACTCTTTCAGCATATAACTCATAAAAATATTGTGCTTTTTTGTCTCCTTTTTGTGCTTTCTTTGTGATTTCCCTGGGGTCAGGTTGCAATCCCATATTATCAGCTAATTTATACAGTGCATCCCTTCCAGCCAGGGTCTTCCAACAACCCTGATGGTTTTCACCTCTGTCCCATTCACCTTGAGGATCGAGGATAATGTGGGATGCCCTACTGCTGTATGGCCCAATATGGAGGTTGCCACCAAAGATGAATCCCACTCCTATGCTCGTACCGAGCGTCATGACCAGTATATTGTTGTAGCCACGCCCACCTCCTCTTCGGTGCTCTGCCAAAGCTGCTGCTTCGCCATCATTCAAAATTATTACGGGAACTCCTAATTTTTTCGTCCACAAATCCTGGATCTTGGAAAAATACCCATTCTCAACCTGCGAGAGTATTTTGAATTTGGACGAATTTTCATACACGCGCCGTTCCATTTTTTCCTTTGCGGGAACAAAGGTGGTGGCCAGCCCAATCCCTAATGCTCGCACCTTGGAGGGGTTACACATCTTCTTCAAAAAGTGTAAGATCTCATGGTGACTCTCTTCTTTAAAGGAACGCGGGAAGTAAAGCCACAATTTTTCGTCAAATCCAACTGTGGTATGCGTTCCCCCAAAGTCAATCCCTACAATGAGAGAAGGTTCAGATAGTGCTTTTGTATCGGGCATGCACAATATCTTCAAAAGTGATACCACCTCTTTAGTGAACTGCTTCTCACATGGTAAAAAGCACGGTACTCCACCTTGGGATGCTGCATGCATGCCAGGCCTCGTATCTTCTATGGCAACACAATCATTGTATTTCTTACAAAATTCTTCACCAACTAGAGAGTACATTTCACTTTTGTTTCCTGGACTTTCACGTTCTTTCCCCTTGTAATAGATTTTGTCTTTGCACACGACAATCTCAAATGAATCAATATCCAATCCAATGTGTGCCAGCTCTTGTTTTGTCCTTTTCAGTTCACTTTCAGTAACAAGTCCGGTGGGTACTTCGTTCTCCTGGAGTAACTGTAGGAACTCAACCATAGGTTCTATTGGCTTACACTTTTCTTCCAGAGGAATATCAGCGTACATAATGAGCCTGTATATACTTAGGAGTGATTCAGGGGGAAAATCATCAAAATCATATTCTTCTTTCCATCTTTTTATCTCTTTTTTTACCTCGTTGTATTCTGGTGTATTGAAATTTCCTGATTTCCATTTCTCTTTGAGAGATTTTCTCTTATTCAGTAAGGTAGTGTTCAATGATGGATACTTCTGGATGATGCCTTCCACCACGTTAATCCTACTTTTCCCTGTTAGGGTTTTGTTGTGCCAATCATGGTATTCTTTCCATTGGGGTGCATCATGAGGTATCACTTCTTTGAGTACGTTGTAGTAAGAGCGAATTTTCGCTTCTTCAGTTTCTACAAGTACTCCATCTTTATCGAAAATAAACGAGCTGAACATGTCTATTCCTCCTTTCGCCCAATATCTTAATTCGTTCATATACAAAAGCTACATCACACCACTTGGAAAGAGACTGCATCCTTTTGTGGTGTATCTATGCTGCATATTCAGGTCTACCTTTTCTCGTCTTTCCATTTTATAAGGTTTTCTATTCACTTCTCCTCATTGCGAAGGGTCTATTTTTTAATCAAATCAAGAGACAGAGAAGTGCTCTTTTTTGAAGATGTCTTTCCTGATAGTTTCATCGTGTCAAGGTATCGTAGTTTCATAGTGGTTTCTTTGGCTTCAGCAATGGGTTTGGAATTACACAGTTCTGCTATCTTTGACTTTATCTCCTTTACTTCTTGTTTAGGATTATCTATTTTTGTTTGAAAACGTGGAAATAGTTCTTTGATGACTTCCTTGCGATTATCGAATTCCTCTTTCCATCTCCATCGGTATAGTATTTCAATATGGAAAAAGATGATGACGGATGCCACAATGATCAAGATGGGATATTCATGGAATATGACAAGACGATCCCAAGCCTGAGATAGATAGTATAGAGAAAGCGTTGCAAAGAGAGTAATAGTGATTTCAAAGAACACTCGGTGCCACGTCTTGTAATGCACTGGCTTTGCCCAATCCCTATAGAATTCCGATTTTTCCCAACAGCATAGGATGACTACTACGTTCATTATATAGTTCTGATGTCCCAGTGAAAAAGCAATTACCATAAAAAATCCAATTACAGAGAGAATGAGACCAAAAAGGGTGAGTAAAAGAATTGAACCGAAGTTTGCCTGCTCATTGATATTTATCTGCCCCATGAAGATCAAAATTGCAGTGAAAATTGCAGCAAAGATGTTGGTGAACCAGTACATTTGGGCTTCGCAGTGCTTTGAGTGCTCCCAGTTTTGTCTGAGGATTGTTTCTAGTTGCGAAATGAAATCACCTCCTTTTGTCTTTTTCCTACTATGGATTACGAGTTTAAAAATTTATCGGGACTTTGATTTGGGACAAAACTACCGAAAGGTCAGTTCCATGTGCAAAAAATCATATATGTCAGGCAGGTCTAGGTCATCGCAAAAGTACTTAAGCGCCAGATTGATACTCTCATAGATGAAAATGACTCCTTTAGTAATGAAACTGCTCACAAAATGGTGGCTACATGAAAATAAACTGTGAAGAATCCAGAAAGGAAGAATACTGGGGCAAAGAAGTTGAAGGCACACTTGTAAAGAGCACCTTCAGAAAGAGGATGGAAGGGTTCATAACAGGAGGTAAAGACCTGGTGGAAGCACAGAGGAGCATAAACAAAAAACAGGCATACGAAATAGCAAAAGAAGCACTACACAAACTATACTGTACGTTAAAAAGTAATGACATAGATTGGAAGGGGTTAACACAGGAGGAATTTGACAAAATATCTGGAGTGAGACCAATAGTGATGGCAGCAGGGTTAGGAACACGGTATTCATTATTAATCCATAAGGCAGTGGCTACGGGAGGAACAGGCAAAACCAACATCGAGTTAGCCATGGAGGGAACATTTAGATCTCCCACAATTGTGCCGTTAATACTGGTAAATCCCAAGATTTTAGGTTTAATACTAAAAGGAAAATATCTGGGAGGGTATAACAAAGAAAAAGGAAGCTTCAAGATCAAAAAAGATGTCCTAGAACAGTTAGAATACCAGTTGATAGGTCCGGAATCAGAGTATATAGGCAGGGAGTTGCTCAAGAGATATTTTGGCAGAGATGATATTTTGCTATGTTATTTACCTGTACCTCTGGGACCTGGAGGAGATTTCCTAAAAATAACAAAGATACTGTGTGAAAGAGGGTACGAAACACCGTACATAGAGATAGCATACGGGGAAATGTCTACATCAGTACTACTAGAGCACACCAATGCATCATTGGTTGCATACTTGAAGATTCTGGGAGAGGATTATTTTGCAGTGGTGGGAGGCAAAGAATCCAGTGGAAGAATAGAGTTCAAAGGTAATTTCGCCTTCAACAAAGGGAAGCTGGCAGCGCATGAGGACTGGGAGAGAATTCCACATGGGAAGTACAATGAGAACGAACAGAAATTCGACAGAGTATTGGAGCAGCAAGGGGATAACTACAGAATAGTAAGGGATAAGCTCGCAGAGGTACGAAAGCAGTATGAGCAGGGAGAGTTAAATGATACAGAGTTACTTAAACGGGTGCAGCAATTAAGAGATAGCTACCCGTACTTTGTGATAAGTGATGAGGGGGAATTGTTCTGCCAGGAAAAATTACTGCAAGTTCGTGATAAGCTGCAGAATTGGTCAGAAATATCAGATGAAGAGAGAGAATACATAAAGAGGAATTATGCCATAGTTGAAACACGTACAGAGACAGGTGAGGTAATAACTGATTTAATGATATCGGCAAATGTGGGCATATTCAAAATGAAAGTCATAGCAGGCCTTTATGATGAACTGATGAAAGAATTTGATGAAAAAGGATATAGAGAGTACCATGAAACTCTAAAGAAAGGAGTGGATAACCGGCAGGTGGGAAAGTTCTGGGGAGTTGACTGGAAGAGCGGGAGGAGTAAAGCGATAGTGTGGAGTTTTTCCAGGATCATCCGAGACTGGTGGGCGAGAGAGCATCCTGAGAAAGAAGCACCTGTGGCGTTTGTCAATGTAACAGGGGCACCTTCTAGTATCAAAAATCCTGAAAGACAATTTAAGTTTACAAATCGTTATATAGAAGTATATGAAGCGGGAAAAGAAGAAAAAATAGACACGAAGTGGTCACAGATACTCGCAGGGGAAAAAGAACTAGAAAAGGAATTACTAGACATACTAGAAAGTGATATAGATAGGTACCGGAAATCAGTAAACGATCTATTTTCAACAAGTAGGAATAATGCTGAACAGCAGGTAAAACTATTTACTGTATTAAAAGAAATAGAAGAGGACCTGAAAAAGGAAATGATTAAAGGGATAGAAAATCCAGAGCTGATACATGGGATTCATTTGAATGCAGTGGTTGAGGCAATAGACAGAGATTACTTTGGTCCAGAATTGATAAGAATGATGGATGACAGAGCAATAAAAAAAGTGATTGCGCACTACTTTCTGCCTTTGTACAGCCACCCTGGAGCTGGATATATTAAAATCAAACTGGATAGATTGTTCAGAGAAGCGCAAAGAGATACAGACAAAGAGATAGATGTTCAGAACTTTTTAAATGCCAATACCAATCCAAAGAGAGGAGGATCGTAGATGAAGACAACCCATGATGTGAGACCCTTTTTGAGGGAGAAGGTCAAAAGAGCTTTAGAAAGCACGGGACGAACATATTTTGTGAGGGAAGGAGGATTTGCCTCGCTAGATATTAACATGGGGGTGGATAAAGCAGTAGCACTGAATGATTTCGTGAAAGAAGAGAATATAGATCTGGAAGCTAGCATGTACTTTGGCGATGAATTTGAGTTAAATGGCAATGATACACCAGTCACGAAGCTAAAAGGGAAAAACAGTAGCTTTCGTGTCATATCGGTAGGGTCAAAGCCGCCCGCTGATGGAGTAGAGGGAGTAGAATGGGTAGGAGGCGGTCCAGAACGCACAAGGAACATATTAAAGAGGATTCTAAAAGGGTTAGAAACAGGAGAAGATACCATTGTTATAGGTGTAACAGAGGAAGAGAGAAAGATCAACGCAGAAATAGAAATCAACATCAAAAAACTGAAAGAAAAGGGAGGATTACTATTTGACGTGGATGGCACCATATTACAGAGGAAAGAGTTCACATTTTACAACGATAAAGAAACAAGAGACATATTCAAGGCATTACTAAAAGAGGGAATTACAGTAGGAATCATTTCTGGGAATTCACGGATAGAACAGAGCCATCGAATAGTTCATCCATTAGAAGAAGCAGACTCCAACCTGGAAGGGTTAGCATTGTACGCCAATGGTGGAGCAACCAGGATTACATACAGGAACGGGAAAGAAAAAGTGGAAAACTTGGCAGGTGCAGTACCGCGGGAAGACATTGAAGTGATAAAAGGTGTGGCAGAGGAATACGCCCGTGAGCAATTTGGGCTGAATGCAGAGGAATTAAGGGCATGGAAAGACTTTTATGGGGCAAAAGATGGAATAGGTA
>SMTZ1_10007982_pt1 | contig 16034 bp, 14 predicted proteins | sample DeeMarSWOR136_30_FD_25667 | JGI IMG/M metagenome (IMG submission 25667)
CGGGTCGATCGTTTATCCGGCATTCCGCTTCATTACGCCGCCACCCAGCGGTGAGGCCAACGTTTCCCAGTTGAAACTCCCGTTCAGGCGAGCAGACCTGGAGGCCGACCCGCAGAAGGCGAAAACGTTCAAGTTCGGCCGCGATATGGGCATTATCGTCCTGACGGATAACGGCGAACTCAAGGCGATGTCGGCCACTTGCACTCACCTCGATTGCACCGTGCAGCATCGCCCCGATCTCGGTATCATCTGGTGCGCCTGTCATAACGGCCGTTACGATCTCGAGGGTAAGAACATTTCCGGCCCGCCGCCGCGTCCGCTGGAGCGCTATGTTGTCAACCAAGTGGGTGAGGACATCTTCGTGTCCAGGCAGGATGTCTGATGATGTACTCGGTGGAGAACAAAACCGGAGGGCAGGAGCAGCGGCTTTACAACTGGGTCGACCAGCGGTTCAGAATCGGTGCTCTGGTCGAGTATATGGGCCATAAGGTCGTGCCCGTGCACGGGCATTCGATCTTCTATTATCTGGGCGGGATCACGCTCTTTCTATTCGTGGTGCAGGTGGTCACGGGGATTCTGCTCCTTATGTACTATCGCCCCGGCGCCGACTCGGCTTACGAATCGGTGCGGTTCATCGTGTCCGAGGTCGCGTTCGGCTGGCTGATTCGGGCGTTACACTCGTGGTCGGCCAACCTCATGATCTTCTTCGCCTTTCTGCATATGTTCACCGTCTATTTCACCCGTGCTTATCGCCGGCCGCGAGAGCTCACCTGGTTGTCCGGGATCGGGCTGCTCGCTCTGGCGCTGGGGTTCGGTTTTTCCGGTTATCTCCTGCCCTGGAACGAACTGGCGTTCTTTGCCACCCGGGTCGGTACCGGTATGGCCGGTGCGATTCCGATCATCGGCGATGACCTCCTCGTCATCATGCGCGGGGGAGAGGAAGTGACCGGGGCCACCATCGGCCGCTTCTTCGGCCTGCACGTGGCCATTCTGCCGGCGTTGTTCACCGTCCTTTTGGCGGCGCATCTGATATTCGTTCAGCGGCAGGGGATGAGTGAGCCGCTCGACTGGCAGGGTTTGCCTCAGACGGCGAAGAAATACCAGAAGTTCTTTCCGAATTTCCTCTATCGCGACCTGCTGGTCTGGCTGATCGCCCTGAATGGGCTGGCTTTGCTGGCGGTGCTTTTCCCCGATGGGGTGGGGCCGGTTCACTGGCCGCTCGGAACCAAGGCCGATCCATTCGCGCCGCCGCCGCCGGTGATCCGTCCGGAATGGTACTTCATGTTCGCTTTCCAGGCGCTCAAGCTGATTCCGGCCCATGTGTTGTTCATCGAAGGTGAGTTGTTCGGGATTGTGGTGTTCACGGTGGGCGGCCTGATCTGGGCGCTGGTGCCGTTTCTGGATAAGAAGTCGAAGGTCGACCAGCGCTCGGGATCCTTTCTGGGTTTCGGTGTCCTTGTGGTCGCGTTCATCATTATCATGACCATGCTCGGCTACGTGCTGGAATAGGAGGCGGAGATGAGAAAGCACATTGGTATGCAATCAATCCTGCCTCTTCTGCTGGCGGTCATGGTGGCCCTGGCGGGCGGCCCGGTGTCGGCCGACGACAACTGCTTAAATTGTCACCGGGACTGGGAGGACGATTCGGGTCCTTCTCATTTGATCCAGCGCGACATTCATTTCCAGAACGGTCTTGGTTGCGCCGACTGCCACGGCGGCGATCCGGCTCTGGACGATATGGACGATGTCCGCCGCGTCCGAGGCTACCGGGGCGTGCCCGGTTACCTCGAAATACCCGACTTCTGCGCCCGGTGTCATTCTGACGCCGCCTATATGCGCGACCACAACCCGTCCTTGCCGACTGACCAGCTTGACAAATATAAGACCTCCGTGCACGGTCAGCGATTATTCGGACGGCGCGACACCAGAGTCGCCAACTGCGTGTCCTGCCATTCGGTGCACGAGATCGGCGACGGCAAGTTGCCGCATTCCTCCACCCATCCGATCAACGTCCCGGCCACCTGCGGTAAGTGCCATGCTGATCCTGACTACATGGCCGGCTACGGCATCCCGACTTCGCAACTCGACGATTTCACTCACTCGGTTCATGGTCAGGCCCTGCTGGAACGGAAAGACCTGGGCGCGCCGGCCTGCAACGACTGCCACAGCAATCATGGTGCGGCGCCGCCGGGGGTGGAGTCGCTGGCGGCGGTCTGCGGTAACTGTCACGTTTTCGCGGCCGAGCTGTTCCGTCAGTCTCCGCACGAAGTCGCCTTTGAGGAAAACGACTTCCCGATGTGCGAAACCTGCCATTCCAATCACCGGATCGAGAAGCCGCATGACTCAATGGTAGGAACATCCGACCAGGCTGTTTGCTCCGAGTGTCACAGCGCGGACGACGGTACGATCGCCTTTGCCGTGGCGGACACGGTGGCGACATCGTTGGCCCGACTGGTGACCGCCCGCGACCGAGCCAAGACTACCCTGGACGATGCCATTGCTAAAGGGATGCCGACTACCGACGAGGAGTTCCTGCTGGGCGAAGTCGACCAGACGCTGATCCAGGCTCGGACCCTGGTACACGCCTTTGCCACCCGCGAGTTTGTGCCCAAAGTCGAGGCAGGTCTGGCCAAGGCCGACTCGGTATGGGTGAATTCAAAAGCTCTGATTGATGATTACTACTATCGACGTAAGGGTCTGGCGATAGCCACGCTGTTCATCACCATAGTTGCAGCTGGCCTGTATCTGAAAATACGGCGTATGAGTTAGCAACAGCGGCGGTCGTAGGGCAAATCCTCGGGCCATGTTCCGGCGTCAGGCCGTCAATTACAAACAGTCATTTAGCGTTGCGTCCTGCGGGCCGGTGATGAACAGATAGTCTATCAAGATCGAAATGTCACTGATCGTGATGTCATCACACGTCGGATCGGCACCACCCGACTGGTTGGTGTCACCTTCCGCCAGACACGGAATCTTCCCCTCGCATGTCCCCGATATGAACTTGGCGTCGATCATGGTACTGATGTCACTGATCGTCGGCTCGTCGGTACCCTGACCGTTGGCGTTGCCCACCCGGCCGATGCAGCAGGGGCCACAGGCATCACCGACACCGTCGCCGTCAGTGTCGGTCTGATCGGGATTGCCGTGGTTGGGACAATTGTCACATAGAGAACCGATCCCGTCGCCGTCATCGTCCAGACCGCAATCGATTATTTCATAACAGTAGGGGCCGGACCATTCCGGTTGGATTGATATAATATCCTCCATGCCGACCCATTCCCATTGCCACCCGTGGTAGCCGAAACTGCAGAAGCTGGAATCTAGGCAGATGGTGCGACCGGCGGCGGAAGGCTCGAGGGTGGTCGTGATACTAACCAGGTCCTGATCGAATCCGATCGGCAACCCGCCATCAGGTGCCCCGGGAATCCACACCAGACCTGCCGTATCTGCGCCTGGACCGTCGAACAGGTAAAAACGAAAAAGCCAGAAACTGGGCTGTGTGAGGGCACCGGGAATAGTATCCGCTTCAATAGCAGAGTACCCCCCGCCATCAGGTGAGTACAGACGCCATCCCATCGTCAAAGCGTAGTGATTGGTATTTGAGGGAGGAGTGGCAAAGTGGATCACGAACGATGCGGTACCTACCTGCAATTTGCCTGCATTCTCACCATGCTGAAGCATGCCCTCGACCTTGGAAAGGCTGACATAGCCGTTTTCGGCATGACACCAACCAGCCGAGAAGATAAACAGCAGAAATATTAACGCGCGGAGGCCACGTTGACAATTTGTAAGGTAGCGGCTTACCATGGTTTGATCTCCTCCTCTGGTGCAAAGAAATACGCGCAGAATTCGAGCGGCGGCATAGCGCGGCTCAATGAGCCACAAATCTCCCTTTGGTGGGCGATTCTGCTCTGCAGGTGTGAATCCTGCCATGAATTGAAGGCCAGCCGGCAGCAAGTCAAGTCCGTCACTTTGGTTACCTCCAGGGCGCACATTCCGGCAACTCCTCCGACGGACCACTGATATACAGGTAATTGACGAGCAAACTGAAATCCATAATGGTCAAATCGCCTGATTGATCGAAGTCGGCTTCGGCAGGGCAACTAATGGGCCGAGCGGGACCCGAAAAAAAGAGGTAGTCTAGCAAATGAATGACATCCGCGAGTGTCGCCCCGTCGGAGCCGTCATTATGAATATCTCCAATCGGAGATTGACAACAACAGGCATCTCCTATGCCGTCTCCATCAGCGTCTTCTTGCCCCGGGTTGAACGCGTTCACACAGTTATCGCAGTCATCCGGTACAGTATCTGAATCGGCGTCGGCTAAATCGTTATATCCGGGACATCGATCGCAGCCATCCGGCACCGAGTCACCGTCCGTGTCTGTAGTGACGTCAAAAACGCCGGGGCAAAGATCGCAGGCGTCAGGCACTCCGTCGCCGTCCTCGTCCATACCGTCGTCGAATCCGACACAGCGATCACAGACATCACCAAAAGAATCTCCGTCCGAGTCTTCCTGAAGAGGGTTGAACGCCAAAGGACAGTTGTCGGCTTGATCCGTCACGCCATCGGCATCAAGATCGGTTATCTGGTTACACTCATAGGCGGTCACCCTGAAATCATCAATATTCCACCCGCAATAGCGCGCGCCCATGTCCGTGGGCCCCATTACGAATCTTACATAGACCGTTGCCTGACCGGAGGCGACCGGTGAAATGTCCAGATCAATGTGTGTCCAGGCTGTATCGGCGATTTCATCCGGGTTCTCCCAGATCGTCGTCCATGCAACCTTGTCGGAGCTCACCTCGATTCCGGCGTCGTCCCAAATGGGGTGCTCCACGCCGAGCCACCGCTGGAAGTCGATATGTACATTGCTGTAGTCAGAGCAGTCAATCGCCGGACTGGTCAGATACAGCGCTCCCGTATCAATCTGTTCATGCCAGTCTCCAATCTCGTTTTCATAGTCCCCGTCAAGATTGTAGCCAAAGACGTTGGTTCCGGAGTAAGCGCTCGACGGGTCCGGACCGCCGTATTCTCCTCCTCCACCTGTGGGCGAGCCGCGCGCCCAGCCGGCATCGGCCTCCCAGCCTTTGTCGGTTTCAAAATCGTCTGAAAAGATGATCGCTTGATTCTGCCCCGGCTCCGCCAGATGCCAATCCAGTCCGGGGGGGTCAAGCAACACGCCGGAAGTCGTTTCAAAGGCTTCGACTTTGTATTCAAGTTGATGCCCACAGCCTACCGCAGGAAGAGTTGCCTGGAAACGGCCGGGCTCCAGCTCCGTCATCAATGACCACGTTCTTAGATCGTTGGCTACCTGGTAATAAACGATGCCGCTTCCGGGAACGAGTGAACCTTCATACGTGGGGTTGACCATTACTTCGAAGGTCGTGGGCTCACCGGGAGTTAGAAGCGTCGGCCTCCCGTTCAGATAAGTGAAAGCCAGGCCGGGGCTGGGCAGCGCGACTCCCACAGCCATCCACGCCTGGCGCGCTTCCGCTTCCCAGACTCCCGCCGGGCTGGTCCAGTAGTACGCATTGGCGCGGTATGCAATCTGAATGGCGTTCTCGACGCCGATGCCGGTCACGGTCACGCCGTAGTGTGTATCACCGTCCGACAGGAGATAGAACCACTTGCTGCCCACACCGCTGTTCCTATGAACGTAGCACCAGTCATTCGAAGGGCCGCCTAGGCACACCGAATCATACCAGGGATTGTAGTAGTCCGCAGGACTGCCTCCTGACCGCGGATCGGACATGTCGCGTATATTGCTGCCGTCAAGGTACGAGTTTTCGCCCATGTACCAGTCGGGAGTGTCGTATTCGGGATGAGCGAATTCGAATGACGCCCCCATCATATCGGCGAACGACTCATTCAGAGCCCCGGGCTCCTTGAAGTAAACCAGATTCGAAGTATACCTTACGACGGCGTGGGCCCATTCGTGCGCCACGACATCCGGGCATCCGGCAAGCGACCGCCTGGTCGCTGAATTCGAGAAGAAGACCACCTGGCTGCCATTCCAGAAAGCGTTGTCGTCCCCTTCGGCGGAATAATCGACCGTAATCCGCATCGAAGCACCCGCGTTGTCGAAGCTGTTGCGACCAAAGGTCGAAAGCAACCAGTCATAAAACAGCGCCGTGTACACGTGAGCGTCGACCGCCGGGGCCTGCGAGGGATTACTCCATACATTGTCGTCATCTGTAGCCAACTCACCGGGCAGAGTAGTCTCCCCAACATAGGTGGTAATAGTGTTTCCGGGCGGCATCTGACCGTCGTGGCCGTGGGGATTGTTGTCCGCCTGACGCGTATTATCGATCATGCGGTATTGAAAACCGTCGTAGTCGGTGTCAATATGAGTGCGGACGTCGCCCATCACCCCGATGCCGGTGCCGATAGCATCGGCATCCATAATCATGTTGCCCTTGAAAATCACTTCGCCGGACTTTGCGTCAACGAAATACTCCCAAAGCCCCATCGGCGTATTTGAAAACAACTCCACACGCCAGGCCAGGTAGGTTTCCCCTTCCCATGGAAAGACAAGCAGTTCCGGTTGGTTTGGATCAGCCGGCCCGAAGAAAGACTCCAGATCGCGCAATGCCGTCTGCACGGCCTCGTCGGATGACAGCCCGGGATCGGTTTCAATCTTGATACCATCGACATAGGTGCCGTTTACAGCGGTCAGAATATGGTCCTTCGAAAAATGCGCAATCAGTTCTCCGCCGTATACCGGTAGCCCCTTGTACTGCTGGTCCAGCCTTAGGTGACGCATGCCAAGCTGATCGAGATCAATCCTCTGTAATCTGACTTCCTCAGCCGGGTCTTCCATCTGGTAGGCTGACTTGTTTTCAGCAAGAAACCGCAGAGTAGCTTCAACCTCCTGTCCAGCAGGCACTTGATCGGAAAGATGTCCGTTCACATAGCAGAGTCTCCCCGTTTCCGAGTCCAGCATGACAACGGCATCGGTTGCGGCTTGAAGTTTCTTAATTCCAGGAGCGTAGTTCTTAGCCCCGTCAGCGAGGGAAAACGTCGCTTGCACCAGGACGATCACGACGAGGGTTGCGATTCGCATAGTTGTCTCCTGTTTCTATCAAAATACACTTCATGATATGAAGAGGCACTACTGAACCCCAATAGTACAGGCTAACTTCACCCAGTGGGGTCCAAGATGCGATAGGACATTGTCGCAAAGGACTGGCGATAGCCACGCTGTTCGTTACAGAGTTGCAGTTGGCCTGTATCTGAAAATACGGCGCCTGGGTTGATGGTTGAGGGGAGGCGCAGGAGCGTCGAAGCGCTCCGCATTCAGAACGCACGGACCCTCGTTTACCCTTCGAACTCTCTGCTTAACAACACCATAGGCGGCCGCAAACAGCCCCCACGGCACCGACAGCGCGGCCGTTCGTGCGGCTTTCGGTTGGGCCGGACCGGCTGGTATCGGAAGAACGTGGAGAGGAAAGAAGGTTAAGAAAATTCGCTTGACTTGATGCGAAATCCGTCTTTCTTCCTACTTCTAATTGTGAAAACCGTCACATGGAGTGATATCATCGGACGGTTTGCGAGGCGCTGAGACATGTCGGAGTATCTGTCGATCCTCATCTTCATTTTAGTCGGTACCGGCATTGTCCTGTTTACCTTTTTCCTGGCCCGGCTGCTCCGGCCTCGCAACCCCTATCCCGCCAAGGGAGTAGCTTACGAATGCGCCGAAGAGCCGATCGGCGACTCGTGGATCAAGTTCAATCCCCGGTTTTATATCTTCGCGCTGATCTTTGTAATCTTTGACGTCGAGGTGGTCTTCCTGTTTCCGTGGGCCGTGGCTTTCGGGCAACTCGGACTCTTCGCCTTGATTGAGATGGTCATCTTCATTCTGATTCTGTTCTACGGTCTCTTCTACGCCTGGAAACGGGGAGTACTGCGATGGGTCTGATTAAGAAGGTCCCGGTCTATACTGAGAGCATTCCCGGCGGCGCGCTGGTGGCTACCAGTCTGGAGGCCGTGCTTAACTTCGGCCGGGCCAAGTCGCTCTGGTATCTGCTGTTCGGGACGGCCTGCTGCGCGATCGAACTGATGTGCACCGGCGCCTCGCGCTACGACTTTGACCGGCTCGGCATGATGTTCCGCGCCTCGCCTCGCCAGGCCGATCTGATTATCGCGGCCGGCACCATTACCAAGAAGATGGGGCCGCGGCTGCGCAAGCTGTACGACCAGATGGCCGAGCCGCGCTATGTGATCGCCATGGGCGGCTGTACGATCAAGGGCGGGCCGTTCTATTACGACAGCTACTCGGTCGAGAAGGGGATTGATCACATCGTGCCGGTGGATATCTACGTTCCGGGCTGCCCGCCGCGCCCGGAATCGCTGCTGGAGGGTTGTCTCCACCTGCAGGAGAAGGTTCGCAGACAGAAGCTGTCGGAGTGGCAAGAGAAGTAGCATGACGCAGCAGGAACTGACAGCGTATATCCAGTCCAGCTTCGAAGGCAAACTGACCCTGCTGGACACCGGCCGGGCCGAGCCGATGTTCGAAGTCAGGCCGGACGATCTGCTCGAGGTCGCCCGCAGACTTCGCGATGACCTTCAACTCAAGTTCGATTACCTGTGCAATATGGGTGCGTCCGATACCCGCGAACGACTCGAAGTCGTGTATTCGATTGCCTCCACCACCAGACGTCTGCGGATGGATTTCAAGCTGGTGCTGGGGTATGAAAACCCGGCGGTCGAGTCGGTCACTCCCGTCTGGCCGGCGGCCAACTGGTACGAACGCGAGATGAACGAACTGTTCGGGATCGAGGTGAAGGACCATCCCGATATGAGACCGCTGCTCCTTCCGGAAGACTGGGACCAGGGTTACCCGATGTTGAAAAACTGGGACGCCCCCGATTTTGTGAGAATGCCGGAGTTGTAATCGATGCCGGAGTTGAGGACCGAAGAATTCCAGATCAACATGGGGCCGCACCACCCCTCGACCCACGGAGTCTGCCGGCTGCTCCTGACCATGGACGGCGAGAAAGTGGTCGAGGCCGTGCCGTATGTCGGGTATCTCCATCGTGCGATCGAGAAAATCTGTGAAAACCGCACCTATCACATGTGCATCCCGATTCTGGACCGGTTCGAGTACGTCACCTCCATGTCGTGCAACTACGTCTTCTCGCTGGCGGCGGAAAAGCTGGCCCGGATCGAAGTCCCCGAGCGTGCCGAATATCTGCGCGTGATCATGCTCGAACTCAACCGGATCGCGTCTCACCTGATCTTCGTCGGAACGACAGCCATGGATTTGGGGGCGCTGACCCCGTTCCTGTACGGTTTGCGCGAGCGCGAACTGATCATGGATCTGTTCGAGATGACCTGCGGCCAGCGCCTGACTTACAATTATATACGTATCGGCGGCGTGTCGCGGGATATTCCACCGCAATTCGTGCCCAAGTGTCGCGAGGCGGTCAGGATAATCGGCGGTAAGCTGGCGGACTACGAAGGTATCCTCAACGAAAACCCGATCTGGCTGGCCCGGATGAAGGGTATCGGCTATGCCGACCCGCAGCAGGCCATCGCCTGGGGTGTTTCCGGTCCGGTCCTGAGAGCCTCGGGGGTCAAGTATGATCTGCGCAGGGACGACCCCTATTCTATCTACGACAAGTTCAACTTCGACGTGGCCGTTCGCTGGAACGGCGACAACTATGATCGATTTCTGGTCCGAATCGATGAGATCCGCCAGTCACTCAAGATCATTTCCCAGGCGCTCGACGGGCTTCCGGAAGGCGAAACCAGGGCGAAGGTCAAAGCCAGGTTCAAGCCGCCGGCGGGTGAAGTGTACGTCCGGATCGAGAACTCCCGCGGTGAGATGGGTGTTTACCTGGTCTCAGACGGCTCCGAGAAGCCGGTGCGGGTCAAGACTCGGGGTGGTTCATATAACCAGCTTCAGTTCCTTCCGGAGATCGTTCGTGGCCGGGGATACTTGATCGCCGACCTGGTGGCGATCTTCGCGACCTTTGATGTCATTATGCCGGAGGTGGATCGGTGATGCTTCTGGCGCTGATGTCGTTGGAACTGGTGCACATCTTCCGGTGGGCTTACGGCCTGCTGGCCGACACCGGTTTACCGGCGCTCTGGGTTCTGCTGATCAGCTATGCCCTACTTGGCGCTATCATGTTCGGGGTACTCGCCGTGCTCGCCCTTTTCCTCGTCTGGTGGGAAAGGAAGATCGCCGGTCACATCCAGCAGCGATTTGGTCCGATGCGTAACGGCTGGCACGGCTGGTACCAGACGATCGCCGACGCCATCAAACTGTTGCAGAAAGAAGATGTCACCATTGATGCCCGCGACCGCTTCATCTTCTTCTGGGCGCCCGTGGTCTGTTTTGTGGCCGCCTTCCTGGCGTACATCTGCATTCCTTTCGGTAACGGACTGATTGTCGCCGATCTCAATATCGGCATTCTTTATATCATGGCGGTGACGACGTTCACCATCATCGCCCTGCTGATGGCCGGCTGGGGCTCCAATAACAAGTACGCCCTGTTGGGCGGGATGCGGTCGGCGGCCCAGGTGGTTTCGTACGAAGTCCCGATGGTCGCGTCGATCCTTACGGTGATCATCTATGTCGGCTCACTGTCGATGGTCGATATCGTTGCTTCGCAGCAGTCGTTCTTTACCTGGTTCATTTTCCGCGTGCCGTTCGGGCCGATCGCGTTTCTGACTTATATCACCGCGGCTACCGCTGAAGCCAATCGCGTCCCGTTCGACATTCCCGAAGCCGAGCAAGAGTTGGTGGCCGGGTTCAATGTCGAGTATTCGGGGATGAAGTTTGCGATGTTCTTCCTCGCCGAGTTTCTAAACATGTTTACCGTCTCGGCGATTGCGGTGACCCTTTTCTTCGGCGGCTGGAACGGTCCCTGGCTGCCGTCGTGGCTCTGGTTCCTGGGCAAGACGCTGCTGGTGGTTTTGCTGCTGATGCTGTTCCGCTGGACCTATCCGCGGCTGCGCGTGGACCAGCTGATGGAGTTCGCGTGGAAGTTCCTGGTGCCGGTGACGTTCGGCAACCTGATTCTGGCGGCTCTGATGAAGTACCTTGGATGGTACTGGTAGGATTTGTCTGATATGGGCGTGTTGAAAGACCTGAAGAATCTCATCCTGGGGATGGGAATCACCGGCAAGCATCTCGGCCGGCACGCCGTTACGATCCAGTATCCCGAAGAGAGATGGACCATGCCGGAGGGTTCGCGCGGCATTGTCGTTCTGCTGTCGGACAAGGAGACCGGCGAACTCAACTGCACCTCCTGTCTGCTCTGCATGCAGGCCTGCCCGACCGCCGCGATCCGGATCGATGCCCCGCGCGGTGAAGACAAGAAACGACGTCTGATTTCATTTGATATCGACTTCGGCCTCTGCTGCTTCTGCGGCCTGTGTGAAGAAGCTTGTAACTTCTGCGCCCTCAAAATGGCTCCCAAGTACGAATTCTCCACCTTGACCAAGGATGAACTGGTCTGGGATATGAAGAAGCTCCAGGAAATGGGGCGCGACGTCGACTACGTTGACACGCGCAAGAAGAAAAAGCCGAAAGAGTCAGTGCCCGGGCCGGCCGCGCCCAAAGCGGATACGGTGGCGAGCCCACCGGCGAATGCGGAGTCAGCCAAGCCGGAAGAACCGAAACCCGAGACCCCGGAACAGGAGGAAGGCAATGGCTGAGCAGTACGAACCGGGCCTGGTGTTCTGGGTTCTCTCAATCGTGATTCTGGTCTCCGGGCTCATGGTGGTGTCGCTTAAGAACATCTTCCACTGCGCTATGTTCCTGATTCTCTGCCTGTCCGGAGTGGCCGGAATATTCATCCTGCTCAGCGCCGAGTTTCTGGCGGCAGCCCAGGTGCTCATCTATGTCGGCGCGGTGGCCGTTCTGATGGTGTTCGCCATCATGCTCACCTCCAATCTGGCTTCGCGGCGCATCGTGATGACCAACCAGAAAGCCGGGGCGGCCGTGCTCGCCTGCGTGATTTTTGCGGTTGGTATCTACTTCCTGATCAAAACCGCAACCGAGGCGCGGATTTGGGATCGAGCTTCGGAGGCGCTCCCGGCTGATAACGTCCTGGTAATCGGCAAGCTCCTGATGACTCAGTTTATGCTGCCGTTTGAGGTCGTTTCGGTGATTCTGCTGGCGGCCATGATCGGTGCGATCGTGCTGGCCCGGAAGGAGGCTGCCTGATGCAGTCCTACCTGGTGCTGGCCGGCGTCCTGTTTGCGATCGGGCTCTTCGGCGTCATCACGCGGCGGAATACGATCGGCATCCTGATGTCGCTGGAGTTGATGTTCAACGCCGCCAATATCAATCTGGTTACGTTCAACAAGTTTGTGCCGAATGACGGCCTCACCGGTCAGATGTTTGCGATCTTTATAGTGGTGGTGGCGGCCGCGGAGGCAACCATCGGTCTGGCTATTGTGCTGCTGGTTTACCGGAACTGGCGCGGCATCGAAACCGATAATTACTCGATCATGAAGTGGTAGGCCGGCGAAATGACTGAAATCTCATATCTCATACCGCTGCTGCAGGCCTTCGCCTTCCTGATGATCGTCTTCTTCTTCCGGTGGAAGGAGAGCCTCTCGGCCGGGATCGCCATCGCGATGGCCGTGATCGGCTGGATCATGTCGGTCTGGGTCGTGATCGAGACCATCGCTTACCAGACGGCTCACCACGAGGCGATTCGCTTCGAGCTTACCACGCTTCTGACCGCTTTCAAGGGGATAAATCTTGAAGTCGGCATCCTGGTGGACCCGCTCACGGCGATCATGCTGGTAGTGGTCACCACGGTCGGGGCCTGCGTTCAGATCTACTCGGTCGGCTACATGCACGGCGACCCGAGATTCAGCCGATTTTTCGCTTACCTGTCACTGTTCCTGTTCTCGATGCTGGGACTGGTGCTGGCCAACAATTTCTTTATGATCTTCATCTTCTGGGAGCTGGTCGGGCTGACGTCGTATCTGCTGATCGGTTTCTGGTTTGAGAAGAAAGTCGCGGCCGACGCCGGCAAGAAAGCGTTTATCACCACCCGCTTAGGTGACCTGGGCTTCATCATGGGACTGCTCTTCATCGGCACCTATGCCGGTACTTTCAATTACGCCCAGGTGTTCGACCAGGTCTCGCTGGGCCTGATCCCGGCCGGAATCGTGACCGTGACCGCGATCGGCATCTTCTGCGGCGCGGTCGGTAAATCGGCTCAGTTTCCACTCCATGTCTGGTTGCCGGACGCCATGGAAGGCCCGACGCCGGTGTCGGCGTTAATCCACGCGGCCACCATGGTGGCGGCCGGCGTCTATCTGGTCGCGAGGACGATGGATGTGTTTGTCGGCTCGGAGGACGCGTCGTTTGTGGTCGCGACCATCGGCTGCATCACCTCGTTCCTGGCGGCCTCGATCGCGCTCACGCAGAATGACATCAAACGCGTGCTGGCTTATTCCACCGTCAGCCAGCTCGGCTACATGATCATGGCGCTGGGCCTGTACGGCTACGACTCGGCCCAGGGTCATCATTCGCCCGGCTACTACGCCGGGACCTTCCACCTGATGACCCACGCCTTCTTCAAAGGCCTCCTGTTCCTCGCTGCCGGATCGGTGATTCACGCCGTGCACACCAATGACATCCGCGAGATGGGCGGCTTGTGGAAGAAAATGCCGCGGACCAGTGTCACCTTTATGATCGCCTCCCTGTCAATTGCCGGAATCTTCCCGCTGGCCGGATTCTGGTCCAAGGATGAGATCGTCGCGGCCACGCTGGACCATCCGGTCTTTCTGGTGATCACTCTGGTGATCGCATTCATGACGGCTTTCTATATGTGGCGGCTCTGCTTCCTGACTTTCTTCGGTGAGCCGCGCGATCAGCACCGGTACGACCACGCCCACGAATCGCCCGGCAACATGACCTGGCCGCTGATCGTCCTGGCGACGCTGTCCGTCTGCGCCGGATGGGTGGCCATTCCGGGCTGGTTCCCGGCGTTCGTTTTTCACGGTGAGCCGTACCATATTCACTGGAATATCCCGTTGATGGCGTTCTCGATGCTGGTGGGCCTCAGCGGCATTACGCTCGCCTGGCTGGTCTACTACAAAAAGGCAATTTCGGCCGACCGGCTGGCGCAGATGTTTCGTCCCCTGTATCTGGGCTCTTTCAACAAGTGGTGGTTCGACGAACTGTACGATTACGTTCTTATCCGTCCGGTGATGGCCCTGACCCGCTGGCTGTGGAACTTTGATATCTGGGTGGTCGACGGCCTGGTGAACGGCTCGGCCTGGTTTACGGTCTTCTGGTCCGAGATGAAACAGGTTTTTGATCAGCACGTGGTCGACGGCGCGGTCAACGGCTCGGGCTGGCTGGTGCGCAACCTTGGTCAGTTGCTGCGGTTTTTGCAGACCGGCGGCGTACAGTTCTATGCTCTGTTCATTGTGCTGATGATCGTGGTCCTGGGAATTTCGAGATTGTGGCCGAGCGGCTGGTGGCCGTTTCTGGCGGCGATCTTCCTTCTTGGTGCTTTGGCCCTGGGGCTGGCGGCGCGACGTCCCGCTGAGGAATCCACCGGCGAGCTGGTCGAGGGCGAGAAATAGGATAGAGACCTGGAGGATAGCGAATAGATGGGCATACTCAGTCAACTGATATTCATACCCCTGCTGGGGATGATCGTGGTGATGTTCCTTCCCAAGCAGAACAAGTGGGCGATCCGCTGGACCACGACGTTCTTTGCGGCCATCCCGTGCGTCCAGTCGCTATGGCTCCTGTGGGATTATTTCTATAACTACTCCGGCTCGTACCTGATGGCGTATGTCGAGGGCCCGTATGAATGGGTGCCGTCGCTCAACGTCCAGTACTTTCTCGGCGTCGACGGCATTTCGGTCCCGCTCCTGGCGCTGACCGGTCTGCTCACACTGGTCTCGGTGGTGGCATCGTTCAACATCGAGAACCGCGTAAAGGAGTACTTCGCCTTCTTCCTGTTGCTGGAAGCCGGCATGATGGGCGTGTTCGTTGCCCTCGATTTCTTCCTGTTCTATGTTTTCTGGGAGATCATGCTGGTGCCGATGTACTTCCTGATCGGCGTCTGGGGCGGTCCGCGCAAAGAGTACGCGGCGATCAAGTTCTTCCTCTACACCCTGTTCGGCTCGATCTTCATGCTGGTGGCCATTCTGATCCTCTACTTCACCAGTGAGCCGCATACCCTGAGCATCCTCGAGCACGTCCAGAACGGTTCGACCCTGCCGTACACGCTACAGATGGTCTGTTTCATCTTCTTCTTTATCGCGTTTGCGATCAAGGTCCCGGTCTGGCCCTTCCATACCTGGTTGCCCGACGCGCACGTCGAGGCGCCGACGGCGGTCTCGGTCATTCTGGCGGCCGTCTTGCTGAAGATGGGCACTTACGCCATGCTCCGCATCAGCTGGCCGATGTTCCCGGCCGCTCTGCGGGACTGTGCTTTTTACATCGCCCTGCTGGGGCTGATCGGGATCATCTACGGCGCGCTGGTGTCGATGGCGCAGAAGGACCTCAAGAAACTGGTCGCGTATTCGTCGGTGTCACACATGGGCTTCTGTATGCTGGCGCTGGCGGCCTATACCTCGGAGCAGGCCATCGCCGGCTGCATGTACCAGATGATCTCGCACGGTCTGCTCACCGGGGCGCTGTTCCTTCTGGTGGGCGTGATCTACGACCGCGCCCATACCCGCGAGATCGCCGCTTTCGGCGGTCTCGGCAGCAAGATTCCGGTTTATACGGCGATCATGGTGTTCTTCGCCATGGGGTCGCTCGGACTGCCCGGGATGTCCGGGTTCGTCTCCGAGTTCATGATCTTCGTCGGTTCGTTCGGCGTGCTGGCGCAGAAATGGATGGTCGGAATAGCGGTGGTCGGCGTCCTGCTCGGCGCGGCCTATCTGCTGCGGATGGTTCAGCGCATATTCCTGGGTCCGTTCGATGAAGCTAAGTGGGGTTTCCTGACCGAGATCAATGTTCGTGAAACTCTCACGGTGGCGCCGCTGATGGTTCTGACCCTTTGGATCGGTATCTATCCCAAGCCGCTGAATGT
>SMTZ1_10012130_pt1 | contig 16034 bp, 10 predicted proteins | sample DeeMarSWOR136_30_FD_25667 | JGI IMG/M metagenome (IMG submission 25667)
CAACGATCAGGGGTGGCTATGATCATCGAAGCTATTCTGATGGAAACGAGCGTAACCTGTGGAGCACGGATGTGGTGTGGCGAATCTTCAACGAGCCGGTGGAGGTCCAAGTTATACCGGGTTATATCGGCTTCTCGTTTTCCGAATGGAAGGAGAATGGATATTACAACCCGACAGGATACCATAATCTTGGATGTGCGCTCGTGGTCGAGAGCAGTCTCTTGAGCGAATTATCCTTCACGGTGGGGGGGAGGATATCCGCCGAGAAGGAGGAAGGGGAAGAGTTCTTCGGCGTAGGAACGTTTCAGGCTGCGGCGGAGTGGGGGATAATGAAGCAGGCATCGGTGGGCGGTGAGTTTTTTACGTCCAACTCTCGCATCGCAGGAGAAGCGGGTTACAGCAGGACACTCGGGGAGATCTATTTCGTTATCAGGTTCTAACGGGATTGCTCGATGATCAATCGATTACATCGGAGGCGGATATTACTTCTAGCGCTCGTTGTCATCGTTCTTGGTATCGTCATCTTCACAGGGAGCTACAGAGATAATGTCAGCGGGTCACTGCCGGAGCTCGATGTGTCGAGGGACGGAGTCCCCGTTCTCGCATACCACTTCTTTCGTGAAGGAAATAGCATCGAGAGAACGTTGAGATCTATCGGGACGGTGCTGCTGAACCTTCCCCTGATTCCACCTAAAAACGATTGGACCATCTCCGCAAAGACGTTCGAAAAGCATCTCCAGTACCTGCAGGAGAACGGTTACGAGACGATCACGCTCCGAGACCTCGTTGACTACATGAGGGGCGAAATTGAACTCAGCGGGAAATGTGTGGTGATAACTTTTGATGACGGTGACGAAAGTGTATATCGATACGCCTATCCTTTGCTCAAGAAGTATGGCATGAAGGGCACACTCTTTTTGATTACATCAAAGGTCGGTCAGGTGTGGAGTGACCTGACTCTCTCAGCGTCGTACGAGTTCCGTGAGATGCAGCGGTCTGAGGTAATCGATATCGAGTCGCACACGCACGACCTGCATTACAAGATAATGAGAGGTAAGTACCCTCATCCCGCCTTCATGCTCCTGGATGATGATTCAAGCCCGCATGAAATCAACGAGGTTTTCGATGATCTCAAGAAGTCGAGGCTCATGATCGAGCGTCTCTTTCGTACAGAGTCGGCTTTTCTTGCCTGGCCCTTTGGCTTCGGTTCTACTCTCGCCGATTCCCTCGCCCGAGAGGCAGGATTCGAGGGAATCGTGACACTGGAATCCGGCGCAAATATGAAGGGCGAATCCCCTTACACCATCAGGCGATATACTATCACAGCCCGAACATCGATGCGCATCTTTAGGGAGATGGTTGCAGCCCGACACGGTCCCCCTGAGGTTTGAGAGACCATCCGTATCGTGAAGCGGTCAAATCTCACACCCATCTATCTCCGCTTGAATGAAAAGAATATTCGGTGGTAGTATGTAACCTCTTGTGCTGTGGGCGCTTGATAGAGCAGTTATGGGGGAGGATCGAAAGGCTTGAAAACCTACACCTGTTCGCATGAATCTTGTTATCTATATAAAATATAGGCAGTTAAAATCAAATCCTCAATAGGTGGTGTTCAATAAGAGAACAGGAGGCTTCCCAGAGTGACGAGAGACTCCTTCACTGATTTTATTTTAGATCAACTGGCTAATCTATCCAATCTGTCTGTGAGATCCATGTTTGGGGGTTGCGGGTTGTACACTCGTGGTATCTTTTTTGGCATCATATATAGGGGGCGCCTCTATTTCAAGACGGACGAGGATAGCAGAAAGTTGTATGAAGAGAGGGAAATGGAGCCATTTCGGCCGAATGAGAGACAGACGCTCAAGAGTTACTACGAGGTTCCTGCTGACGTGATAGAGGATGGCGATCAGCTCGTCGCTTGGGCTCAGACCGCCGCGGCATGTAAGAGAGGAAAAAGGTAACCTCATATTTTACAAAGAGTTATTATCTTTGCTGGCCTTCTTGGAGTTGAGGGGAGTATAGATTTCAAGGGTAGTCCATTTTGAAATTTTCTTAGGTTAGTGAAAATGGGGAGGCGCAGTAACCTTTCTCATCGAAAAATATCGGCATTATTCCTGCCTCATGCTAAGGAAAACTATTGAATGTCAATCCCATCTATGATATAATCAACCCTGCAAAAGATATTTGAGGATGAGCATCAAAGGACTAATTACAATTCCTGCATTTAAGGGATTGGGTGGGAGGTGATATAAAAAACGATTTTATAACGTGAGCTTTTGACCAAGTGTCAAATTTGTCATCTACAGGTAAGACTAAGATGTAAAAGGGGGGGAGTATGAAAGCCATTGTAATTGCTGCGATACTGCTGTTGCTACTTCCGGCTGCACTCTTCGCAGAGGGTACGATAGGTGTTTTCTTCGATGGACCACAGATGCATTATTATCCTCAGGAGTTGGAGGAATTCGTCGGCTATGTCTATGCGCACGCCGCTCCATGTCAACTCACTGCAGTTGAGTTCATGGTCGAAATACCCATGGGTATTCTTCCTGGTGTAGTTGAGGTCCCGGAAGGATCACTAATACTCGGTAGTCCCACAACAGGTCTATCCATTACCTACTGGCCGCCTCTTGATATTTATGAGACTGGGTATGTTCTACTTGCCTCAATACCCTTTCTCGCAACTGACGTATGCATCCAGTGTGGGGGTACTTTGGCAGATGAACATATGCAGATAGTACCAGTTGACCGTTATCCGTTACCACCTTTCCTCGGAGGGACATGCTGGCCGGGTAACGAGAAGGTCGAGATGGTGGGACTGACCTCAATTATATGCCCTCAGTATATTGCTGTCGAAGAGGAAAGCTGGGGAGCAATTAAGTCTCTTTTCAGGTAAACCATCGAGGTAAGAATGAATTTCAGAGCCGGGTGCTATAAAAGCACCCGGCTATTTAATTCGGATCGGCTTCACAACTCATTCTGTCCCATTTCTTTCAGAACCTCACCCGTGGATAAGAGATGAAGGCAAGGATTAGCTACCCTGCCTCCTGAATGTTCCCCATCGAGCGCAGACGTTGTCAGCCGCAGTCCGGTTTTAACGGCGAATTCGCTTCGGCCGATCGGGCCTGTAAGCGGGTCTCGTTGGGTACCCCCTCCGACCTGATCCCCTACTGATACGCCCAAACGATGTGAGGCGTGGCCTCGTGAAATCCGATCGCGTGCCAAAGTGACGTCTCTTCTGTACCCACGAGTTCAATGGGCGGCGATACTTGTGTGGGATACCGAGTCGAGCTTGCGCGGGATGCCGCAATACACCGGTACCACGAGAGGGGTCATTGCGACTCCTCGTACTCAGTGGGAGGAAGGGAAGATCGCCCCCATGACTGAAACGTGAGGGTGGGTGAGTCCACTCCACACGACGCACTGCTGTGTGGAGGGGACGGTCGTGCCTGGCATAACCTCTGTAGCTTCTTGCTTTACCAGATATCAAAGTAAATTCTCTGGGGAACGTTGTCGCACCCGCGATCCGGCTCCACTCTCTGTCACATGCCTGTCCCTGCTTGAGGGCCCATTCAACAAATTCATCGGGCTCCGTTGCTCGTGCTTCCTTGAGAGAAATCGACAGTACAAGAGCAAAGACTATGACAGGCAATACCAAGGTCGTAAATTGCCGCATGTCCGATTCCTTCGATAGCTGTGAAATATATTATGGGCGAATTTAGATACTAGGAAAACCGGGAACGCAGAGAGAAGAAGAGGAGGTTATCATCTGATTTACATAATAATTCTACCATATGAGGAGAAGCCTGTCAATACGGTCAATAGCGGTGATCCAGGAATGGTGGATGATCTGGAGATAGCGGTGACACTCCTTCCTCCGTTACTGAAGCGCTTGCTTGCGTTGGGTCTGTTGCAATGATATAGTGCCCTCCATGAAGGAAAGACGTGTGCTTCTCATCGGTCCGTTTCCGCCTGTCATCGGCGGAGATACGGTATCAACGCTCAGCGTGCAATATAAAAGTGGTCCGCATCAATACGTCGGCTGGAGATAGGATCAGGCTTCCAGACGAGAGGTTGTCGGTGAGGGATCTCTCGAGAGCGGTGCGGATTTTATCCAATGCCATGGTACGGATTCCCCGTTTCGATGCAGTCTTGCTGTGGGCGAACAGCCGATTCGTCTGTACGGTGGGGCTGGTCATCATAGTGGTATCCGCGTTTTGTAGAAAACCTGTGATTGTGAAATTGTTCGGGACATCCCTCGTCGAGAGAATCCATCGATTCCGCAGGTTGTGGCAGAAACTCGCTGTATACGTGATGCGCGCGCCGAGATGCATTTTGCCGCAGACGAAAGCATTTACCGATTGGCTGGTAAAGGATCTGAGATTGTCGCCATCGCAGGTGCGGTGTTTCCCGAATTTCATTCCGGACGAGGCGTTTCACGAGCAATATGCGAAAAAGAGATTTTCTGGTAACTGTGTATTCGTCGGCCAGGTAAAAAAGGAGAAAGGTGTTTTTGATATTATCGGAGCCTTCAAGGGGAGGGATGAACTGCGTTGCGATTTTTACGGCGGGATTGTCAACCGGGATCGTGACTCTTTCCTAGCTGAGATAGCTGAATCGGAAAACCTTTGTTACCGGGGTGTGGTTGCCCCTGAGGAGGTCTGTGACGTTATGGGCAGGTATGACGCGTTGCTCCTTCCAACGTACCACGGTGGGGAAGGGTATCCGTCTGTGATACTCGAGGCTTTCGCTGCAGGTGTTCCAGTCGTGACCACGCGCTGGAGATCGATTCCGGATATTGTCGAGAATGATGTCAGAGGTATCCTCGTACCAATTAAGTCACCTGAAAAGATACTGAGTGCGCTCGAGAGGCTTGCGTCGGATCAGGGTCTCTACGACAGGATTGTGGCGAATGCCTTTACATTTGTGAGATCGTACTCGGAACGGGAAGTTGTCAGGAACAAGCTCATACCGTGGATAGAAGAGATTTGGGCTGAAGATACTCGCTGACTACGTTTCCCTACACCATTAGAGGCTGAACCACTTGTTGATCTTGATCAGGAAGGTGTTGTCGCCGCCGGTCGAGAAGAGCCTGTCCATGTCCCTGCCCAGTGAGAACTCGCCGTACTCCTCCTCGAGATTTGTCACCCCCCGTGACCAGACGAGGAAGATTGTCGAACCGGGGCTGTACTCCCAGCGGAAGACCAGGTTCGAACAGAACTGCTTGAAGTTGAAGTCCGGATTATCGTACGGGGAGTAGTCAAATGGGGCGAAACGGTCGTTGTAGTTTTCGGCATGGGGTCTTACTACCTCTCTAAAGTTGGTGTATTCCCCTGCTGCAATGAACGGCATGCCGTAGAACTGCACGCTCATCTCAGGGGTGATGGTATAGTTCAGGCGGGTGGTAATGCTGAAGACCTTCATATCCAGGTGCCCCAGGATGTAGTGTTCATCGATCTCATCCACGTACTGGAGGTTGTCTTTGCTCGTGGTATACCCGGGACTCAGTGTCATGTCGAACCGACCCGAGGGACGGATAGTCAAAAGGGGTGACATCCGATAGGTGTGATAGCCCTCATCGTCTCCCCGGTAGTCTCCGTGGTACCCGAAAGTCAAGGGCTTGCGGTGATCTGTTTCGAAGCCGTGCCAAGACATGATGACCCCGGGCATGATGAGTGATGGTCCGCCGCGCAGGTGGCTGCCATCCTGATGCTCTTGCTCTCTGAGGATGCCACCGTAGATCTCCCAGTAATTGAGAAACTGTACGAAACCGTTGACATTGCCGCCCAAGACGAACTGTTCTCCCCCGTAGTTCCACCCTTCCCAGCTGTTGATGTTCAGGCTCCATTGGCGGAGGATCTTGCCCGGTTCGTATTCGCGGTACGCTCCCCACAAGACAGCGAGATGGGCGTCGGCGTATTGCATGAAACCGATGTCGTTGGCTTCGAAATCAGGGCTCCTGGTCAGGTAGCCGATGCCGTATCGCCAGTGCCCGCCTGCGAACTTGCCACCCCAGATGTAGGAGGCGAATCCGCTCATGTGTGTGAGAGTAGAATCGACACCCAGGTGTGGCGCATCGGGCCGCTGATAATACCGTGCCGACGAATTTTGCATTTCAAGCATGGCCTCTTGGCTTCCCCGCACATGGCTTCCCATGACTTTTGCAGTTATCTGGTAGTCGTCGTTATGCCACCGGTGCGAGAAGTCGAGACCGCCCGTGAATGCCGTCCTGTTCAACCATTCGAGATCGGAGCTCGGGATGTCTCTCGCCACACTCGTCAGGATCCCGCCGAACGTGCTCCTCCCGTCGTTGAAGTCCTTCATGGCCCGGGCAACGAAGTAGTTCGTCATGGGCTCAACATCGACTCCCACTCTCTCCCCGGTGGGGAGTGCGACTTCTGCCTTTTCCTTGTCCGTTAGGGCGTCGAGGATGGCGATCGACCATCCGTTCGATGTTCTCCCGGTAATCTTGGCAGCGCCTAATATCTTGGTAAAGGCGGGAGTATCTTCATAGAAATCGTCCGTGTCCTCATCCTCCCATTCCTCGGCATCGAGCGGGTAGAGCTGCGGGCTCCGCCCGATCCGCCTGGAGTAGAAGAGCCCTTCCCTGCTGTCGTCGCCGAACATGAGACGGTACTGGAATAAGTTCGACCCTTCGATGAAGAAGGGGCGCCTCTCTTCGAAGTAGGTTTCGTAGGCGGTGATGTTGAACTCCGAAGGGTCCTGCTCCACCTGTCCGAAGTCGGGGTTGATCGTCGCATTGAGGGTGACATCACTGGTAATCCCGTACTTGATGTCCGCACCGATGCGCTGGTCCCCCACCAGGTGGTTGCGGAAGGGATCGTCCTCTGCATCTCCATAGCTGTCCAGCGATCCGACTGCGTATGGCAGAATTTCCAGGTTTCTGAATTTTGGTAAGCTCTCCATCCCTTCCAGCCTTCCAAAGAGGGATACGATCTGATTGACGTCGCGTGGAACCGGGTTCCACAAGCTCATCTCGTTTTGCCGGCAGATTTCCCTGGCTACCTGGAAGCCCCAGGATGTGGTCTCGCCGTTATTTGAGTATCGGAGCTGGTTGAAGGGTATGCTGAACTCTGCCGTCCACCCGTCGCCGTCTATCTTTGTAGCGACATCCCAGACCGCGTCCCAGTTATCATCTTCTTCAGAATCGTTGTACCAGATACGATCCTGTTTGACACTTACCGGGTTGACAGAGAAGCCGAAGCCGGTCCTCTTGTCGTTATAGCTGTCAAATCCAATGTGAATCCAATCAGACGGTGTATAATCGTCCCTCCTGCAGAGGCGTCCGACGATCTTGTCCGGTTGTGAATCGAAGGCCTTGATCCCGACATAGATGGCCTCATCGTCGTAGATGACCTGGACGGTGGTCCTTTCCGTGGCTGGTTTACCTTCGTCGGGCATGTGCTGAATGAATCCCGTGGTAGCTGGGGCCCGCTGCCAGTCCGATTCATCGAGGATGCCGTCAATCCTGATCTTGCCATTTGTTGTTCTGACGGCGCGAACTGTTCTGAGGGAATCTCCGCGGTCTGATTCGGTTGGTTGCTCCTTGACGCTCGAGGTCGAATCCTGAGAGGCGGACGCCATCTCAGGCACGAATACGTCCGAGAGTGTCATAATGAGGAGAGGCGTGAGTGTGATTGCAAGGTACCGCTTTATGATCGTAATCCTCATTCCCCAGAGAAGAGCTCAGAAGCATGTGTTGGTTCTGTTCGAACGGGAACCCGTTACCCCATCCCGGTGTGAATTATACGAATACCCCCGGAGGTTCTGCAAGGTGTCTCGTGTATCTCCATTCGATTCACACTAATATAACGATTGAGAGGGGAGAATGTTTCAAAAAATGGTACCTCTTGAGAGGCAGGTTCACCTGAGGAGCACCGCTTTTCGCGTGAACACCCTTTCGCCCGTCCGCAGGACGAGAAAGTATAGGCCACTGGTGAGTTGTGAGGGGCGCCATGTGAAGGTATGTGTACCCGGTGTGACGGAACCGCTGAAAATGCAGTCCACCTCCCGACCGGCAGCGTTATAGGCACGGAGGTCGGCGGGGCCGCCTTGGGCAACCGAGAACCGGATACGGGTCGCAGGATTGAAAGGGTTGGGGACATTCTGCTCGAAGGCAAATTGCGGAGCGAGAATTTCTGAGGTGGAACGGTCGATAACCTCGATGCTTTCCCTGTACGGGTAATGGTTGTGGGCATGAACATTCAGCTCGATCGAGATAACAGTGTCAGGAAAAGCGAAGGGAAGTGGTAGGATAATGTGACCGACGGAATCGGCCCTACCTCTGCCATAGCAAATCCCATCATGGAAGAGCGATGCGACGGCTTCCGCCACGCCGGCATCGATCTCGATGGTGGGGTCGTTCCTACCGATTGCGGAGGGGTGCGATACGGTGAGCAGTTCGGGTGTGTCCGTCCACCCGTCGAGTGCAGGGTCTCCAATGAGGTTCAGGGTATAGAAGCACCACCGATGGGCACCTGGCTCGTACTCATTTGGAAGGTCGATGAACGGCACGGTTTCGTCCTTGGAGCGCTGGTTGGCAGCTCCCAGGGTTGTATACCCTTCGGTGAAGATGGCGTCGAAAAACTCGCGGGTATAGTGATGGGAAGGCCCGTTTGTCGTTCCTTCCGTAAACCAGCCGTACCGTGAATTTCCGATAAAGGCAACCGCGCAGTGCTCGATAGCGACCATCTCCTCACCGATACAATCCTCTGTCAGGTAAACCCCAGTACTGCGGTTATCAAAAGAACCGGCGTAGCATCCGATCGAGTACATAATAGGGAAGGTGGCACCCGTACCATCATTGGTAAAATTGATGTCATTGACATCTGTCTGTAAGATACGCATCGCGTAGTGCCAGTTTGAATGTCCGGAGTGGGCCAGCCAGTTTGTTCCTGCATTGACCGCATCGAAAACGACGCTCTTACTCCAGTACCCTATATTCCGATCGTAAAATTTGACGATGTCGAAATCGGCTGGGACACCGTAGGTAGTGAAACCATTCTCCGGGCACGGACCGATCAACTGGTCGAGCTCGTCCCCACCGTATGTCAGTGGGTCATTCCAGAGTTTCTCGCCCAGGAGGAGCGCCGTGCGCAGCTGTGTCGGGAGGGGCGAATCCTGGTACGTGATCGTCTTGTTGATGAAGTTGGCCACCTCTTCACCGGAATCGACGCAGGCCCTCCCGATTGCGATCTCCGAGTAGAAATCTTCCTCTCCCGGTTCTCCCCACAGGGAGTCTCCATCATCGTTCCAGCTTCCGTCGAGTGAGGCAAAGTAGAGATCTGCTGGTATATTGGTCTCTGTATGGAGCATCGAAGATTGCACGCTGCAGGAGAGCCCTCGGTACGGGACGATCTTTGGATCTTCCGGGGGACCGTCGCCATCTCCGCCGAGGAGGACGTATGTGATCCCGTGCAGTACGTACTCCTCCCTGATTGCGTTCCGTATCTTCTCCGGCTCATCTAAACCGCTGTAGGAGCTCTCGATCTCCTCGACGGTCATGATCCTGGTTCTTATCCCCCTCCGCAGGTAGAAGTCGCGAAGAGGAACGAAGTCGTCACTCAGGCCCGACTTGGTGATGATCAGGTACTCGTATTCCTCCCCGCTTGTGGTGTGGTTTGCACCTTTCATACCGTAGCCTGAAAGTACGGAGGGATTGTCTACCAGTTGGGCGATGCGCTCGCTTGTCTCGTCGTCCGTGCGGAGCAGGTCGAGGGAGTTGATGGAATGATCCCCGGCGGTTGTCTCGATTATCAATGCCACCTCTCTATAGTATCCCACCTTTCGCCCAGCCGGGTGGAAGCCGGCAGGGCTGAAAGAGCCGACTACGATGGCGTGACCCCTGAGGTATTGGGTGGAAAATTGTGATGCCGGGGGATGAATCCAGCGCGTCATTTCGTACGCACTGCTGTTGAACATGAGATCTTTTTTCCTACCATCGTTCTGCATGAGGGGGACAGGGTGCTGCCTGGGATGAAGCACGCACTCTCCAGGGAGAACAGTCCAGCCACTCCGCTCGATTCTCACCCTCGAGGCCATCGTACCTGGTGGAAGGAGGATCTGCACACCACAGAACGGGTAGCTGGGCTCCCCGGCCTTTCCTCTTTGCATCGTCGCTGGAAAGTAAATCTGTGAAAAACCAGTGGTGGTTCGCTCGATCTCAGGATCGGTGAAAGAATACGTTACCCTGACTTCTCCTGTGAACCCGGTTACAGGGATGATCGTGAGCGCCACGGCCAGGATGATGGAGAGCGTGAGGAAGGGTGTGGCGTTTTTCATTTTATTCCCTTCGGACCGTTGCGGTATGAAAGCTACACGAAAATCCTCTTCGTGCGGTCTTTGCTTAAATTTATCTAACTATTTGAATTATAACAGAATTTAGAGGTTAAAAAAAGGTGAAAAACCTACTACTATCACTCGGTGAAGCGTGAACCATTTTTGTTGTCATGATTGGTTGCTCTCGGCTGAGAAGGGAATCGATACGGCGTCGCTAACACACCTCTCTGTATACGTGCCTGGATGGTAAAGGAGGATGGAGCGTGAAAGAGATCGTACGGACGATATTCGTATGTATTGCGTTCACCGTTGTGTTGCTCGGTGCATCGGGTTTCTTCGGGCTTCCGGAAGCATCGACCTGGTTGGTTACTGCTGATGAAAATCTTCAGGATTGTATTACTCGAGCCGACGATGGCGATACCGTTGTCCTCGAGGAAGGAGTATACGAAGCTGTTCCAACGGCCTTCACCGACTCACTCTGTGGGAACTGCCAGGAGCATGAGACTCCGGTCGAGGCGACAGTCGGATTTGTTATCAGGGGGAAGGGTCTCGTGATCATCGGCCGTGGTCCGGGAAAGACCGTTCTCAAGACGAACGCCGGGTACGGGATCTTCTTCGACGGCAGTATCGTTTCGGTTCTCAAGAATGTGACGATCACCGGTGGGAGGAGGGATCCCGACGGTATGGCGACGGATGCCGCTGTGGTGGCGAGAAGGAGCCGTGTGACGGTCGTGGGGTGCGATATCTCTGATAACACGTCGAGAATCGATACGGTGGTGGTCGGTATCGGGGGTGTGTTCGGCCGGGAGGGTGCGGAGCTCTTCATCTCTGGTAACGATATTCGCAACAACGGTTGGGACGGCATAGCACTCTACCGGGGGGCGACTGCTCATATTAGTGATAATGTGATAACGGAAGGCCGCGGTGCAGGTATCGGGATTACCTGGGATGCCGTTGCGGTCGTCTACAGGAACAGGATCTCGGATTACTGGAAGGGGATCGGTACCTTCGGTGACGGTAGGGCTGTAGTCAGAGGGAATGTGGTCTTCGATAACCTCGGCTGGGGGATAATCGCGACAGGCACGTCATTTCTCGACGCCTCGAACAATGTCGTCTACCACAATGGGAATTGCGGGGTGGCGGTATGGAGTGAGACGTGCAGTGTGCGTTTCACGAACAACATCGTTGCATTGAACGGGTGGAGGGAGGAATGGGTCTGCCCGTGCGTGGGAGTCTGGGTCAACGGCGTGAATGAGAGCGCGGAGTTTTCGTACAACGATGTCTGGGGCAACAAGGCGGGAGAGTATGAGGGGATCGAAGATCAGACCGGGATGAACGGGAACGTTTCTATCGATCCCCGCTTACCGGAGGACGGCAGTTTCATGCTACCGGGAGGATCATCCCTGCGGGATGCAGGCAACCCACTCCTGACCGATCCAGACGGCACGAGGAGCGATATGGGGATCGGGGATGTTCTGCAGCGTGCGGCTACCCGTTCTTCGCCTTAACTGGGTATGACCATCTTTAAAAACCCGGCTGCCGAGTCTGTAGGTAACTCGACAACCGGGTTCATCGAAAATCCTAAAATTTCAAAAGAGAGGTATCCTACCTCAAGAGGACAAGCTTTCTCGACTGTACCTCTCCACCGAAGCGCAGAGTGCAGAAGTAGAGGCCGGATGCAACCTGACGGTTGTTCCGATCGTCACCGTTCCAGTGCACGCTGTGTGCTCCGTGGCTCATCCACTTCTCCTTGAGTACCTTCACCAGCTCGCCACGAACGTTGTATATCCTGATGCTCACCTCGCCGTCCTTCGGGAGGTAGAACGGTATCCACGTCGTGGGATTGAACGGGTTGGGGTAGTTCTGGTCGAGGAGGAGCCTAGGCGGCTTCGCTCCCATCGCCATCTCTTCCACATCTGTGGTGATACCGACGGCTCCCAGTATACAGAGCTTTCCGAAACCCCACGTATCGTTGTACACATCACCGGTATATTCGTCAGTGGCTGCGTTCGATGTCAGCTTCTCTGCGATCTCGTCCATGGTCGCCTCAGGGAAAGCCTGCTGCACGAGTGCCACAGCTGCAGCGACGTGCGGACCGGCGGCGCTCGTCAGTTACCGGGTGAGCAGATGTCCAGGAGATGTTTACCGTCGATCCGCACTCCCCGCCCACTGAATGCGCTGATCTCGCCCGGGGGAATCGAGCCACCCCCGACGCCGCCGTAGCCTTCGAAGCCCCTCGTGGAGTATGAACCGTTCACAAAGGCGCTGTCTGCTGTGGCGGGCCAGGTCACGTTATTCTGGTCCGTTGCATAGTCCAACCACTCGGCGCCTCCCGCCCAGGACGAGAGGTTATCGGCGACGTTGCTGATGATCTCGATCTCCGAGGCGGTGTTGTTGTCGACACTGAACTCCCATGTACCGAGGCAGTTGGGATTGACGTCGTTCGATACGTAGAGAGAGAATGCACAGGTCCCCCGGGTGCTCGTCGATTTGTCAAACCAGACGTAGTATCCATCGACGCTGGAGACACTCCCCTCCAGGATGATCTCGCTGCCGAGGGGGCTCCTGAGCCTGAAGGTGAGGTCCCCTTCAGTCGTACGCCAGAGCGTTGTGTTGTAGAAGTGGAGTATCGACTCCCCGCCGTACGTCGGAACGGAGATCCGCAACATGACGGAACCGCTCCCCGGTACAGGCGCAATCGCGTGCTTATTACCCCTGCCCAGGTTTCCGGAGGGAGTTATCTGCATGATTGAATCGTTCTCGTCGCTGATGAGCTGCTCCTCCAGTGAGGATCCGTCGAGGTACTCCCAGACGAACCCCCCGAACTCGTAGAGCATGGCGTTTGCCCCTCGATCGCGAGCCCAGGGGATGAGAAGCGATATCGGATTGCCCGAGAAGAAGTATCCCATGAGTATCTCTGCTTCCGGTGCGATGCCGGTGAATATGTGTTGGTCCACCGTTCCCCCTGCGAGTATCCCCGAGACGGCGGTACCGTGCCCATGTGCATCAGGATCCGAATCGATGAGGTCAGTGCCCCGGACCCTCTCTATCTCAAATTCATTCAGTGTCCCCAGGATCTTGGAGGTGTGTAGGGTGACGAGCTTCTCGCCGACATCGAGCTCACCGTTGCCGTTGTCATCGAGGGGGATAAAGAGAGGTTCGCCGAAAGTGGGATCGCTTTCGGTATAGCCGGCACCCGTTCCGAACTCGCGAGATCCGTTACCGTTCGCATCGTTAAACAACCAGTCCCAGTACGTCTGGTAGCCGTTTCCCTGATTGTTTGGTGAGCTGGGACCCCAGACGAGAGCCGGATCGTATATCCAACCATCGAAGTAATCGAGCAGCTCCCCCGCATCCGCTACGTCGTTATCGTTCAGGTCCACCGCATCGTAACCGGGATCGAAGGCGCCGAAGCCGTCCACATCGATCCAGTCGACGGTATCACCGTCAGCGAAAAAGAATGAGGGGTGGAACACATCGATGCCGGTGTCGAAATCCGCGATGATCGTCCCCGTTCCAGTGAGGGGATTGCCGAGAGGATCGGTGTGCCGCCAGGTGGTGTCAGCTTTGATCTCGGGAGCGCTCACATCGAGCAGTGGATAGACAGCCGGTTTCCAGCTGCCCTCGAGCCGCAGCACCTCCTTCCGACCGGCTATCACATCGAGCATGGACCAGGGTATTTTCACCGGATAGATCGAGCCGGTCCGTGCAACTGTTCCATTGATATCGTAGAAGGAGACTCCGAGCCGGGAATACTCCTCAATCTCTGCGTCCGAGAGTACATGATCGAAATTAACCGTTGCGACCACATGATCTGCTCGGGCAATAGCGAGTTCCGGTCCCTTGATCTTCGGTTCTACAGCAACCTTCTCCCGCATGTGCTTGAGGAACCGGAGTGACGTGTTAAACTTTGTCCGATCAGCGTTCGTTGGTATGGCAAGAAATACGGTAACGAGGAAGACAGGGAAAAAGAGTTGTAGTCGTTTCACCTCGTTCTCCTTTCTCGGTGGGATCTCTCCATCCGTGGTACAGAAAATTCGCCTAATATGCGTAAAGGAAGTCTTCCTTCCTTCATTTTTGACAACAAAATAATTTATCGTTACTATGATAACATATAACTTTAATAAAATCAAGTAATTAATTCTCCATCTACTTTTGTTGTAAGTACTTGTGGTTACGGCATGATGCTAAAATTCCCTGCCCCCTGTGTATGCGGGTGTGAACATCACGATCCTGGTGGAACAACGAGAAAGGTATGGATGCCGGGGGCACCTTCTCGGTATAGTCACGGAGACGATGTATATGGGAGGAGGTTGGAACGTGATGAGCGCCCAGATGCGTGCCTTCCTCGATGCGACAGGACAGTCGTGGTTGCAGGGGGTGCTCGTTGGGAAGGTGGGAGGCGTTTTTACCTCAATCGCCACGCAGCACAGTGGTCAGGAAACAACGCGAGAACGAGCTTGCCATGGCGCGCTTTCAGGGCAAGCACGTCGCAGAGATTGCAAAAAGCTGTTCCGATAAGCTGGTAAGAGGCCCCTCCTCTGGGGAAGGGGCCTCTTCGCGCGGGCATCCAGGTCCCTGCTCGCGAGGAATCTCGCACAGCGCGGATCGATCCTGCTCCTTACCGCTTGTCAGGATATTTCGGTTTTGTCGGAAGCTTCGGTGGCTCCTCTTCGATCTTTTTCATGATGACCTCGATCGCCTTCTCGAGCTGTGGGTCGTGTCCCTTCACGACGAGATCAGGTCTGTTGTCGACCTCGATGTCCGGGGTAACACCTCTATTCTCCACCTCCCATTCCCCCTCCAGGGTGTAGAAGGCAAAGGTAGGCATGGTCACCCTTCCGCCGTCCATGAGACGGATACCGCGGCTGATGCCGATCAGCCCACCCCAGGTTCTCATTCCGATGAGGGGACCGATCCCTCTGACCCGGAAGTAGTACGGGAATGCATCCCCGCCTGAGCCGGCGTAGGCGTTGATGATACAGACCATATGCCCGATGGGTGCGGTGAACGGCGTGCGGAAGCTCTTCACCTCGCGGCGTGCCCAGAGGGACATGACACTCCTCGACAGCCGCTCGATGAAGAGGTCGGGAATCATACCCCCGCTGTTGTACCGCACGTCAACGATAATCCCTTCCTTGTGCACCTGAGGGTAGAAGGCGCTCGCAAACTCGTTCAGGCCGACAATACTCGTATTCGGGACGTGAATGTACCCCACCCTGTCGTCTGTCGCTTCTGCGACCTTTTTCCGATTCGTCTCGACCCAGTCGGCATAGCGGACCCAGCTCTCGTTGCCGATCGGTTCAACCGTGTACTCCTTGGCGTCTTTGCCCTCGGGATCCGAGCTCACCTCGATGAAGGTCTGCCTTTCAGCAGTGTTTTCAAGAAGGTCGTACGGATTCATGGGGTGTGTGAGCTCAATCTCGTTGATTTTGAGGAGGTAATCCCCCTCCTGGACCTCGATTCCCGGCTGGGTGAGCGGGGCTCTGTAGTTTTTGTCCCAGTTCTTGCCCCTGTATATCTTCTTGATCCGATACCTTCCGGACCGCTCGTCGACCTCGAAGTCACAGCCCAGAAGCCCCACCCCGACACGGGGGTACCGGGGGTAGTCACCGCCGCCGACGTAGGTGTGGCCAGCCACGAGCTCGGCGATGAGTTCGCCGATGATGTAGTTCAGGTCGTCCCGATGCCCGATGTAGGGGAGCAATTCGCCGTAGCGTTTCTTCATCTTGTTCCAG
>SMTZ1_10003385_pt1 | contig 16031 bp, 9 predicted proteins | sample DeeMarSWOR136_30_FD_25667 | JGI IMG/M metagenome (IMG submission 25667)
GAGCAGTCCGGCCGCCACAATAGGAGTTGTCTACCGATTGCCGGGCGGCTGTTGACTCTTGCGGTAAGCGGCGGAGGCCGTTAAATTGACAGGGAGTCCGAGTCACGCGCTGGGAACCTAATCCAACGTGTCGGGAAAGAGTGAAGGCAGTTCCATGGCTGATGTTGTCATAGACAATCCGATCCTTAACTCGCCCTTCAAGGAGCCTGGCCGTCACTTCAAGTTTGACGATGAGGGAATCACAAACGAGATTGTCGAATCCAGACGAGTTAGCTCCTATTTCATCCCGATACCGAGGTCCAAGAAGAAGGGCAGGCAGCTTGAGTTTGACACCGAGTGGACCAAAGATCGGATCGAAGAGAACAAGCACGTCAACCGGATACGAGAGCGAGTTGCTCTTTGGCGCAGAGGCGGGTATGCCGGTGTAACCAACGTCACACGCCGTCTTCTGGAATACTGGACTGATCATGAGCGAGACAAGAAGCTGTTTTTCTGTCAGGTTGAAGCTCTGGAGACGTTCATCTACATTCAAGAAGTGGCCAACAAGTACGGCGACGCGTGGATCGAAAACATGCTGCGTGAGGCGAACGACTCGTCCAACCCTGGTCTGAATCGCATAGCCTGCAAAATGGCCACTGGGTCCGGGAAGACTGTCGTAATGGGGATGCTGATTGCCTGGCAAGCCATCAACAAACAGGAAAGCCCGCAAGATGCCCGATTCACAGACACATTCTTGGTTATCACACCGGGGATAACCATTCGGGATCGGCTGCGAGTGTTACTTCCCAACGACCCGCACAACTACTACCGAGAAAGAGACATCCTTCCCGGAGACCTTCTGGAGCAACTGGTCAAAGCCAAGATTCTGATCACAAACTTCCATGCCTTCAAGCTCAGAGAGAAGGAGTCTCTCCCAAAACTGAGCAAGAGAATCCTCAGCAACGGCCAGACGAGCGTCTTTACGGAGACACCAGACGAAATGGTGCGGCGCGTGTGTCGCGAGCTTGGGAGCAAGAAGAACGTCATCATTTTGAACGACGAAGCTCACCACTGTTACCGTCGCCGTCCGGAGGCCGACGCTGATATTACTGCCCTCAGAGGAGATGACAAGCAGGAAGCCAAGAAGCGGGAAGAAGAAGCGAGAGTCTGGATTTCCGGAATCGAGGCGGTCAAAGCCAAGATAGGCGTCAAGGCGATCTATGACCTCTCGGCGACCCCCTTCTTCCTGCGTGGGTCCGGCTATCCGGAAGGCACTCTCTTCCCTTGGGTTGTTTCAGACTTCTCGCTGATCGACGCCATAGAGTCCGGAATTGTCAAGGTGCCGCGCGTGCCAGTCGCCGACAACTCTGTAACCGGCGACCAACCGACTTATCGTGACCTTTGGATTCGGATTCGCGAGGACCTCCCAAAAAAGGGGCGCAGGACCGGCCCAATCAGTGGAGAACCGAGACTCCCTCTGGAACTCCAGGGAGCCCTACATAGTCTCTATCAGAACTACCAGCAGTACCACGAGCTGTGGGAGCAGAACCAGGAAGCCAGACAGCGCGGGCTGACTCCGCCAGTGTTCATTGTCGTATGCAACAATACGAACGTCTCCAAGCTGGTTTTTGACTACGTAGCCGGGTGGGACAAGACACTTCCGGACAACCGGAGTGTGCCGGTTCCCGGTGCATTGCCCCTGTTCAGCAACGTTGAAGACGGGATTTGGCTGGACCGTCCAAGGACCATCCTGGTTGACAGCCAGCAACTTGAGTCCGGTGAATCGATGAGCAATGAGTTCAAGAGGATCGCCGCCCGCGAAATCGAAGAGTTCAAGTCTGAATACAGGGTTCGATTCCCCGGTCGAGATATCGAGAAGCTCACCGACGAGGACATTCTGCGCGAAGTTATGAATACCGTCGGCAAACCGGGCAAGCTGGGGGAGCAAATCAAGTGTGTGGTGTCGGTATCGATGCTAACCGAAGGGTGGGATGCCAACACGGTAACCCACATTCTTGGGGTGCGGGCGTTCGGGACACAGTTGCTGTGTGAGCAGGTAGTCGGGCGCGGGCTGCGCAGGATGAACTACGCTGTTAATAGCGATGGGCTGTTTGAGACGGAATACGCCGAAGTGTACGGTGTACCCTTCTCATTCATTCCTTGTTCGGGATCAACCAAGACAGTCACTCCCGGACCGATTCCGACGCATGTGAGGGCGCTTGAGGAGCGTATTGATCGAGAAATCCGGTTCCCCCGTCTTTTAGGCTACAGATATGAGCTATCGGGCGAGAAACTCGGGGCGGTATTCACACCAGAGTCACGGATGGCGCTTTCCACCCACGAAATGCCCACCAAAACGTTCAACGAACCGATTGTCGGCGAGCAGAGCATCCACACGCTTGACGATTTGAAGGCACAGCGGGAGAACCAGGTCGTCTTTCTCCTGGCCAAACTGATCCTTGAGAAGTACTTCAGGGATGACGACGGTAACGACCGTCCCTGGCTCTTCCCTCAGCTACTTGAGATTGCTCGGCGCTGGTTGCGCGAATGCCTGACATGCAAAGACGACACGTTCCCACAGTTGCTTCTCCTGCACCGGCACGCCGCTGATGCGGCTGACAAGATATACCGGGCTCTTCCACCCGCGTCTCAGGGCAAATCGGTCCTGAAACCGATTCTCCGACCCTATGACGTGTGGGGAAGCACTAAGTTCGTGAGCTTCGATACTACCCGGTCAGTCTATGCCACCCGCCCTGACAAATGCCACATTTCACACGTGGTGGCCGACACTGATTCCTGGGAACAGAAACTTGCCCAGTCGCTCGAAGACATGGACGAGGTTCACTCCTACGTCAAAAACCAGAACCTCGGGTTTGCGATACCGTACTCCCACGAGGGGGAAGAGAAGAACTACATTCCTGACTTCATCGTCCGGATAGATGATGGTCGCGGCACCGATGATCTGCTGAACTTGATCATCGAGGTGACCGGGCAAAAGAAGTCTGACAAAGTGGCGAAGACTGACACGGCCAGCAAACTCTGGATTCCGGCGGTAAACAACCACGGCGGGTTCGGGCGCTGGCGGTTCATTGAGATAAGCGATCCGTGGGACACCAAGAACACGATTCGCAAGACATCGGCCGACGGCAAGCAATAGGTTGTGAGTATGGCTCGGAAGAAGACAGTAAAGACCGCCAAGACTAAGACGGCAAAGAAGACCTCGAAAAAGACCGCTAAGAAAAAGCCGGTCACTTCCATCAAGCACAAGGACAAGCGGGTAAATATCCCCACCGAGGAGTTGCGCGACTTTGTGGCTGAGGACGAACAGAAGCCCAAGACCATGTTCTACCCGCGCGATTCGTCGCTCGACCCGCAGCTCGTCTGGAAAGGCAAGGACGAACAGGACCGTGAAGACCTGGCCGTGCCGGTGGTGCCGATCTACATTCAGGAGAAAATTCATCCGCAAGCCATAGTTGAGAACGTCCGGAAAGTGGCAGCTAAAGGGAAACCTGAGAGCATGCCCGACCTGTTCTCGGACTTCAACGGCATCACATTCGATAAGCAGGTCGACTTCTATAATCACGAGAACAACTGGTCCAACCGGATGATCCTGGGTGACTCGCTGCTGGTCATGACCAGCCTTGCCGAGAAAGAGGGGCTCAAGGGCAAGGTCCAGATGATCTATATCGCCCCGCCATACGGAATCAAGTTCGGGTCGAATTGGCAGGTCTCAACGCGAAAGCGGGAGGTGAAAGACGGCAAGGCCGACGACGCCACCCGGCAACCGGAGCAGATACGGGCGTTCAGGGACACTTGGAAGCTGGGGATTCACTCATATTTGGCTTACTTGCGTGATAGGCTTGTAGTATCGCGGGATCTCCTGACCGATACTGGCAGTGTATTTGTGCAGATCGGCGATGAGAATGTCCACCTCGTTCGGAGTCTTTTAGATGAGGTACTTGGGGGAGAGAATTTCATTGGTATCGTTATCCTCCAAAAGACCAGTGCCCCGACCGACAAGTACATACCTGTTGTATCCGATTTCATACTCTGGTACGGCAAAGATCGGGCGGTCACTAAGTACCGACAATTACACAGGGAGAAGGGGGTAGGCACAGAAGGTGGCAGTCAGTACACTTGGGTCGAACTCCAAGACGGAATTGAGCGAAGGCTGACTGCCGAAGAGAGAGACGATCCTTCGATCATCCCACGAGAAGGCCGTGTGTTCGCTGCGAGCGATGCAAGCTCAAGTCACGAGTACAGCCTCGGGAAAGAGCCAGTATTTTTCAGGGGGCGACAATTCACACCTGGTGGTAGGTACTGGAGCACAAGTCCCGACGGGATGAAACGCTTAATGCTTGCGAACCGTCTTGTCATTTCTGGCAACACGCTCTTCTATAAGAGATACCTTGATGATTTCAGGGTCTTTCCGCTGAACAACATCTGGACAGATACAAGTAGTAGTTTCGGCGAGCGTCTCTATGTGGTTCAAACGACCGCGAAGACAATTGAACGCTGTCTGTTGATGGCTACTGACCCTGGCGATCTTGTACTCGACCCAACTTGCGGCAGCGGCACGACCGCCTTTGTCGCTGAGCAATGGGGACGGCGATGGATCACTATCGACACCAGCCGTGTGGCCCTGGCGTTGGCACGCACCCGCCTTATGGCCGGACGATACCCTTACTACCTGCTTGCCGACTCGCCTGAAGGTGAGCTCAAAGAGGCGGAAATCACTGGACGGATTCCACCGGGCCACAAGACCGAGAATGACATCAAGAAAGGGTTCGTTTACGGGCGAGTGCCGCATATTACGCTCAAGAGCATTGCCAACAACCCGGACATCAAGGAAGGGATGACGCGGGAAGAAATCGACGCCGCCATCGCCCGCCACTCTGACACAGAACTCCTGTACGACAAGCCTTACGTGGATAATAAGCGGATACGGGTGTCCGGGCCGTTCACCGTCGAGAGCCTCAGCCCGTATCGTGTGTTGACCACAGACGAGGATTACCCGAAGACCGAGCAAAAAGGACAGCGGGACGCCGACGCTCAGTTCGAGCACATGGTTCTTGAGAACCTGCGCAAAGCCGGGCTTCAGAACAACCGGAGAGGCGAACGGCTGAAGTTCGACTCGCTCGCGCCGCACGCCGGAACCTGGGTCCACGCCGCAGGCGAGTATACCGACACCGACGGTAAGACAAAGAGAGTGGCGATAAGCATTGGCCCTGAGCGTGGTACGGTTGGCCCGCAGCAGGTAAAGGAAGCGGCCAAGGAGGCGGTCCAGGGAGTGGGTTACGATCTGCTGATAGTATGTGGATACGCTTTCGACCCCCATGTCTCAGAAGAGTCCAAGCGGTACGGCAAGCTGACAGTGCTGCCGACCCGCATGAACGAGGACCTTCGCATGGCCGACGACCTGCTCAAGAAGACCGGCGCGGGCAACCTGTTCATGGTGTTTGGCGAGCCGGATATCGAAATGAAGCAGTCCAAGGACGGCAAGATCACGGTGGAGATTCGGGGTCTCGATGTGTACGACCCCACTACCGGCGAAATACGTAGTTCATCGGTTGATGATATTGCCTGTTGGTTTATTGACACCGACTACAACGGCGAGAGTTTCTTCGTGAGGCACGCCTATTTCACCGGTGCGAACGAGCCTTACGACCGTTTGAAACGGGCGCTCCGCGCGGACATCGACGAAGCTGCCTGGTCGATGCTTTACAGCACAGAGAGCCAGCCGTTCGATAAGCCAACGACCGGCAAATTCGCCGTGAAAGTGATAAACCACTACGGCGACGAAGTACTGAAAGTGTTCGCAGTTTAGAGCCTTCTCCTTTTCTGGATTCCGGCAAAACAGTCCCAACTTGTGATTGTCGGCCGGAGTTGAGAGGTCTATTCCAGAGTAAGGAGGACACAGTATGGGACACTACCGACTCGACAGATTGCCAAGGACGAGGCGCTGGAAGCAGGTTATCGCCCTTCTTGACGCCGGTGAACCGGTCGAAGAACTCGCGCAAGCGGCATTCCGCGCCGCACAGACTGGTCTCTCACGGGTTCCACAAGACCCTGGATTCACTCACACTCTCACAGTGATCTTCAGTTTCGTTGATGCTCTTCAGTCCAAAGACCCGCTGGCGGATCTGCGCAAGAACGGTTTCGACGTGGGTGACGGGAGCTCGCTGTTCGATTTCGTGGGCGGTTTCAGGATGAGGGCCGAGGATGCCGCCGTGGCAGCGCGTGCTCGGTCGGATATCGCCGAATTAGCCCGTGACAGTTTCGCCCAAGTACTCATGAAGTCGGCAGGTTCATCTTTGCAGACACTATTCGGCGTCGAATCGGCCGACGCGCGCAGGGCACTGCAGTCGAATCTCAAGGGGAAACCGCTTGGTTCGACGATGCACGAGTTCTTTGCGACATTCACACAACGGTACTTGAATTACTACCTTGGTCGGGAGTTGCCGTATCACGTCGGCCAGGGCATGTCGTTTTCCAGTGTTGACAAGCATTCCGAGTTCAACCAGGCGTTCGATCTCTATGTGCGACAGACGGTTAGGATCGCTGACGAGTTCACGCCCGGCTGGTTTGGAAAAGCGCGATGGGAAGAAAGGCTGACCCACAAGGATGTTTCTGGGTTTGCCCATGTAGCTTTCAAGAAGATTGGCAGCGAGTTCCAGCGAGGCACTGAGGTCAGTGGATGATCCTGTAGACATGTGGTGCGGCCCTGACGATCTGCCGAGACAGTTCAGTCGGCGGCGCACCATTTGCCTCAATTCCGTTCCTTCGTCCAACAACGTTCACGTCAAGATCGAGAACATAGCGACCAAGCTGGCTCAAAATCTGCCGCCCATTGTTCTCGATCTCATTGAAGTGGCGAGCTACATCTATGCCGGAGACCAGTGCGTGGTACGCGGGGGAAAAACACTACCGAAGGACGGCCAGGACTGGAAACGGGAGTTCCGCTACTACCTTCCTGTCCGTTGCCTGCAGATATGGCAAGACGAAGACGTAAAGGCAGCTCTTGTCAGCACGCTGCGGTTCCTATCTGACGATTACTTCGAGTTCGATTTCAGACAGGCGCGTAAGACCGCCAAGATCGAGGACTATTTCGACTTTGACCAGGGCAAGCCATGGTTTGACGCCGACCAAGTCATGCTGTTCTCTGGTGGATTGGATTCGCTTGCGGGCCTGGCCGAAACGGTGAAGACCGGGAGTGGCAAGATCGTTCTGGTAAGCCATCGCCCGGCTCCTCAGACCGATAGCCTGCAAAGGAGCCTGTTGGAGGATTTTGCCCAGTTGACAGACAGCAAGAAGAGACTACTTCACGTGCCGGTGTGGATCAATAAGGACGCGGACCTCACGCGAGACACTCACCAGCGAACGAGGTCGTTTCTCTATGCCTCATTGGGGGTAGCCTTGGCGCACGTGCACAACTTGAACCAAGCGTTCTTCTTCGAGAATGGTATCACAAGTTCGAATCTGGCAATCTCTCCGTCGGTGCTTGGGGCTCGCGCAAGCCGGACGACACATCCGAGGACGCTCAAAGGGTTCTCACTCCTCTTCTCGAAGCTGTTTGATCGCGCATTCTCTGTGGAGAATCCTTACTTCTGGAAGACCAAGGCGGATGTGATCAGGACCATTCTTGACTGTGGAGCAAGGGAATTGATTCGCCACACAAGTAGTTGCAGCCGCGTGAGAACGTCCGACCCGCTTGGTCGTCACTGTGGAGTCTGCTCGCAGTGTGTGGGTAGGCGATTAGCCATTCTGGCCAACTCGGCTGAAGGAGACGACCCGGAGGAACACTACCGGATCAGGCTGCCTCTGGACCCGATTCCGAAAGACTCAGAGAGGGCCATGGTGGAACTCATCGTCAAGTCGGCGCGAGAGTTTGGTAAGACGACGCCTGGGGACCTCTACGGCAATCACCCAGAAGCAATAGACATCCTCTCATCGCTTACGGTGAAAGCAGATAGATCTGCCGGTATGCTCTTTGAGCTTCACCAGCGCCACGGTCAGCAGGTGTGTGGTGCTCTCGGGCAAATTGTGGCTTCGAGCGAGCAGCTTATCGCGCGGGGGGATGTCCCTGCCAATTCTCTGTTGAGCATGATACTGGGTCAATCGCCTGAAGAGACGCCAGCACCCGATGAGCGTCCCAAAATAGTACTCCCCGAGGGCACACGGTGGAAGGATATCACAATCGAGGTAGTTGGAAACGACGCGGCTAAGATTCTGGTCAGCGACGAGAGCTACGCTGCATCGGCCTCCGAAATGGGCTTCTGGGACAAGAGAAAAAAGCTCCCAAACCGAATTTGGGATCTGTTGGTCGATTTCGCAGAAGCGGGCGGCGTACTACATATCTCTTCGAGCGAGCGAAGTCGCGAATGGAGGCCTAAGGACTTCCAGCGACTGCGGGCGGGGCTCAAGACGTTTCTGCAGCTTGAGGATGATCCCCTTCACCCCTATGACCCCGGAACCGGGTACAAGACACGCTTCAACGTGCTCTACGACCGGACGGTGAAATCGTAGCCGTCGAAATTTCGACGGTACGCTTCGAGACACACCGGTTTTTTCTTAGGCGTACAAGCCGGTGTATTCCAATCGCTTGAAATACGGACCGCAGTGTTACCCACTTCTTTTTTTCAGCTCCAGCGAAATTTCGCCAAGTGAGGGTGAAGGCGAAATGGTTTGGCGAACGCAAGTCAGATAGGTCGCAACGACCGAGGTCCGGAAGGTGCCTTCATCGCCAATCAGCCTTCCGGGCCTTTCTGCTTTGGAGCAGGCTTTGGCAACTACCTCCGAGGTTTCGCTACGATCAAGGAGAGACACAGTCGAGCGAGAGAAGGATTGTCTCAAATCCGTGGTCTTTCTTGGCCGTCGGGTGACCGGGTCTGAATATCGGGAAATCTGTCGTAATCTCGGGGAGTTCTTCGCTCTGCTCTCAAAGTGGAGAAAAGAAAGTGAGCGGGCATGACGAAGCGTCAAGTCGCGCGGGTTCGGTTCATTCGCCAGCGCCGGACCTACACAGTCAGGGAACTCGCAGAGTTGGTAGGTGTCCATCCACGGACGGTGCATCAGTGGCACACCGAAGGTCTTACTGCCCTGGAGGGAAGCCACCCCCTGTTGTTCATGGGCAGCACTGCCAGGGGATTTCTAAGAGCGCGCGTTGCTGGGCGAAAGCACAAGCTCGGACCAGGTGAGTTCTACTGTATGCGTTGCAAGCAACCCCGTCTGTCGCACCGTGACAGTCTGAACCCCAGGCCGTCCGGGAAAAGGATCGGGAAGGGCAAGGAGCTTGTGTTGCTTTATGGGTCGTGCCGCGTTTGCGGGTGTAGGATGGTGCGGTTCACGTTTCGACCTGTCCCCAAAAAGGGCTCTTTCAGCGTTGATGGCCAAAGTAGCTGAAGGAAGAAGATAGTGAACTGCGTGTTTCCATTACAACACTGACATTTGAGGATGAAAAAAGATGAAAGCAAACGTCGGAAACGAAAAGGTGAAAAGAAGCTACTTTCGGTGGCTGCGAGAGGCCAAGGGTTTTGCCGAAGCGACGGTGGTTGCTGTTGAGCGGGCGCTCAGTCGGTGGGAGGAGTTTGTCGACTGCGAGGATTTGGGGCGCTTCACCGCAGGCAAGGCGGTCGCCTTCAAGAAGTACCTGGAAGACCCGGCCGGCCGAGGCCTGGCTCTGTCGGCAAACAGCCGCTATCATTGTCTGCACCACCTCCGCATGTTCTTCCAGTGGCTCTCCACGCAGCCGGGATTCAAGTCCCGAATCACTGCTGAGGCGATATCCTACCTGACTTTGGATAGAAGGACGGTGCAGGCCATAAGTGCGCCCGGTCCGAAGAAGTGCCCCAGTCTGGAGTATGTTCGGACTCTGGTCGAATCGATTGAAGTCAGGACCGAGATTGACCAGCGGGATCGAGCCCTGATTGCGTTCCTACTGCTGAGCGGGATGCGAGACAAGGCTGTTGCGAGTTTACCCCTGGGCTGTTTCGATCCCAGGACGCTGGAGGTGCGCCAGTACCCGAAGGAAGGGGTAGACACGAAATTCGGGAAATCCTTCGTGACGCTTCTGGTGAAGTTTGACAGCCAGCTTATCGACTGTATAGTTGACTGGGCTCGCTATCTACGTGAGGTCAAGCTGTTCGGCAGTGCGGACCCGCTCTTTCCACGGTGCAAAGTGGTCCAGGGCGAAGGAGGGTTCATGTTCGAGGCGCAAGGAGTCGAGCCGGTGTTCTGGCGTGGCACGGGGAGTATCAGGCAGATACTAAAGGAGCGTACAGAAGCAGCAGGCTTAGACTACTACTTTCCTCACTCGTTCCGGCACGCCCATGTCCATCTGGCGTTGAAATACTGCCGCACTGCGGAGCAAATGAAGGCGATCAGCCAGAATTTGGGTCACGAGCATGTGGGCACTACGCTGACCTCGTATGGAACGCTGGACCAGTACCGAATCGGCGAGATCATCCGTGACATGGATTTTCAAGGGACAAAGGACAGCCTGGTGTCGCGCCAGGAAGTCAAGCTGCTCGAAAAAATACTGAGGCAGTACAAAAAAAGCACTTGACAGAGTATATAGTATTATATATCCTGTACATAGGATGAAAGACTTGGTTCAAAGGCTGGAAGAGTATCGTCTGGAGAACCGGATCAGCCAGGTAGGGCTTGCCCAGATGCTCGGGGTGACCCACGCCACGGTGAGCCGCTGGCTCAACGGTCATACTCGCCCCAACAAGATACAGACGTATCATATCGAGAAGCTCCTTGTCTCGAAGCGGAGGAAGAGATGAAGTGCGTGATCTATGCGCGGGTATCGTCCAAGGAGCAGGAGAGAGAAGGCTTCTCAATTCCAGCTCAAAAGAAACTACTTGTTCAGTATGCAAGTCAACACGGCTTTGAAGTCATGCGGCAGTTCACTGACGTAGAGACGGCCAAGACGGCGGGCAGGTCCAGCTTCGGCAGTATGGTTGAGTATCTGCGAGCTAACCGTGATGTTAAGGCGATACTGGTTGAGAAAACCGACCGCTTATACCGCAACTTTAAGGACTATGTCCTGCTTGAAGAGCTTAGCCTCGAAATTCACTTGGTCAAGGAGAACGAGGTTATCAGCAAGGACAGCCGATCTCACGCCAAATTCGTCCATGGGATTAAAGTTCTCCTGGCTAAGAACTACATCGACAACCTATCTGAAGAAGTACGGAAAGGTATGCGTGAGAAAGCCGAGCAAGGCGAGTACCCCGCCAAGGCGCCTCTTGGCTATTGCAATGACAAGGTTTCAAGACTGGTCAAGCCCGACCCCAAGTATGCCCCTCTCGTCGTTCGACTGTTTGAGCTTTATCAGACCGGCGAGTATTCTCTTGCCAGCCTGAGGGACTTAGTCTATCGCGAGGGATGGCGTACACCTACCGGTCGGAAAATCGCGAAGAGCATGGTAGAGATGATCCTCAAGAATCCCTTCTACGTAGGTGACTTTTTATGGAATGGTGAGCAGTATGCTGGTAAGCATCAACCTCTGGTCTCGCGTCAATCATTTGAGCGAATTCAGGCGGCGCTGCGTAGCACGGCAAGCCCGAGGGGCAACCGCAGGGGCTTTCTTTTCAGAGGAATCCTGAAGTGTAGGCATTGCGGGTGCGCCATTGTAGGGGAACTGAAAAAGGGTAAGTATGTGTACTACCATTGCACGCAGGCCAGAGGCAAGTGTGAGCAGCCGTGGAACAGGGAGGAAGTCATTGACCAACAGATGGCTGGCGTTTTCAAGGCAATAGAGATCGATCAGAGGGCCGTGGATGATGTAGTGCGCGCGCTGAAGGACAGTTACAGGGGCGAGAGGGTTTTTCGGGAAGCCGAGATCAAGCGCCTTACGAAACGGAAGGCCGAGCTGCAGGTGCGTCTCGACAAAGCGTATGAGGATCGCCTTGACGGTGTGATTGACGAGCGCTACTGGAGAGATATCTCAACCAAATGGCGTAACGAACAAGATTCTGTGACCGCTCAGATGGAGCGTCTAACAGGATCGAACCGAGACTATGTCGATCAGGCCATAGAGATATTAGAACTCTCTAAGTTGGCGTATTCACTGTATGTTAGCCGGGATGGCTCCGAGAAACGGCAATTGCTTAAAACTGTACTCTCGAACTGTCTGTTCGATGGTGTAACCCTTTATCCCACATACAAGAAACCCTTCGACTTGATCGCCGAAGGGGTCCAAAATCAAGTTAAGCTCCCCCGGCTGGACTCGAACCAGCGACCCGCTGATTAACAGTCAGCTGCTCTACCAACTGAGCTACAGGGGAGTATCAACAGCAACGCCCTCCCCAGGAGGGCGAACGCTATAATATCCCTTTTCGACATTTTGTCAACGATTTTTACGTCGGCCCGGTTCCATTCCCGTAACCCCCATAGGACCGAAACCGACTGCGGCCGTGAGAGTTGACCTGTGATCCTTGACTGCTGACCACGGCCAAGGGATCGTCTGTTCAGAGGGTCGTCCGGACAGGGGCCACCGGCTTGAAAGCCGCCTCGTCTCCACGCCGCCCGGTGGCGGAGCGGAACTACCCGGTCAGGTTTTCGTAGAACAAAACAGGATGTAGACACATTTCCGACACCTGACCGAGAGGTGAGCTATGGAACGATACGCCAAAATCGGGTTGCTTGTCACCGTGGCCGCTGTGGCGGCCTTCTCCGTCGCACTCGCCGGCTCACGGTCCTCAGCCTGGCTGGGGGTGTATACGCAGGCCGTCGATGCCGACCTGGCTGACGCTTTCGCCCTGCCGATCGATCACGGAGCCATTATTAATGAGGTGGTCGAGGACTCGCCGGCCGAGGAGGCCGGCCTGGAAGAAGACGATATCATTATCGCCTTTAACGGCGACAAAGTGCGGGACGAAGAGGACCTGACCGATCTGGTGTATGACGCCGAGCCGGGCGACCAGGTCACGCTGACGATCTTCCGCGACGGCAAGGAACAGCAGATTCAGGCCGAACTGGGCCGGCGGCCACGGTCGTCGCGCTGGTTCGACCATGGTGACTGGTTCGAGCCGCCCCGACCTCCCCGGCCGCCGAGGCCGCCCAGACCGCCGGATGTTTACACGTACCACTTCGACGACTATGACTGGGGACATCCTTATATCGGTGTAACGCTGCTGGATGTATCCAGGCGCACCGCCCAGAGTATGGGTTCGGACAGCTATGGGGTGCTGATTGACGACGTCGAGGGGGGCTCACCGGCGGCCAAGGCCGGACTGCAGCCGGGCGATCTGATCATCGCGATCGACGACGAGGAAGTGCGCGAGGGTGCTGACGTCCGGGATATCATTGCTGACAAGGACGAGGGCGATATCGTCCGCGTCACAATCCTGCGGGAGCGCCGGGAATCGACCGTCGAGGTCAGCGTCGAGCTTGATGAAGACGGCTACTACTATGGCGGCCCCCGAGTCATTACTCTCCCTGATCTGCCCAAGATCGATGTACGGATTCCCGAGATACGCGGGTTGCATCTCGGCCGAAGCCTTGACGGGCTCTATTTCGATTCGGAGGAGTTCCAGGAGGAAATGAAGGACCTGGAGCGTGAGTTGAAAAAAATGAAGGAAGAGCTCGGCGAACGGAAGAAATCTCTGGACTGATGTGTATACGGAATAGTTGACTGTTTCCTTTCGAGCTTACTGTGAGCCCCGCTTGGGCGGGGCTCTTTCTTTTGCGGCTAATTTCTTTGTTGCCATCGATTTGGGTGCCCGACTATATTGCCGTGCCATGGCTGAAACGACTGTCCTAAAGCTATACGAGGGGCGGAAACGTGACCTGGAGTTGACCTTGGTCGCGGGGGGCGAGGCCAGCCTCCAGCGCAGAATCACTCACCCTGAACTACATCGCCCGGGGTTGGCTCTGGCCGGGTTCTTTGACCGGTTCCCGTCCGAACGCATCCAGATCCTGGGTGAGACCGAGATGGTTTTCGTGAACACGCTTCCGCACGACCACCTGGCGGCTGCCTCGGAACGCATCTTCGATGCCGGGATTCCGATGATAATAATCGCCAAGGGCATCACGCCGCCGGCCGAATTAGCCCGGGTGGCCGACCAGCACCAGGTGTCGATTTTTACCAGCCGGCTTACCACCGCCGAGCTCATCAACCGTTTGGCGGCCTTTCTCGACCATCTGTTCGCGCCGTCCACGAATGTCCACGGGACCCTGGTGGATGTCTATGGCGTGGGGCTGCTGTACACCGGCAAATCGGGGATCGGGAAGTCGGAAGTCGCCCTTGACTTGGTTGAGCGCGGTCACCGACTGGTGGCCGACGATGTCGTGAAAGTGACCCGGGTGGCGCCCGACGTTTTGATCGGTAACAGTTCCGAACTACTGGGCCATCATATGGAAATACGCGGCGTGGGGATCATCGATATCGAGGAACTTTTTGGCATCAGGGCCATCCGGTTGCAGAAGCGGATCGAGGTGGAGGTCCGCCTGGTACTCTGGTCCGATACCGAGGCCTATGAGCGTCTTGGCGTGGAAGAGCAGACCACCACCATTCTCGGGGTGGGGATTCCGATTCTGTATGTACCGATCTCGCCCGGCAAGAATATCACGGTGATCTCCGAAGTCATCGCCATGAACCATATGCTCAAGGTTTACGGCGAGAACTCGGCGGTCGAACTGTCCAAGAAACTGGCCCAGCGGCTGAACCGCCAGTCGTCCGTCCAGGACTACCTGGAAGCGGACTTCGAGTAGCCTCTTCGTGCCGGCCCGAAAGTGCTTGGTGAAATCCCTGCGATCAGTTATTTATACCGGCTGACCGGTCAACCAGCCGGAACCAGGCAGCAAGCGGCCGGTAGAAGAGAAGGTTACGCCTTTGGAGGAAGAAGACATAATGACCGCACCACGAATTCTGTTGTTCATAGTGTTGACGGCCTTGGTCGCAGGGTTCCAGGCCGGTTGCGGCCGGAGCGACAGCAGCGTTGTGGCCGAAGTCGGCGACGAGAAGATCACGATCCGGGACTTCGAGGATTTCCTGCAACGCAATCCGGTCGGCTTTCGAACCGCCCAGGATGAGTTCGACGGCAAGAGGATGTTGCTGGACAGTCTGATCAACCATACCCTGCTGGTCCAGGGGGCATACGAGAAGCATATCGACCAGTCACCCGAGGTGACCCGGATACTGGAAGCCAACCGGTCGCGTTTTCTGCTCGATGCCCTGTATTACTTTCATGTCGACAGCAAGATATCAATCTCGGAAACGGAGTTGAGGCAGGTTTACGATGATCTGGAGTACCAGGTTCGCGCCTATCATATCCTGCTGGACAACGCCGACACGGCCAACGTGGTGTTCGAGAAACTGAAGGCCGGAGAGAACTTTGAGCAACTGGCCTATCAGTACTCCATCGACCAGCGGGCCAGGCGCAATCGCGGCGACATGGGCTACTTCGTCCGTGGCAGTGGCCCGGAGGAGTTCGAGCGGGTCGTCTTCCGTCTGGATGTGGGGGAGATAACCCCACCCTTCGAAACCCCATACGGCCACCATATTGTCAAAGTCGTGGACAAGATTCCCAATGATATGCGCGAGGAATACGCCAAGATGCGGCCCGCCCTTGAGCAGCAACTTAGCTTGGTCAAGCAGGCGGAATTGGCCGATCGTTATTTGGACAGTGTCACCGCTAAATACCCAGTGACGGTAGATACCGTGGTGGCCGATTATATCACGCGCAAGCGTACCCTCATCTATCCGCCGCCGGTCGTGGAGAAACTGCCGAAGTCTGATTTTGATGAGGAGCAGCTCGATCGCGACGAGAAGGAGCTCATCCTGGCCACCTGGGATGGCGGCCAGATCTCGTTGATAGACTACCTGCTGTCGGTGCGCCGTTATCTGCCGCCCGACGAACGCCCCGATTTGGATGACTATGCGTCCATGGCCGGGGTTATCTACACCATGAAGCGGACGGATATCCTGGTTCACGAAGCCGAACTGGAGAAAAGGAACGAGTCCGACTTCTACCGGAACAAGATCAAGCAGTTCGAGAGATATACGATTGCCGAAATCATGCGCAACGATTCGATCGCTCCCCCCG
>SMTZ1_10003387_pt1 | contig 16030 bp, 7 predicted proteins | sample DeeMarSWOR136_30_FD_25667 | JGI IMG/M metagenome (IMG submission 25667)
ACAAAATTGATTTAGTTGTTGAAGTTGAAGATAAATATACCATCCTCGATGTTAGTTTTATCTACAAAGAAAAAGAATACGAGATGACGGAACAAGGAAATAAATGGATCTATTCACTTGATACAAACAAATATAACGATGGGGAGTTTGTATTTGATATAAGTGTGTGTGATACATTTGGACATGAAAATAAGGAAGATTTCACAATTTTTTTGGATAATACCGCGCCATTCATTGAAATAGTTGAAAACGCCTCGAATGAGCCACTACTATTTAGTATTTTTGATGTATGTGACATTGTTTCAGCCAAATACAAGCTGAATGGAAAAGAATGGAAATATTTGCAATATATCGGAGATTCTTTATATAAATCTGATTTAATTCTAGACAATCTTGCACCCGAGGTTCATAATTTAACCGTTTATGCTGCAGATATTAATGAAAATGAAAGGATTGAAGAATTTGAATTAAACTACCAAGGTTTTTCTGAAAATCAAGATGATTCTAAATGGAAGTTAGGAGAAATTTCTTCTTGGACTATTACTCCACTTGATGCCGATATTGTGACGTATTCTTTTAGTAGTTCAAGTGATCCAAGCTATGATCAGAAGCATATTGTGACTCCATATGAGGTGGACTCGTGCGAAAATCTGTCAATAACAATCGAAAATCCATCAGAAGGCGATATTCTAGATGTAGAGTATGTGAATACAACATGGATTAGTAATGGAGAGTTCGATAATTTTGAGATTCTGTTAGATGAAACAAGTGTTGGTAACACATCAACTAATTGGTTTTTTGTTCAAAAAATTGGCACTGGATGGCATACGCTGAAAGTAATTGGCTATTCTACAGATGGAGAGATTGTTTTCGATTCGGTATATTTTGATCCAATCGATCCGACTTATCCAATAATAACACACAGTCCTTACAGAGATCTCAATTCAACAAATATCATTGAATCGCAACAGGGCTTAATGATTAATATAACCGTAACTGATGATATTGGAGTAAGCGCAGTATTTTTAGAAAGTAATCATACGGGATATTTCAAAAATTATACAATGAATCAGGATGGGGCAACTTATTACATAGACATTGATATATCAAACTTCACTGGCTCAAATAGATTCTGTTATAGATTTTTTGCAAACGACACTGACAATAAATGGACGGTCACCGATAGATCAGAAGAATATAACGCCAATTCGCCGTTTTTAAACTATTTCTGGGTTAAAGTGCAATATCAGATTAAAAAGGTATTATATTGGGAATGGGACAATGATACATCAATTACGATTCCCATTTCTAAAGATTTAAGTGTTAACGGCATTGTATTTTCTTGGTATTTAACCAAGTGGCATAAGCCTGGCTGGGCTTCGCCTTCCGATCAAAGTGTGAGAGATTTTTTTCAAAAGTACATCGATGCGGGGTTTGAAATTTGGATCAATCTTTCGGTTACAAAGGGAACAACGCCGGAAGATATACCTTATGCGGGGTATAAGGAATATACTCAAGATAGAGCAACAAGTACTTCAGGAATTGCAGATTCGTCTGGATCACCGGTCATAATTACAATTTCAAGTAATCCTGAAACACCTATTGACAGCACAGATGTTTCCCATTACTGGGACGTTGAAGATGTGACGGATGGACAATGGCTAGCTTATGGGAATGGAGTTGAAGAATGGACGTGGGATAATCAGAGCGCGACTTTAGGACATGTAACAATCCATAATCCAGACCCAAATCACGAATATCGCGTTTGGTGGATTTATCATCACTGGCATAGGATCGATCCTACGACTGAAGGTGGAGCAGATTTAATATTAACTAGGATGCTAAATCTCCTAGCAAATCATTCTGATCAAATCACAGGAATTTTCTTCGAAAATCTAGGTCTTGGAGGAGGCCTTCCCTTAAATCCAACTCCTCTTATGCAAGATCTTTTCGAAGCAAACACAAGTTTGAATTTTAATCTAAAATACGCCTCACAAGGTAGTAATCAAAGTCTATTTCAAGCTGAATGGACAGAATTTTCTGCCAAAAAAATGTTCGAATTTACCAAAAGACTAGTTACTCTTATGAGCAATTTTACTGTAATAGCAGGCTGGTATCGTGGTGACACCAACGCGGGTCTTAGCCCTGAGTACTGTGTACAATCTGGAATGCTATGGGAAGAGAATTGGCAAGGTCTTAATTCATGGCAGTACACAAGAGAGCATTTATATTTCTATGAGACTCAAACGGATTGGGCTTATAATGATAATGGACAGAATATGGACTATTCTTTTTGCCATTATGTCGGCTCAGGAAGTTTAGAAGGATATCAAGATTGGATAATCAACCAGCGTTCTCTTGTAGCACTAGGAGCATATCCTGAACGAATCAATATCGCTCAGTCTACTAACGATTACGGACTTGGGGGTTATACTCCTTCATACACCTATCAAGGGATAAAAGAATGGATAAATGACTTTACTCAAATTCATTCTGTTATTGATCACTATGAAGAATACACCATTGCTACTGTTGGAGTTACAAATAAATTAGTGATGAGATATGTCCCTATTGGCCCCATCTGGTACACCTGGGATGATCGAACGTATCCTGTTAACTTTAGATATGTTAATCTTGAAGAAATAGATCGGAATGGAGTTTCCTCAGATATTGATGTCTTATGGTTGGATGGTAGACTTGGAGGGGCTACTAATGATTCTACCTTAGATAAGATTAGACAATTTGTCGAAAATGGAGGCGGACTACTTGTTACAGGGTGGGAATCAACAAAGTTCTTTCTAAATTTAGAAGAAAGAAGTGACACAGGAGCGAAAAACCTGCTAGGAATCAATTTTTCTGGCGAAATCACTCCACTGAATGATCCTGTATTCGAAAAAACAGCAAGCGGGCAAAATCATTGGATTACAAAGGATCTTCCAACTGCATGGAGTCTTAGTACAAATTCTGAGGATAATGATTTTGGCAAAATGTTCGTATATTCAGGTGGATTAGTAACACCTACTGTTCTTTATACAATTCAAAATGTCCCTAATATGGTAGGAATGTCAGTTGGAACATTAGGAAATGGAAGAGTAGCCTTTATTCTGGATTGGTCTCCAACTTGGGGTGCTGGCGGCCTTTCTCCAGGACAATTTAGACTTGTTTTATTTTCAAGAACAGTTGCTTGGTTATCTCAAAATGAAAATAAATGGAGCTTTCCTACTAGCGATAATATGAATCTCGCTTATTGGCTTTATCTAAATGATGATAGTTTTCTTATTGCCATTTTCAACGAAAATCAAGAAGATCCTGAATATTTTATCTTAAATCTTAATGTAACACCAATTAGTTTTTATAATGATAGATATGTACTGTTTGATGCATATAATTGGCAATCTATCAACCATCAGCCCTTCTACACGCAAAATATGGGTATAATTAGTTTTTCACAGTCTATCGATAGTAGACAATTAATGCTCGTAATAGGAAGAAATTATACTGGTTATCCATCCCATATTTATAGCAACCGAACCTTCGTCTCTGAATACTGGGATATGGCTGCGCAAAAATATCATCTCCTTGTAGAAAATAATGGTTTTTCCGCCATTTCTAGTCCATTTAGCCCCTCATCTATAAGTGAGCAAGGTTATAATTTAGATGAAGTAAATAGTTTTTCAAATCTCGCGCTTACAGATCGTGGCTGGTATTACAACGAAACTGAAGAAATTATCTACCTCAAATCCCTTGGAGGTTTTATTGACGTTGATTATAAAGCACCTGTTATCGCTCTAATTTCTCCTTCAAACAATTCAGTTGTAGACGATAACCAAGTAATCGATCTGGATATATTCGATCTTCAAGATGATCTTGACACAGTTTTATATAATTGGAATGGAAATGACAACTCTACTTTAACTGAAGATTACGATCTGGTAATTCTTTCAAGTTTTAATGAAGGCATAAATATTTTAAATGTCTATGCTAATGATACAGCCGGCCACTGGACTTACAGGAAGTTTATTTTCACCGTTGACAATATTTTTCCATCCTGTTCTTTGATTTCACCTCTAAATGGATCTACAGTATCAGGCATCATCAATGTTCACATAAACGCTTATGATGCCAATTTAGAAAAAGTATATTTAATAATTGACTCAAGTACGGTCATTGAAGTAACCTATAACGTCCAAAATGATTTTTTCTATAATCTTAACACAACAACTTTATCAAATGGATATCATTCATTCCAAGCTATGGCAATTGATTCGGTTGGGCATCAAAATCTTAGTTCGCTCATTAAATTACATATTTATAATGAGTTTCAAACATCAATAGAGGGTATCAGTGACAGCGGAAGCTCTAGTGGGGAAATTTCTAATGGAGAAGAAGAACTTAAAGAATTAAAAGTTAAAATAGAGTTTAGCGACATTTCTGTTTTCCAAGGCACGAAAATTCATGTCAAAATTAACGTTACAGACGAAGGAAACCAAACAATAACTGATGCCTTAGTTAAACTAGAACTTCTGGGCGAAACATTTTATTGTTATTTGACAGAAGATGAAACATTTACTTACAGGCTTGATACAATGGATTTTGTTCCAGGAGTCCATGAAATTAAGATAATAGTTAAAAAGAGTGGCTATTTCTTATATGAAGAAACAAGGATTATAACAATAAAAGCGTGGTTTATTCCAGGGCTGTTCGATCCGGAAATTGTAGGGACATATCTCTCAGATTCTTTTTTAAGCATTCGCGTCGGATTGTTCTCAATAATTATGGGGGTTATACTATTCATTATTCGCAATAGAATTCCTAGAATTCGATACCGAACTTAATTTTAATGTGTTAGAGCAAAGGTTTTGCAGGCGACCTTGAATTTTTTAAAAGTTACTAGAAAATCTCGACAATGTGGGTCTAACATTAATTATTCTATGAATTGAATATTATTAAACAGAATCTCAATTATTTTAAAAGAAGTATTGAAGACGTGTATCTATTCATTTCAATCACTAGCCTATAATGAATTTAACCAATGGTCTTAAAGATTTAATTGCTGTCTTTTTCCTTCTATGCATTTAACATAGAGTTTAGTTAATTGTTTTGCTATTTTGTCCCAATTATATTTGTCTTCAATTAATTTTCTGCCTTTTGTTGCCAAATTCGTTGCAAGTGCTGAGTCTTGCAAAACACTTATAACGGCATTTGCGAGTTGTTCTGTTATTTTTGGATTTACTAAAACAGCGGCCACTTCTCCTGGCTGCACTAACCACTTAGAATACCATGCGTCTGTTGTTATTATGGGCTTCTTCATACTCATTGCTTCTAGAATTACTCTTGACATACATTCGTCTAAGGAAGGAAGGACTAGAACATCCGAAATAGCATATATTTTTTTAAGAGTCTCTCCTAACGGGGGAATGTATCCCATAAAAATAACAGACTCCGAAATCTTCAAATTTTTTGATAAACTTTTTAATTGTCTTTCTTGGGGTCCATTTCCGACTACAATAAGTTTTGCGTTTGGAAAAACTCTTAAAATATCTTTCATAGCCTTAATTATGTATTTACAACCTTTTCTTTTAATAAGTCTCCCAACAAATAAAATTCTCTTCGATTCGACAAGATTGTACTTTTCTATGAAGTCTGATCCATCAATATCTGGATTGAATTCTTCTAATGTGATTGCATTTGGTATAATTTCGATTTTTGCTTCTGGAACTCCTAAAGACATGAGAATGTGTTTATCTTGAGGGTGATACAGAATCATTTTGTCGAGATTTGACAAAGTGTATCCACCGATAGTTTTAAGATAAAATGTTCGTAAAAATTTGCCCAGGAAATACCTAAATGGTTGATAGCCATGCGAGGTAATTAAGAAAGGAATTTTCCTAAGTTGACTTATAAAACATGCAACATTTGTACTAAAATTCCAATAACTATGAGCATGAAAGACGTCTGCATCAATTTTCTTAAGTATTGAAAGCATTGATGGAGTTATTGGATTATCTATCGGATTGATAACCATTCTAGTTCTATAGATTTCTACTCCATCAACTTTTTCATATGTTTTCCCTATAGGAAAATTGGTTGTGACGATTGAAACTTTCCAGCCAATTCTTGCTAGACTTCTGGAAAGCATATATGTATGTACTTCTTGTCCTCCTGGATAAGGATATAAAAATGGTGTGATTTGACATATACTTTTTCCTTTTTCTGAAGTCATATGATCTCCGTGATTAAATAGTATCAGGAGTTTTATAAAGAATTAGACTCTTGATTATTAATCGATTTTTTAAGTACTGTAGTCCCCAAATAACGTTGACTATCTATTCAGTAAACAGAAACGAATTAGAAATTACCAACAAAAGAGGTTAAAACTCGCTTCATTTAAATGACACAATTTGTTAATAAGCTGGGAACTAGATGAGGATTGGAATACTTGTAACCGAATTTGCTCCGCCATGGACTGAAGGTGTTAGAAATGCCGCCTTTGGTATGGCTAAAGAATTAATTAATATAAAAAATAAGGTTTTTGTTATAACCTCGTGGTATGATGGATTAAAAGAATTTGAGATGATAAATAAACTTAAGATATATCGCGTTCCAAACCTAATAAGACAAATTCCAATCTTTAAAACGATACAAATCAATCCTTTGCTTAGATTAATTAAAATGCTTGATTTGGATGTTATTGTCAGTTATATCCGGAGTTTTTATTTAGGGATAGGGATTGGCTTATCAGTTATTAGCTATTTAACTCAAACACCGCTGATCCATATAGTTCATTCATATCCTGAACTTTTGTTTAGAAAAAATCTTCGCTGGATTCTTCCCCTTTTTTTCAATAGGAATACAGTTGTTTCATCAACCAAACATTTAAAGTATAAATTAGCGGAATTGGGAATTCCATCTCATTTTGTACCAATTGGAATTGATACTACAAGATTTTCTTCAAAAATAAACGGAGGCAAAATAAGACAAGAGTTAGGTATATTAAAGGATTCACCTGTCGTGTTTTTTTCTGGAGGGCCGCATACTAAAGGTATTAATGCTTTTCTAAAAGCATTGGAAAAGGTTTGCTCCAAACATCCAGAAATAACTATTATTTTTAACAAAAGGAGTTCTAGAATGTATCTAGAAGATTGGGGTCAAATAGCATATTTCAAAGAATCTAGCGAAAAGTTGGATATTGCAAAAAACATACGATATATTGGAGCACGAGATGATATAATCTCAATCTATGCTGCGTCTGACATAATAATCTTGCCTACTGTGTCCCCTCTTCGCGTTTTAGCTTATCCTCTATCATTACTAGAAGGTATGTCTATGGGAAAAGCAGTGATAACAACTGAAGTCGGGAGTATTCCTGAAATTGTCGAGAATAAAAAAACAGGATTTCTAGTTAATTCTGGAGATTCTGATGAATTAGCAAATGCAATAATCACTCTAGTTGAGGACAGATCCCTAAGGCAAAAATTGGGTAAAAATGCAAAAATTCTAACTCAAACGAAATTCAATATAAAAACCGTTACTAATGAATTTTTAAAGTTGATTGAACGGATAGTTTAATTGATTGCGTTTATCAAAGGAGAGGTTCAATGATACAAAAAATGAAAGTTAAAATCGTTGTCTTGATATTTTTGGGTTTAATTAGCAGTTTAATAAGCGGTATTATAATCGGTGTGTATTTAGGAAGATCAAGAGGCATTCCTTTTGTTGACATGAAAGAAGATTGGTCGATTGGAGTTTATTTTGGTGAAGATCCATTTAATTTTGTTCTTCACGAAAATATAAGCAATCCGGTTTTGACCAATAAGGATATAACAGATATATCCGCAGAATTTGTTGCAGATCCTTTTATGGTTAAGGAAAACTCTAAATGGTATATGTTTTTCGAGGTTTTGAACGCCCGTACTAACCAAGGAGACATAGGACTTGCAATTAGCGATGATGGAGTGAATTGGAATTATATACAAATTGTTCTTGATGAACCCTTTCACTTATCTTATCCTTATGTCTTCAAATGGAAGAATGAGTATTATTTGATCCCAGAATCAAATGAAGCATATTCTGTTCGATTATACAAAGCAGTTGATTTTCCTACACAATGGTCTTTTGTTGGAACTTTATTGTATGGATATCTTTCTGATTCATCAATTTTTCACTATGATGGGAAGTGGTGGATGTTTACAACAGATAGAAATGATGTTCTCCGTCTTTATTATGCTGATGATCTACTTGGTTTTTGGATTGAGCATCCGAAAAGCCCTGTTATATTAGGAAATGCAAACATAGCTAGACCAGGAGGAAGAGTCATAATGTTTGACGATAGAATTATTAGATATGCACAGGATGATGATCCGACTTATGGTAATCAGGTTTGGGCGTTTGAAATTATTGAACTCACTACTTTGAATTATGAAGAAAAACAAGTTACTGATAGTCCAATATTAAAACCCAGTGGAACCGGGTGGAATAAGGACGGAATGCACCACATTGACCCTCACCAAATCGATGAAAACACATGGTTAGCCTGCGTTGATGGTTATAGAAGCGTTTTGGTTGTCGGGCCAAAATATTAGTCTTTCGTCTGTAGAGGGTTAAAGGCTCGCTTTACTTAACCAGTTGTTTTCTGAGAACCTTTTTTCATCTATTAATCGCTTAAAATTCAAGCATTTAACATCCTGTCCGTCCGAAGTGATCTGAGATGCCTTTGAGGCTATTATCGAGGTCGTAGAGATAACCTTGTGTTTATCATCACCTTGTTATTGTCCCCTTCACAAAATTGTTTCGACATGTGAACAGCCTACCCACTGTATCACCTTCCATAAGTGGCCAAGGACACAGGCCGCTACTGTCTCTTTCGTCATTGCAAACTGGGCATGCTCTTCAAGATCATTCAGCAAGAATTTTGCTAAGGTTGTTAATTATTCTCACAAAAAATGCATTTAATCTAGTGGAGCCTGTATTAAGTTGGCGTAAAATAACCAGATCTTTTTTCGTAAGTCTCTTTGTTAGGATAATTAGAAGAGAGTAAATGCAAAAAAACGAAATGATCTGAAGAATAGTAAAAGGAACGAGGAATGATACCACTCCTATGACAATTAAAAATAAAATGAAGGGATAAGTAAAAGTTTTATAAGAAACGTGAATTCCACTATACTTTTTCACATAGATCCATATATAGATAAATAGTAAATCTGAAGCAATCATAGTCCACATTAATCCACCAAAAAGTCCAAAGTACCAAAAAGTTACAAAGAAAAGTGGCAGTGAATACGAAATATTGATTAAGTCCAAAATAGGGAAAATTTTTGTTCTTCCACTTGCATAAAGCCAGTAGGAAAAAACACCTCCAAGTGTTCCAAAAATACCGAATATCATCATTAGTTTTACATAAGGAACTAACCAGAAGTAGGGTTCTGTTAAAATTAATTTAAAAATAAAATCCATGCTAAATATGAAAATTCCGCTTATAAAGCACGCAGAAATAGTCAAATATCTCATTATAAGATTCATCGTCACTTCTATTCTGTTATAAGCTTTCTGAGAATCAAGTTCGGATAATATTGGAAGAAGTGGGCGCGTTAGAAATCCCGAAATATCTCTCACAGACATAAACGCATTAAGACTAATATTATAGTAGGCGACTGTGTCATAGGACCCAATAATGCTTATTATTATGCGCTTGAGACTCTCTCTAATATTTCTAATAACATCCACACCAATTAAAGGTGTTCCGAATTTGAATAATTCTCTTAGTTGGTATTTCCAAGGGGTTTTTTCTGAATTAGTTTTGGCTGGCAAATACTTTAGAAATAAAACTAAACCCGCTAAAACAACAATCGTTTGAGTTAGTACTTGACCGATGATCAGTAACATAAGATTTCCTTCATTTGCAAATAATATATACAGCAGAAGTACAAAGGAGATTTCTTGTAAAGATACGAACCCCAATACATAGTCAAATCTGTTAAAACCCTGAAAAATAAAGGAAACTAAAGAATAAAGTCCTCCAGTAATCAGTGTAATCGAAAGTATTCGAACAAAAATCCCAATGAGGGGATCTCCATAAAATAGAGCGAGAATATCCGATAAAAAGAACGCTACAGCAAAGGCAATCGTGCAAATTAAAACTCTATACTTGAATGCAAAGGTCATAAAAGTTCTAGTTTTCGCCATCTCTCTGACAGATGTATACCTAGCAATTTGACGAGCTGTAAATATGTCCATTCCAGGACTTAAAACAAATGTTAAAACGCCAAATAATGCGACTATAAATCCTGTAAGAACATAAATGCCCCATTCATCCGGAGACAATATTCTTGATAAGAAAATATATGACAGTAAAGAGGCCACTTGACTTACCATCATTCTAGCAAACATAAAAGAGGAACCCTTGAACATTTTTTGAGCGATGTTATCTTTCGTCATTTTAGATTTCACTGTCCTCGACAAATCACGCATACTTATGCTACTATTTTCATCAAATTTAGAGTATTTTCTTATCAGAGGATGTTATTGATTTGCGTGCATAAGATCCATTTAGCTATTAATAGACTTTTCTAAAACGAAGATATGAAAGGAAACTAGACGAGGATAGTGAATATCGAATTATTATATTTATTAAGGCGATGTTCACAAGTATAGACACAAAGATTATCAAAGTAATAAATACACAATGATGCTGGTAAATAGAAGAATTTCCAGAATTCAGAAGCCTATTGAGTCGCATTAAACAAGAATCAACAAATTCAAAAAATTTCAAAAATAAAAAGAATCATAGGTTCTTCGATCTCAGACTATTCAAAATACCTTATGTTTTATCAGGATACACAACTTGTAATTTAGAGATGAAGTGGATGAACACCTCAATTCGAAAATTTAACATTGAAGATTTAGCAGAAGTAATTCGTATCACTAAAATATCGAATTTCGGTAAAACAGAAGAATTTTTTTTAAAAACTCATAAAGTTTTTCCAGATTATTTTGTTGTTCCTGAGATAAATGGAAAAGTCGTTGGATATACAGTGTCACTAGTATATCCACGTTTTTCAGATACTGGACCTGCTTTTCTTTCTAAACTACTAAATCGGCTTATCCATAATACTACAATACCTTCATGTATACGCAAGTTAGCTCTATCTAATAGAGCGTTTCATATTTTAACTGCTATTTCACCAGAATATAGGAGAATGGGTTTAGCGTCCGCTATCAAAACAAGAGTTTTGGAGGAAATGAAAAAACAAGGAATAAAGAAAGTTAGCACTGCAATTAGAGTTACTAATATCCCCTCAATAAAAATGAATAAGAAGCTTGGATTTAAAGAGAAAAAACACTTGCCAGATTATTATGGTGACGGAACGCCGGGCATTCTTCTCGAAAGGGACTTATAAAGGGTAAGCCTTCCATCTAGTTGTCCTTCTTACTCTAAATCCATGCTAGTTTGAAATATTTTTTCACTTAACATTGTGAACTACCCATCGCTACAGCCGTAGGCTTCCTGCTTTGACGACCGAACTTGCTGTGACCTAAGGAATACTTTAGAAGTATTCCCCTGCTACAGTAGAGGATTCAGTCTCCACAGGCTTAACATCCCTATGTCCCGTAGGTATTGCTCACGATGGCGATACTATCGAATCGGAGTATACACCTTGTCTGCAAGTGTGCGTATGATCCCTCCGAATGCGGTTGATACCATTGCATTACCTGATTAGCCATAACAACTGCAAAGGTTCCTCATCACTTCTGTGATCCTACAGTGAGTCTTGTATCCCTGCGTTCCTCCCGATATTCATCCCGATACCATAGTCACCACACTATTTAAGTATAGGGAGACCCTGTGATGAAAGTGAACACCACTGCAATTCATCTCACCCCTGAAGGAGCAGGCTTTCTTGCTTAGTTACCTGTAAACTCGTCTGATTAATAATAATGAAAAAATTCTTTAAACAATTTATAAGGCTCTTTTACAAGGACTGCTCAAGAAGACCACTGTTGTTAATAGGTGGTAGTTCACCTAATACTGTTAGAGTTGAATAAGATTGAACATAAACATTGGTTATATTGAAAGCGAAAGTTCGTATCACGATGGAGTAGTTATTGAAATCTTTAAAAATATGATGGGATTACCTGTTGATCTAATTACGCAAAATGAGAAGGGTGAACGGCCAATTGAGATTACCTTTAAAGATACCAACTCTCAAAAGGAGCTAGAACTATTTTCGGATAATAAGAAAGTTTATACTTTTGATAGAATGAAATATCAACTTATACTAAGCGCCCTAAGCGGATTGTATGCTAATCCTAATTTTACTGAACAGGTTATTGCCTTTCCGATAATTACTTCCTTTATATTCGAATTTATGCAACAGATTAAGAAAACTTATCGTGAACAAGAATTACCCTTGGTACAAAAATGGTTTTGGCCCGATAGAAAAGAATATGCAATATGTATTACTCATGACATAGATTCTTTAGTGCGCCAGGACTTAACTTCAATAAGAAAAAGATTAAAACGCACGATATTTCTCAAATTTTTAATTTTACGAATCTTGGATTTTATTTTTAACACTAATTTATCACCGAATTTTGCTGATAATGTCAATTTAATTTTGGAATTAGAGCGGAAGTTAAAGTTACCCTCAACTTTTTTTATATTTTCAAATTCAAGCTATTACGACATAGACAGAACTAAGTTTGAAAAAATCGTTCAAGATTTAGAAAAAGAAAGCGAAGTAGGACTCCATGGTTCAACATTCTCCTATGATCATTTTCATATCCTTAATAGAGAAAGAAACGAACTAAGATCAACAATAGATAAACTAGATGGAATTCGACAACACTTCTTGAATTTTTCTCCTCTCACGTGGATTTTTCAGTCTAAAATAGGTTTTAAGTATGATTCAAGTATTTCTTATAATGACCGTCTAGGTTTCCGTAGTGGGTTATGTCACCCTTACATTCCGATAGATCCTTTGCGGATGTGTAGCATAGATATATTGGAAATCCCTCTTTCTTTCATGGACGCAACACTTTGGCATTTTATAAGTGCTGATTCAAAACAAGCGTTCTTGTTATTTAACAAAACTAGAGAATTATGCAGACGCTACAACGGTGTATTAGTATTAGACCTACATAATATCTATTATAATCCATTCTTGCATCCAGATCCTTCGTTTTTTCTGCAAAAATTATATCGGCACATATCCAAATTGAATAATGCTTGGAAGGCAACATTAAGCGAAATTTATGAGTGGTGGATGAGGAGACGAAATATTAATTTGAATGTTTGCTTGAAAAAGAAACTGATAATTGAATTAAAAACTGAAACTCCTACAAATAATCTAAATTTATTTATTTATAATAAAGAAAAAAATATAGTTGAGGTAAATAATAGGAAGCGGATTCAGTTATCGGTGAGCGATAATGGTTTTCATTGAGTATTTTAATCTAAATAATAGTTCCAGTTATATCTTCATTACCAAGATCTATTTTTTGTCTATTAATATAATCGAGGACAAGTGAAATTTTGAGGAGTGAACTCAATTATGGATCTACAAATAGACGTTTGTAATGACATAGATGAAAAGGAATGGAACTCTGTTGTCTATAATTCTAAACACGGTTCAATATTTCATACTTTCGAGTGGGTAGATGTCCTCGAAAAGGAATTTGGCAGAAAGATATTGATCGGTGCATGGTTAAATGGAAAGTTAGTCGGTGTATTTCCGTGCATTATTGGTAGCAAGGACAAACCAACCAAGCATATTAGATCTTTCAGGCTGGGCTTTGATTACGGAGGACCTGTTTCAATAGTTGATGATCGCCAAATCGTCATGGAGCTGGTTTTAAAGTTCGAAGAAATAGCAAAAAAGGAAGCCCTCAAAGCAACGATTGCAACAACACTTGACTTCAATTTTGCAACCGAATTCGAAGCACTTGGTTATACAAAAGAGTTGGGAGCCACGTTTATCGTTGACTTAAAGAAATCAGTTGATGAACTTTGGAGTAATTTAGACAGATCTGCCAGAAAAAATGTTAGAAAAGCTTTAAATAATGATTTTTGTATTAGATCTGCAAAAAATAGAATAGAGATCGAAAAGTACTACGAAATATTTGTGGAAACCGCAAAGAGGGCAGGATTTAGTCCTGATTCACGTTCAAAGAATTTCTACTATAACATCTGGGATAATTTCCATGAAAAAGGATTAGCAAATATATTTATTGCTGAACTGAATAATGAAACGGTCTCAGACCTGTGCGTTCTATTATATAAAAAGACAATTACAGCATTCTGCAGTGGAACACTAAACAAATATCTCTCTCTTCAGCCAAATAGTCTTCTTTTTTGGCATGTAATCGAATGGGGACACAAAAACGGTTTTGAATACTTTGATCTTGCTGGAGCAGATCTTCCAGATCTTTATCGTTTTAAAAAGAAATGGGGGAGTAACTTAACTAATTACTATATTTTCACAAAAACATATCCTTCCCTATCATACAGACTTTTGACGTCATATTATAAATTTCGGCGATCGCTCCATAAAATAAAGAAAAGAATAATCAAAAAATAAACTCTCAGACAAATATTTTCTCATAAAAGTATCACATATTTTTAAAAAACTCATGCAAGTCGCTTTAATATTTGCAATAGTGAATTTAAAAGCGACATAATTCTTTCTTGGAAAATCGCACCATTTTTTAGCTTAGTTTCAGCTCAGCTCTATTTCTTTCAAGTGTGCCTTTCGTATTTCACCAGGGAAGAAACACTGTATTTGTCACATTAGAAAAAGTTTTAACCCTTGCTTACCTACTTCGTAAATTCATCTTAGAGGAAAAAGATGGACTTCAACTTGCTAAGTCCTTGACGATTTACAAGACGCAGGGGCTTCACGCTAATGATAAGATTACCACCATAAAATTGAAGTTCCTAGACACGCTTAACGTGCGGAATAGACATGATGCGCAATTATATCTTGATAACATTATCGCTGAACACATAACAAATGCCAAAGAGTCCGGAAAGTATCGATAGGACATATAAAACTGGTATGAGGCTGGAGAAGACAAAGAACGGTCATAACGGTAGAAGTGAAAATTAAAAGAGTGAATTAAGAATGGAGCTACAAATAGACGTTTGTAATGACATAGACGAAAAGGAATGGAACTCTGTTGTCTATAATTCAAAAGATGGTTCAATATTTCATACTTTCGAGTGGATAGATGTCCTCGAAAAGGAATTTGGCAGAAAAATATTAATCGGTGCATGGTTAAATGGAAAATTGGTCGGTATATTTCCGTGCATTATTGGTAGCAAGGACCAACCAACCAAACATATTAGATCTTTCAGGCTGGGCTTTGATTACGGAGGACCTGTTTCAACAGTTGATGATCGCCAAATTGTCACGGAGCTGATTTCGAAGTTCGAAGAAATAGCAAAAAAAGAGGCCTACAAAGCGACGATTTCAACAACACTTGACTTCAATTTTGTAACCGAATTCGAAGCACTTGGTTATACAAAAGAGTTGGGAAAAACTTTTCTAGTAGATTTAAAAAAACCAGTTGACGAGCTCTGGAACAACCTAGAGAAAAGTGCAAGATATGATGTTAGAAAGGCCACTAAGAGTGGACTTAGTGTTAGACTTGCAGAAAAGAGATCAGAAATTGAAGAATATTATAAATTGTTTGTGGATACAGCAAATAGAGTTGGATTTGGTACTGATTCTCGTTCAAAAACGTTCTATTATGATATTTGGGACAAACTGTATGGAAAAGGATTAGTAAAAATCTTCTTTACTGAATTTAATAATGAAGTTATCGCAGGAATAGTATGTTTATTATATAAAACGACAATTATAGAATTTGATGCAGCAACACTTAATGAGTACCGATCTTACCAGCCACACAGTCTTCTTAATTGGCATGTCTTAGAATGGGCCCATCAAAATGGTTTTGAATGGCTTGATCTCGCTGGTGCAGATCTTTCGAATCTATATCAATTTAAGAAGAAATGGGGAGGCGAACTATA
>SMTZ1_10003388_pt1 | contig 16028 bp, 18 predicted proteins | sample DeeMarSWOR136_30_FD_25667 | JGI IMG/M metagenome (IMG submission 25667)
TGGAGCTCTATGGTCAGAATTCGCGATGCCCCTGCCACCGTGATGAGGTCGGCAACCAATTTGGCGCTGATGGGGGCCCTGGGGAAAACCTTCTTATCCTGCCTCGCATAGCCGTAATAGGGTATGACCGCGTTGATCCTCGCAGCCGAGGCCCTCTTCAGGGCATCGATGAGGGTCAAGAGCTCCATCATGTGATCGTTCACGGGCGGGCACGTAGACTGAACCACGAAGACATCCATTCCCCGCACGCTCTCGTCGATCTCCACGTTAATCTCCCCATCACTGAATTTCTTCACCTGGGCCTTTCCCACGGGGATGCCGAGGTGCTCACAGATCATTTGAGCGAGGGGAACATTGGAATTCCCCGTAAATACACGCAACCTATTGAAAGCGCCCAATGTTCCCCGCGTATTATACTCCATAGGCAACGAGGCCCCCTTCCCATGAGGGAATTATACAAAGTGAAAACGTACTTCCCTGAGGATATTATTCTATTCTCCCAACCTCCCTCTCGTACTCGGCCAGGACCTTGGCCTCAATCATCTCCCTCGTTTCGTTATTCAAGGGATGGGCTGTGTCCCTGAACGTGCCGTCCTTTCTCTTCTTGCTCGGCATTGCGACGAATAACCCGTTGTTGCCCTGAATCACCTTCAAATCCCTCACCACGAAACAGTTGTCGATAGTAATCGTTACGTATGCCTTCAGCTTCTCTTCATCAACAGGAAAAACCCTCACCTCTGTAACTTCCATCTCTGCCCCCCTTGCACTAAGGTATCAAATGGTTTTGGCCAGATACACACCCCACCCCCTTTCCGCGTATTGCGCCTTCAACTGTCGATAAGCGCCTTGGGCGCCCTTCTTATGGGGGAAAAGCCCGAAAACCGTTGGGCCACTTCCCGCCATCAATGAGCCCGCGGCACCGTGTGAGACGAGCTCCCGTTTGATCCCGTCGATTTCCGGATATGCCGCGATGGTAACGGTTTCTAAGTCATTGTGGAGGATACTGGCCACGTGGCCTATATCACGAAAAAACGCGGGAAGTGTAATATGGATAGCCCTTTTTGTCAACTCAAAATTTAATCCCTCATAAGCCCATCGGGTGGATACCTCCCAGCTGGGATTGACCAAAACCAGCCAGATAGACGGGCGGATCTTTACGGGCTGGAGCTTTTCTCCAATACCCGTAGCTATTGCCGTCCTCTCAAAGATGAAAAAGGGGACATCCGCGCCGATGCGAGTCCCGATCTCCATGAGCTGGTCCTTGGAAAAATTGAGCTTCAGGATCCTGTTCAAGCCCATCAATATGGTCGCCGCGTTGCTGCTCCCGCCGCCGAGCCCTGATGAGATGGGAATCTCCTTCTGGATGTGGAGCCCAATCCCGGCCCTCGTTTGCGCCTCCTCCAGGAGGGATGAGGCCGCTCGGTAGGCGAGGTTTTCCTCGCCAATTGGGAGGCGGGGTGAGTCGGTGGTCACCGATATCCCCTCATCTTCTTTCAATGATATCCTCAGCTTATCGGAGAGACTGATCCTCTGTACCAGTGTCCTAATCTCATGATATCCATCGGCGCGCTTCTTGAGGACCTCAAGCCTCAAGTTCACCTTGGCTGGGGAGAGGAGCTCGATAGAAGGGAAGTACACGTCTCCTCTTACCTCCTCGCTTCATACGGTTTCCGTTCTCTCCTTCGCGGGGCAAACCGGAGGGATCTTCGGAAGGGAAATGGGTTACCTCTATTGGGATTCGATTGGGCCTACCCTCACCTCCACCTTCGACCTCTCCATGCCGGCAGGGTGAATGCTGATCACACAAATCCATCCCGGTTTGTTGAAGGTCAAAAGGGCATCGTGCCGCTCGAAATTGCTGACCAAATTCCAGCCGTGGGTAGGCATGTGCTCCTTAAAGAAGCGGGCCGACTCCCCCACCCTCACCTTCCCAGTGTAAACCAATATGCCCGTCTTGATTGCACCCGATTCGTACATGAATGAATCCCCCTCATCAATGCCGAGGGAGCGGGGGACGGGGACATCCTCGAAACGGTAGGTAACAGAGGGTGTAGGAACCATTTCGGTCTTTTCAGCCTCAGGGGTTTGGGCACACCCAACCAGGACCGCCAGCGTCATGGTTCCGGCCAATATGACGTGCCAACAATGCTTCGGGTTAGACCTCACCTTCATCGCTCTTCGCCGAGTATTCATCTTCACACCCCCAACCAGCATAATGGAAAGGAACCACCTCACATTATATAAGGGATATCCCGGAATCTTTCAAGTCCTTTCTTATCCGAAGTTTCCTCGGTTTGCCGGACAATACCGGTGTCCTCAAGCGAATGGGCTGGACGGGGGGATACGAAAATCGCTGGGCTTCGGGAAAAACCCGTTATCTTGCGATGGGAAAACGGTGGGGGGATCATCAATCATCAACGAGAACAATGGCACGAACGGGACACTGGTCTTCACAGGCCCCACATTCAATACACTCCTCCAGATCGATGGCTTCTGGCTGCTCCCCGTTCCATTGATAGACTTCGCTGGGGCAAATTTCTACGCACGTGCCACAGCCGTTGCAAACCTCTTGATCCAGGTGAGGATGCATTGGGGAACCTGTTCGGGAAAGGAAGAGCGGGCCCTCTCGGTGAACGAGAAACCGACCACAAACGGACCCACCCCCAGGGCTTAAATTGCCTCTACCCCTTTTACCTCGGGCACCGCCTCTTTCAATGCCCGTTCTACGCCCATCTTCAGGGTCATCTGTGACATAGGACAACCACCACAGGCACCGGTGAGCCTAACCTTCACCACCCCGTCCTGGATATCAACCAACTCGATATCCCCACCGTCGGCCTGTAGGGCCGGCCTAATCCTCTGCAAGGCCTTCTCTACGTTCTCCCTCATCTTCCTTCCTCCTTGTCGTGCGATTGAGCTTTCTCTCCCTTGCTATCGCCTGGGGCCACAATGACCTGAGTTCTCCGCCCCAGGACAATCGACCCTCTTCCTAACAATATATCCAGACGATGGGGCGCGCTTCAACCGCTCCCCCTCTCCTCCAGGTACTTTTCAGCCGCAAATGCTGCCGTTGCCCCATCCCCCACAGCTGTGGCCACTTGCCTCAACATTTTCTTTCTCGCGTCTCCCGCTGCGAACACACCCTCTACCGATGTCTGGAGGTTCGTCTCATCGACGAGAATATATCCACCCTCATCCAATTCGACGACGCCCCTCAGAAATGCCGTTTTGGGCTCGATCCCGATGAACATAAAGACACCCTCGGTGGGAAACTCCCTCACCTCCCCGGATTTCACGTCCTTCACCAAGATGCTCTCCACGGTCTGATTCCCCCTAATCTCCTCGACCACGGAATTCCAGAGAAAATTGATCTTGGGGTTGGCAAAGGCCCTCTCCTGGTAAATCTTGGTAGCCCTTAGGGCATCCCTCCTGTGAACGATGTTGATTTCCTTGGCGAATTTGGTCAAAAAGAGGGCCTCGGTCAATGCGGAATCCCCTCCTCCTACCACCACGATCTTGCTGTCCTGGAAAAACGCCCCATCACACGTGGCACAGTAGGAAACCCCGCGCCCCGTGAACTCGGCCTCTCCGGGAATGCCCAGTTTCCGGTATTCGGTTCCCGTGCAGATGATGATGGTTCTGGCCCTGTACTCCCTATCCGCCGTTTTGACCAATTTGTTGTCTTCGGTTACGTCGAGGCCGATTACCTCGGCCGCCTCCGTCATCAGCCCAAACCGCTTGGCCTGCTCCTCCATGGTAGCGGTGAGCTCCGCCCCGGAAATCCCCTGGGCAAAACCGGGGTAATTCTCGACGATATCAGTGGTCATCATCTGTCCGCCGACCATCATCCCCTCCAAAAGGAGGGCCTTCAGCCGTGCCCGGGATGCGTAGAGTCCTGCGGTCAAGCCGGCTGGACCCCCACCGATGATAACAACGTCATGGAGTTCTCCGCCGTGGATATCTCCGGATTGGTTTGATGTCCGGTTCATTCCCTCTCCTTTCCCTGCGACCGTCTCACCGGGCGACGTAAAAATATATATGGCATTTCCCACCTCAATGTCAAATCCCGTCCACCCGCCGCTTTGCCTTCGCCTCAACCTTAACCTCAACCTTAACCTTCCCATTGCCTCCAACCTCCCGCCTCTCGCCCCAGACCTTTTTCCCGTGCAACCGCAGCACTGCAGCACCGCAAAACTGCAGCACCTACCTTCCCTCCAACTTCTTCATTTGAACTTTGACATTTACTCTCGTGTCCGTGATTCGTGCTCGTGTTCGTGTATAAAGACCGTTGACGGACGACCGCAGACCGCTTTAGGGGACCGTGTCCGTGTGCGCCCTTCGTGCTCGTTATCAGTCATTTGACATTTGGCATTGATTCTCATCAGCCATTTGACATGTGTCATTTGGCATTTCGCCTTCCCCTTTGCCTCCACCCTCCTCCCTCCAACCTCCTCCCTCCCCCCGCTTGACAAGGCGGCTTCCCCCGCTGTACATTTTGTTGTTTGAAATCCCCGCCCAGGCGGTCTCGGAGGAACTCTATGGAAAGGACCTTATCCATCGTAAAGCCGGACGGAGTCCAACGGGGATTAATTGGCGAAGTAATCAAGAGGTTCGAGGACAACGGTCTGAAGGTGAGAGCGCTGAAGATGGTGAACATGTCCAAGAGGGAAGCCGAGGGCTTCTACGCGGTTCATAGGGAAAAATCCTTCTTTGAGAGCCTCACCACCTTCATGTCTTCAGGGCCGGCAGTTGTCATGGTCTTGGAAGGGGATGACGCCATACAGAGGGCCAGGGATCTGATGGGGGCCACCGATCCCCACGAGGCTTCCAAGGGAACCCTCCGCAGGCAGTTCGGGTCGAATATTGAGAGAAACGTGGTTCACGGTTCCGATGGTCCCGATACGGCGGCGTTCGAAATCGGCTACTTCTTCAATTCACTGGAAATAACCCCCTGAGGCCCATATCTCGGGGTTGGAAGCATCCCTTGCACAAAGGCGACTCCGAGGGACTGATACCCCTTCCCTGGGGGGAGAATAGATGACGAAAACGGGAGTCATAGCCGGTACGGCCTTTCGGCGGATAGGCCTCCCGAAGGGGGCGAATCCGTTGGAGGTGGCCACCCCTTTTGGTAAGGTGACCCTCTTGGAATCCCAGGATATGGTCTTTCTGCCCCGACATGGCATGGAAGATAGCATTCCTCCCCACCGAATCAATCACCGGGCTAACGTCTGTGCCTTCAAGGAAGTGGGAGTACCCAGGATCATCGCAATCAATTCCGTGGGAAGCCTCAAGCCGGGGATTCCCCCGAAGACCATCCTCATCCCCCATGATTATATCAACCTGTGGGGAATTCAAACCCTCTATGATGGGGAAATCCGTCACATCACCCCGGGACTGAATGAAGGCCTACGTCGGCTCATTCTTGGGGTTGCCAAGAAACGAAAGGTCGAGGCGACCGACGGAGGTATCTATATTCAAACTACGGGGCCACGGCTGGAAACCCGTGCCGAGGTTCAGCTGTTACAACGGTTCGGAGACGTCGTGGGGATGACCATGGGAAATGAGGCTACCCTTTCCCAGGAACTCTCCATTCCCTACGCGAGCATCTGCTCCGTTGACAACTATTGCCACGGGATTTCCCAAACTCCCCTTACGGCCGAGGAGATCCTTCGAAACGCGCAGAGCAATATGGAGAGGGTGAAAACCCTCGTTTTGGCTACCATAGAGGAGGTAACGTGAGCATCTTGATCAAGGGGGTCATCCTGAACGGCCAAAAAAAGGATATCCTCATCGAGGGTAACATCATTGGGAGGATTGCCGATTCCATCGAGCCTTCCGCGGATATCCGGATATCGGGAGATGGGATGGCGGCAATACCCTCCTTTATCAACGGGCACACCCACGCTGCCATGACGCTCCTTCGGGGGTACGCGGATGATATGCACCTTCAGGACTGGCTCGAGAAGAAAATATGGGTGGCCGAGGCCCACATGACGGAGGAGGATATCTACTGCGGGGCAAGGCTTGCCTGCCTGGAAATGATCAAAACGGGAACCACGTTTTTCAACGATATGTATTGGTTCTGGCACGGAACGGCCCGGGCAGTTCTGGAGATGGGGATCCGGGCCGCCATAAGCGCCGTGTTCATCGACTTCTTCGATAGGAAAAAGGCCCGGGAACAAATCGAGATAAACATGAAGCTGTTCGAGGAGAGCGGGAAGTTCGGTGACCGGATCACCTTCACCCTGGGTCCACACGCCATCTATACCGTTTCCGAGGAGAGTCTGAAGTGGGCGGCCGACTTTGCCCGGGACCATGGGCTTCTCATCCACACGCATCTCTCAGAAACCCAAAAGGAGGTGGAGGACTGTATCCGGCAACGGGGAATGCGGCCCGTCGAGTACCTGGAGAAAATCGGCTTTTTGGGACCCAACGTCATCGCCTGTCACGGAGTCTACCTTAATCAGAAGGAGATCCTGCTCCTGAAGAGGCACGATGTGAAGGTGGTTCATAACCCCATCTCCAATATGAAATTGGCGGTGGGAAAGGCCTTCCCCTTTGAGAGGTTGAAGACAGCCGGGATTACCATATCCCTCGGCACCGACGGATGCTCTTCCAACAACAACCTCGATATGTTGGAGAGCATGAAATTCGCCTCCCTCCTACAGAAGTACCACCACAAGGACACCACTGTCCTTCCAGCCCTGGAGGCCTTTCAGATGGCCACCATCAATGGGGCCAAGGCCTTTGGCCTGAACTGCGGAGAGATCAAGGAGGGGACCCTGGCGGACATAGCCCTCATCGATCTCCAAAGGCCCGAATTAACCCCTCATTTCGATCTCTACTCGGACCTCGCCTACTCCGGCAATGGGGGATGCGTCGATACGCTCATCTGCGATGGCAAGGTGCTCATGGCCAATCGCACGGTGAAGAATGAGCAGACCATATTGGAACAGGCGAGGCGCTGCGCGTTCGACCTCATACGGCGGGCGTCCAAGTCCCATGGCTGAACGATTTATCGTCGACTGTATGCTGGGAAGGCTGGCGAAATGGCTGAGAATCCTCGGATACGATACCCTCTACTGGAGGGGAAACGACTGGCGGATGCTCGTCCAAAAGGGAACGGGTCGAATACTGTTGACTCGCAGGACCAAGCTCCCTCAGGGGGGTGACTTCAAGGAGGTTATCGTGGTTCGGGAGGACGATCCCCAACTCCAGTTGAGGAGCGCGGTGAGGGAGCTCCATCTGAAGATCGACCACCATCGCGTCTTCTCCCGTTGCCTCGTCTGCAATAGCCAACTGGAGAGGATCCCTAAGGAGGAGGTGGAGGGAAGGGTCCCGGATTTCGTCTTCTCCGCCTATTCCGAGTTCCGGTCATGTCCCGGATGTTCCCGTATCTATTGGAAGGGTACCCACCAGGAGAATATATGGAAAAAGATCGAGGAGCTCTCGTCGCCCTGACGGAATGGGGAGAGGCATGAGAATCCTCGGGGGGAAGGTGAAGGGAAGGAAGCTCATGGCCGTGAAGACGGGAGGGATCCGGCCAACGCGGGATAACGTGAAGGAGTCTATCTTCAGCATGATTCGGGGTAGCGTGGAGGGAGGGGTGGTACTGGATCTATTCGCGGGTACGGGAAATCTAGGGCTGGAGGCCCTCAGCCAAGGGGCCAAAAAGGCCGTCTTCGTGGAAAACGGGAAAGCCCCCCTCAAGGCCTTGGCCAGAAACATAGACCTGTGCGGCTTTCGAGACCGGGCTGAGGTCATCTCCATGGACGCGGGGGGGGCCTTGAAGGTCTTGATGCGAAGGGCTGAGAAGGTCGACATCGTCTTCATAGATCCGCCCTATGGAAGCGGCTACGTGGATAAGAGCTTGCGATTTATCAGCGCCCATGATATGGTGAGCGATGGGGGAACGGTCGTTGTAGAGCACGCTTCCACGGAGACCCCCGCCGCTCAGTGGGGGAGGATGTCACTGCGAAAGCAGAAACGACATGGAGATACGGTCATCTCCATCTTTCAATACGGATCACCCGAGGCGGAATGAAAGGCGGTCTTCAATGGGAAAGATAGCAGTATACCCCGGGTCCTTCGATCCCATCACCAATGGTCACATCGACATCATCGCCCGAGGCTTGGAGATCTTCGACGGTGTCATCGTCGCCATCGCCGATAACACCCAAAAGAAATCCCTCTTTACCGTCCAGGAGAGGGTGGAGATGGCCAAGATAGCCCTGCAGCACCTGCCCGATGTCGTGGTTGAGAGTTTCGGGGGCCTGCTGGTGGACTACGTGGAGAAGACAAATGCCAGCGTAATCCTGAGGGGACTCAGGGCAACTTCCGACTTCGAATACGAATTCCAGATGGCCCATATGAACAAGAGCCTGAACAGGAAACTGGATACCCTGTTCATGATGACCGGAAGGGATTACTTCTTCATATCCTCGCGGACCGTCAAAGAGGTGGCCAGTTTGGGGGGGGATGTGAATGGGTTGGTCCCCGGGATCGTGGCCGAACGCCTCGAGAAGAAGTTCAAAATCCGCCCCTCAAAATGAGTGGAGTTTCCTGAATGTAAAAGTAAGTACTTTTGTAACCTATTGATTACATAGCAAATTCTATTTTTCATGAGAGAACACCTTTATCCCTTCGCTTCAATGCTTCCGAAGTGACCCTTTCGGGGCTCGCAGGTGGGGAATACTCGCCCCTTCCGGCCTCTAAAGGGCCGGCCTTCCCCTTACGTTCGGCTGAGCTCACGTCGAAGCCTGCTCACCCTCGATGGGTACCCCACTTCTCCAGCAGATTACGCTCATGGACAACGGTGTTCTCGAAGAACTCCGGAAACTCCACTCAAAATGAACCTTGATTCCGTACCCGTCCGAATTATCCGCCATTTCATCGGACTCCAGGACGAGACCCATCATCCCAACCACGGAGACTTCCATGAAGCAGCTCATCCTCTGTGATTTCGACGGCACCATCAGCGTTCGGGATATCAGCTACGAGCTCTTGAGCACCTTTGCCAGGGGAAGCTGGGAGGAGATCGACCGACAGTACAGGGAGGGAAAGATCGGCTCCAGCGAGTCCTACCGGCGGATAGCCTTGATATGCGAAGCAACCCCCCGCCGGATGGAAAGCTTCATCATGGAGAGATCCCTCATCGACCCGTATTTCGGGGGATTTCTGGATTTCTGTCTTCGTAGGGGCATCGATCTGAAAATCGTCAGCGACGGATTCGACATCTATATCAGCCGGATCTTGGAGCACCACCGCATCTCGCCCATAGCCACGTTTGCAAACCACATCTCCTTCAAAAGGGGCGGGAAGATCCGCATCGAGTACCCGCACTATAGCGAGGAATGCGGCCGCTGTGGAACGTGTAAGAGGGCGATCCTCCGGGAACACCGTCCCCTTTACGACCGGATCGCTTACATCGGCAATGGGTATTCCGATCGATGTGCCGCTCAGGAAGCGGATCGAGTCTATGCCAAGGATACCCTCTTCGAATACTGCGTGCGAGCGGGAATCGATTGCACCTATTTCGACCACTTCGGCGAGGTAATGGACGATTTCTCCAAGAAGGTCAAGGGCGTAATCTTCGATTTGGACGGAACGCTCATCGACTCCTATGAGGCCATCTACATCGGGCTCAAGGAAGTCTTCAACCACTTCTCCATTCCAATCTTCGCCTTCCATGAGCTGGGGGAATACCTCGGGGGATCTCTGGAGGAGATCTTGAAGCCCTTCCTCGCTCCCCACCAAATAGAGGAGGCAAGACCCATCTTCCGTCAAAGATATCTCGAGATCTATTTGGATAAAACCTCCCTTCTGGAGGGGGCAAGGGAGGTCATCCAATCGCTCTCCCGCCGATCGATTCGATTAGGGGTGGCTTCTAACAAGTCGGGGAGGTTTTGCCGAGAGCTTCTGGCCCACCTGGGGATCGATGGATTTTTCACCACCATTATCGGGGGTGGGGATGGCGTGAGGCCAAAACCTTTTCCCGATATGGTGGACGCCGTTGTGTTGGATTTGGACCTTCATCCCAACGAGGTTATCATGGTGGGAGATACGGCCGAGGACATCAGAGCTGGACGGGCGGCGGGAATCGATGTCTATGCCCTGACGAGCGGCTATCATCCCTTGGAAAGGCTCATGCGAGAAAGGCCGAGACGCATACTGAGGCAATTGGAGGATCTTTCCCACGTCCTCCACGCCCCGAAATAGTCATTGGTTATCAGTTATTAGTTATCGGTTATGACCCAATAACCGTTAACCGATTACTAATAACGTATTCCCTCCCGATTAGCCGAAGCGGAATCTCAGGGCGTCCCTCACCACGGCGATGGGATTGTGAATGGTCACCGTATCCGAGCCCGCGAAGAGCAAGCCGACGGCCTTGTTTCCCGTCCCGCTTACCAGCAGGGAGCCCGAATCCCCGCCCTGGGACATGTTGGTGGTGAGGATCTGGCCGGTGAACAGGGCGATCTTTCCCGCCCCATATCCCACCTGCACCGAGGCATCTAGAAGTTGAACGGTTCCCGTGGTCAGTCCCGTGGTCCGGCCGCTCTTCTTCACTTCCATGCCCAGTTCTGCTTCCTCGGTCCCCGTCACCGATCCGATCTCCAGAATTTCATTCTTTACCAAATCGGGGCTCATGGGTTTTGCCAGGGCCGCGTCTACCTGATTCGCCTGCTGGATAACCACGGGCAGCAATCGATGCTTCGAACCCACAAGCCGCGCGAGGAAATTGCCTACCCCGGCCGCGGCCCCGGAAAAGGGACAGGGTTCTGGAGGCGGTTCCGACTCGAACCGAATGGGCACGAACCGCTCCAGATTCGCGATGGTATCCTCGTTCACGGTACCCCCATCGTAGGGCCCCGGCTGGAGGATGGGATCTCCCTGAGTTGCATCATTGCTGTTCGCCATGACATGGTTGTTGGACAAAATCAGAATCTCATTCGTCTCCATATCCCTCACCAGGACTCCCAAGGTCCCGGCCGTTATCTTATAGTGGCCGATGCTCACTCCCCCTGGCGCCGGCCTCCAGCGATCCGTTCTCGCCTGGAGGGCAACGATCTCGCCTACCTCGATGACATCGGTAACTACCCCCTCGATCTCGGCTGGAACCAGGTCCCCTTCCTTCAACTCCTGGGGTGATACCTTCTTTCTGACCATTACCACCAGGGCCATGCGATCCGTCTTCACCCCCTTGGTCTCCTTGTATCCGACGCCCATTCCCACCACGTTTTTCTTGGCCATGAGAGACGCGCCATGCTTCTCCTTGACCACTCTGATTTCCTCCACTTTAGCCATTCTGTTCCCTCCTTTTGTTCATTCTCACTATCTAACCCGTCAACCGCTTCAGCGCCTCCAGATATCTCTCCCGGGTCTTCTCGATGATCTCCTGGGGAAGCTGGGGCGCCGGGGGCGACTTGTCCCAATCCAGGCTGAGCAGATAATCCCTCAGAAATTGCTTATCGAAGCTCTTCTGCGGGCCCCCGGGGCTATACTCGTCCCTGGGCCAGAAGCGCGATGAATCGGGGGTGAGGAGTTCATCAATGAGGAGGAGCTCCCTCTGCCAGATTCCGAACTCGAACTTGGTATCGGCGATGATGATGCCCCTTCTGGCAGCCATTTCGCTGGCCCTCCCATAAATGGAGATGCTGATGGCCCTCACCTGTTCGGCCCTTTCCCTGCCGACGAGCCCGATCACCTGCTCAAAGGAGATGTTTTCGTCGTGGGTCCCCGCTTCTGCCTTGGTGGCCGGGGTGAATATGGGCTCGTCCAATTTCGAGGATTCCACCAAGCCATGGGGCAATCTGATGCCACACACCTCCCCCGTTTCTCGATACTCCGTCCACCCGGATCCCGATAGGTATCCCCTCACCACGCACTCGATGGGCAAGGGCTTCGTCTTTCTGACCCACATGGTTCGACCGGCCAAGACCTCCCGGTAGGGCCGACAAGCCTCGGGGAATTCCTCCACCTCGGTCGAGATGAGATGGTTGGGAACGATGTCCTTGGTGGCCTCAAACCAGAATCGGGATATCCGAGTGAGTACCATGCCCTTATCCGGTATGGGGTTGGGCATCACCACATCAAAGGCCGATATCCGATCCGTTGCCACGATCAACAGCGTATCCCCAAGGTCATAGATGTCCCTGACCTTACCCCTTCCCCTCAGGGTAAGGTCCTCGAAGTCCGTACGAACGACTACTTGGTTTACCATGGTCCCTTCCATTCTATCCTACCCTCAACGTTCGCATGCGATTGATGGCCCCGGCCACCTCGTAAACCCGTGGCCTGGCCAAATTACCCACCCGGTATGGCAGGAGCATATCGAGCCCCTTCTCCTCCAGGTCCTCGAAGCACCCCTCCAAACCCTCCCTCAATGTCCTGCTCATATGGAGATAGTGCTGGGTGTAATAGTGGATGAGCAGGCCGATGCTGCGGGTTTGGCTCGTATCCACCAGTTGTTCCAGGTATGAGAGATCGATGGTGGTTCGACCGTAGAGAATCGTCCTCAGGCCCTTCGCCTCGATCTTCACCTCCCTTCGACCCCTGCTGGGGTTGAAGCTTTCCATCCTGGGTTGTCGCGGGGTTACCTCCCCAAAGGTCATTCCCCCCTCGTCGATCCTCTTGGTAGTGTGCCGCCCCGCGATCTCCTTTGCCGTATTGGTCACGCACCTGGGTCGGTAGCCATCCATCATGATCACCGTATCGGCGACGTCGAAGTAATCCCCGGATCCCCCCATGACGAGGATGGTGGAGACCTTGAGATCCCGGTAGAGTTTCTTGACCTTATCCACAAAGGGGGTGATGGGTTCCTTCTCCTTGGCCACCAGCTCCTGCATTCGTTCGTCCCTCACCATAAAATTGGTGGCGGAGGTATCCTCATCGATCAAGAGCATCTTGGCCCCCATCTCCAGGGCCTCCATAATGTTGGTAGCTTGAGAAGTGGATCCACTGGCATTTTCCGTTGAGAATTTTCCCGTATCCTTCCCCAGGGGAAGGTTATTAATAAAGGGACTGATGTTGACCTTCTCGATGTATCGGCCGTCTTCCGCACGGATTTTCACCGCCCCGCCATGGGTTGCCACCACTTCTCGACCATCCCCGGGAACATGGTTATAAACCCCCCGCTCAATGGCGTTCAAGAGGGTGGATTTCCCGTGAAACCCTCCGCCCACAATAAGGGTCACCCCCTCGGGTATCCCCATCCCCGCTACCCGACCCCTATTGGGAAGCTCGACCTCGGCTGCCAATTCCCTCGGATAGTTGAAGGGAATGGCATTTCGCGCCAGGGGACGATCGTCCACCCCGCTCCTTCTCGGCAGTATAGCTCCATCGCCGATAAAGGCTACCAGTCCCTGGTGCGGAAGCATATCCCGCAAATATTCCTGATCCTCGGCGGCGTCGACATGAGCCCTCACCCCGGAGGGATCGTGGCTTCGATAGTAGAGGGCCTTGTCCACCACAACGGGAATTTCCCCGAAGAAGATCTCCCTGGCCTCCCTTCCCAAAATGGTCCGGCCCATAGCGGGAAGTCCCACCACAAATCGCGCCTCAAGCCAACGATCGTCCAGGACCACGGCATTCCTCTCCAGGATTTCCTGCCCCCCACGATCGATGTCGATGAGCCCGCTCTTGCCCATTCCCCTTTGCCCCTTGACCACCCCTGCGAGTGCCCGCCGAAATTGTCTGGCGATATAATCCCCAAGGGCGACCCTCCTGATCCATCGGTCGTGGAGAGAGGCGGGAAACCCCGCGCGATCGAGGGAAACCCGTGCCCTCACCCGCGAGGGGGCGGCGAAGGGATCGCCCTGGACGTGATCGATGAACAGGTCAAATGCCTCGAACCGATAGGCCCCCTTGATATCCTTGTAGGCCTTATAGCCCTTGCCGTCGATCCTTGCCAGAATATTCCGTAAATCCTCTTTTGTGTTCATGAAGGTAGTTTGAAAGAGGCCCTTCTCCCGCGGGGATGTAGGGAACAATACCCCGGAGAGAGGGGGTTCGTCAAGCCCATGGAAGGAAAGGATTGACAAAAATCCCCTCTGTTCTTACAGTAATGAGGGTTATTCCGTGAAGCGGCATTTACCACGAAAGGGGAAACATATGGAAGGAGGGTTTTCGGAGGTAATCGCATCGGAGGTTCCCAGGGACTGCCTATTGATTTCCGTTGGACTTCCCGGAAGCTGGAAGAGCCCGGTCACCGAGGAGATCGCCAGGATGAAGGACCTTGAAATCCTGAGATCGGATTTCATTCGCCGTGAGGTCTTGATGGGAAAGGACATCTTCGATGAGAAGGTGGCCTCCAACCCGGAGAATAGAAGGATGGTATACGAGGAGATGTTCAAGCGGGCGGAGGCGATGCTGAGCCAGGGGACAGGGGGCCTGATCCTGGATGCCACCTTCTTCACCCAGGAGTTGAGGTCGAGGGCGGCAGAACTGGCTCAGGGAGCGTCAAAGACTTTGGTGATTGCCCAATGCGTCTGCACGGAGGAGACTTCAATCAAGCGGATCTTGAAGAGAACGAAGGAGAATTATGAGTCCAACGCCTTGACCCGGCAGGCCTATCTCAATAACAAGAAGATCTTCGAACCCGTGGATATGGACGGGCTCAAGCAAAGCTACACGGACCTTTCCATCATTCATCTGACCATCGACACGGAGTTCGACGATCCGCCCCGCTGGCGCGTAACCGCCATCCATAAGAGATAGGGCCCCAAATGGATTCACGAGCCCTCCGGCAGGCCTTGTTAAACCCCGCCATTTACCCCGAAAACCCGGGAAACGTCGAATTCTCCGAGACCCACATCTCCCTCCTCTTCTTCACGGAAGATCACGTCTACAAGGTGAAGAAACCCGTTGACTTTGGCTTCTTGGACTTTACCACCCTTGAAAAACGGAAATTCTACTGCTACCAAGAGGTGGAGCTCAACAGGCGGTTGTGTGCCGATGTCTACCTCGGCGTGGTTGAGATCTCCCAAGAGGATGGGAGCATATCCCTCGACGGGAGGGGAAAAGTCATCGAGTATGCCGTGAAGATGCGACGGCTCTCGGAAGATCTGTTGATGAGTCGTCTCATCGAGCAGCAGCGGGTAACCAATCAGATGATCGCGGGGATAGCGGAGAAATTGGCCGCCTTCTACGCGGCGGCCGAGACCGGTGAGGAGATAAGCAGCTACGGAAAGCCGGAGCGGATCCGCCAGGATACCGATGAGAACTTCCATCAGACCCGTCCCTACATCGGGCTCACCATTTCCCCAAAGGCCTTCGAGGCTATTCAAGGTGCCACCAATGCCTTCTTAGTTGAGAAACGTGCCTCCTTCCAGCAGAGGATTGGAGGGGACAAGATCAGGGACTGCCATGGCGATCTCCGATCCGAGCATATCTACCTGGGGAATGAAATCCTCATCATCGATTGTATTGAGTTCAACCAGAGGTTTCGATATACCGACGTGGCAGCGGATATCGGTTTTCTGGCCATGGATTTGGATTACCAGGGGAGGGGGGATCTCTCAAGGCATCTCATCGATTCGTATGTCCGTATGAGCGGGGATCGAGAAATCCTCGAGGTCCTCGATTTTTACAAATGCTACAGGGCCTATGTGAGGGGAAAAGTGGAGAGTTTCAGGCTTGATGACCCCAATATCCCGCCTCCTGAGAAGGCAGAGGCCCTGAGAAGGGCTCGCCGTTACTTTCGCCTCTCCAACCAGTATGCCGTCCGTTTACGGGAAAACCCCTGATACCTCCACCTTCCGTTGGGAACGCCCCTCCCCTTGCCCACCATATGCTCGGCACCAATTACGAACCATTTATTTCGCGAAGGGACTCCTCAAGTGCCTGAGCAACCCAATGGAGCTGCTCCTCGGTGAGCTCTGGGTAGATGGGAAGGGTAAAAAGCTCCGCTGAGACGGCCTCTGTGACGGGCAACGAGCCCTCATGATAGCCGAGGTGTTGGTAGACGGGCTGCAGGTGAAGGGGAGGCGCGTAGTGTATCCCCGTTCCCACCCCCTTTTCTGCCAACG
>SMTZ1_10008382_pt1 | contig 16024 bp, 15 predicted proteins | sample DeeMarSWOR136_30_FD_25667 | JGI IMG/M metagenome (IMG submission 25667)
GGAATCATTTCTTGCTGAAGACCTTCAGCATAAATCCCTTTCAGGGTCAGTATCCGACAATCGCAGTCAGTACCAAAAGGCCACCGACGACAATGGATACCGGCTTCCAGAATCCAGTCAGAAAAAAGCCAAAAAGGATGAGCAAAAGGCCTAGGATAACGCGCAGGATCCTCTCAATCCTTGCCACATTATTAGTGATAACCATATATGCCTCCTGATCAACCCAAATTATGGGATGGTTTTCTGTGTCAGGGTGGTAAGCACCGTCCACATTTCCTCGGAGGTTTTACAAGCCAATATTTTTTTGCGCGCGCTATCCTCCCGAAATGTCTCTATCAAACCGGAAAGGAGCTGTAGATAAAATACGCTGGCGGCCGAGGGAATGACGATGAAGAAGATGATGCGGGTCAACAGACCCTTGGGGCTACCAAACTTCAATCCTTGCTTTTTCAATCCCAGGGAAAAAGTTAAACCCCCGCCTTCCACACCACGAACGTGGGGAAATGCGAGGCCATGCTCCAAGGAGGTCGATATGATTGCTTCTCGCCGAAGGGCGGATGATAGCAAACTCTCCGGATTCTCCACAAACCCCTTGGCGGCCATCAAATGGATCAATTCGGAAATAGCATCATCCCGGTCCTTCCCCTTAATGAGGGGAAGCATCAGTTCTCTGGAAGAAAATCGGACAACGCCAGCCCTCGGCCTTCCCGTTTGCTCGAGACGCTTTCTCAGTTGTCTAGGTGCTCCCTCGAGGTGATACAGGATCCTCCTGCAATTTGGACATTGTTGAATTCCCTTCCCGGTTCGAATTTCCGCCGCCACCGAGGTGGGTAAGGAGATGCCACAACCGGAACAGGTCCCGTTAGCTTCAGGGACGACCGCCGCCTGGTGATGGTGACGTTCCTGCAATCCTCGATAAAGGGTGGCGATTTCCTGGGGAAGGTTTGTTATCAATTCCTTGACGGAGTTCTCGAGATCCGTCAAACGGGATTTGGGGACCAAGGTGCGCTGTTCCGAAAGGACGAAATTGAGTTCCTGCAACTGAATCAATTGATTTAAAATGCGGTCCATAAGAGCATCATATCGAATTCCCTTAAACCCTCACATGAACTCCAAAGAACAAACCGTCTGGGAATCCGAATCTCCTCGATAAATCCCTCTTAAGCCTGACCCACTGCCCTGTATCCCCTCCTCTGACTCATACTGTTCCATTACGGAGGAAAAGTCAAGCTATTTCAAGCTGCATTCAGTATCTATCGTCAAGCACTCCTCCGGAATGGTTCTGCACGAAATAGGTTCTGACACAGGTCGATGGCAATCCGGGGAAGGCAAGTGGAGTCCCCGTCAGTTTGTGGAGTTCCTTTGAATTTGAGCATCAAAGTATCTATTGAGGGCCCGCAGATATGCCTCCCTGGAGGCTATTTCGCTGGCCGCCTTTTGGCGCGTCTTTTGCGAAACAACACCGTTTTCCACCAGCTCCTTCCCCGCCCTTTCAAAGGCCCCCATGGCTCCTCCAATTGCATCGGAGTCCCCTTTCTTCATACCCAAACTATAAACCGCCGGCCGAAGGATTTCTCCCACATACTCCATATTGAGGTTTTTTGCGACCCGCTTGACATGAAGGATCAATGGGTCGAAGTTGTCCATCTCGTAAAAGGCGCAGACGCTAACAAGAAAGATCTTGCCGCAGTACTTTTCCCTCACTCCATGGCGGAAGTGTTCGTTCCGAACCTCATAATGGGGATCCAACAACGGAATAAGGCGGTCAATAAAATGCTTACACTGGCCCGTCATCCCGTCCACATAAACGGGAGTTGCCAAGATCATGAGATCCGCCCCTTTGAGCTTCTCAATCACTTCCGCCATATCATCTTTTTGAAAACATTTGCCTGGAGTTTTAATCCAACAGGTAAGACATCCGGTACATCCCCCGATCACTTCCTTTTGGAGAAATACAACTTCCGTAATAGCCCCCGCTTTCTCGGCACCCCTCAGGAGTCTCTCCAATACGAGATAGGTCTTTCCCCTTTTCATACTCGGACTACCGTGGATGGCAAGGATATGCATGGGAACCTCCATAGCCGCACTATCTTTCTGGGAATGTCGAGGCAAATGATCCTCATCAAAGGCAGACGTCCTCAGGGGAATCTCCTGTCTATTTTTTCACAATCCACCGGAAAAAAACTGAAGCCCGGCCACCTTATTTCTTCAATTCATCCCATGGATAGTCGATCAGTTCCAGGAGTACGCCGTTAATATCCTTAGGATGAATAAACGCGAATTCGCAATTCCTGAATCGCCTGGCGCTACCTATGAAACTGTAACCCTTCGCCTTCAGCTCCCCCATCGCTTCTCGGGTATTGTCCACATTCAACCCAATGAGCATAATACCCTCTCCCCTCTTCTCGATAAACTTAGCAACCTCGCCATCAGGGCTTGTGGATTCCATTAACTCGAATCCTACATCGTCCAACCAGTACCTCGCTACCCTGATTTTTTCGGATTCATCTACGTAGGGATCGTCCGGTTTGGGTTTCCCTATAATTGGTTCCCAGATTTTTCTCGCTGCTTCGAGGTTCTTCACCGCAATGCAGATGTGGTCGATTTTATTCACCTTCATGGGACAACTCCTCTCTTTTTTCGGGACCTTCAATCTTCCTATTCATGAGCAATAGGATCCCATCTTCTCAAGCACGATCTCGAAACATCTCCGATTATATCGGCCGAGGAGTTCAAGTTAAGGGAAAGCTAGCATTTCAGTTCGAACAGAAATGATAAATCCAACCCCCAAAGGACAGAGAAAAAAGGGGGCTCTTATCACTCTTTAAAATGCCAAGAAATCGCTAATGGAGAGAAATTAAATTATTAATTTTATTGCCATTATTAAAACAATGACAAAAAATAATCTCTTTATCCAGACATTTCCGATTTTATCCGAATAATGCGCTCCAATATAAGAGCCTATAAAGGTACCGATAAATAATGATATACCCAAGGAGTAGATAATCACTCCGTGGACAGCAAACACTGTGCCGCTCATCACTGCTGCAAAGAGATGAGGTATCTTACGAGTTGCAGCACTCTCTAAAAAGGTTTGCCTGAACAAAAATATGAGTATATATGCTGAAAGAGTGGCCGCTCCAGCACCATAGAAACCACTGTAAATGCCGAGGAAAAAACCTAGAACAGTACCAATAAGATATTGACAATGTTCTATACCATTTCCAGATTTCTCTACTCCCATTTCGGGCTTGATAATCGCAAATACCATAATGAGAAGAGTTAAAATTCCAATTATCTTTTTTAAAAGCGCCTCATTGAATTCCAATACAAGGTTTGCACCCAAAATAGAGCCGAGTATAATGGGAATGCCTATGATGAAACCGATCTTGTAATTAATCATCCTCTTCTGATGAAACTTGTACCACCCAGCACTGTTCAAACCTGTTGATCCCAACTTACTCGTCCCAATTGCGGTTTGCGGGGATAAACCGAGAAGAATGAGTGTTGGAATTGTGAGTAAGACAGCGCCGCCAACCAGGGTACCAAATGAACCGGCAAATATACCAATGATAAAAATAACAACTAAGTCAATAATATCCATTGTTACAATCTATAACGTGTGGCGAGTGGTCCGGGCCAAAAGGGTTTTCTTCAAAGGAAGGAGAATGGCAAGACATATCAAACAGGCTGAGCTTATCACGAGGTAGCGAAATCTTTGGAAGAAGCCCAATCCGATAAATAGGGCCGGTCAAGGCAGACCTTCTCTCCCTCGTTCCCACCATTTTACCTTTTTGCTCATTTTGCCTCATTTTCCGGTAGTGATAATATTCTTTCAGCATTGAGAGTGAGATCAAAACCAGAAGAGCAATATAGGCCATCCTTACATACTTTCCTGCAAGGTTCATCTTCTCCAGATACGAGTCTCTTTCCTAACTCCACTCCTCCACTGCTGAATAGCCCCGGGATGATCCCTAATATGAAATCCACATTGCCAAGTTTGTGATGCGTGATGGCACCGATTAAGGCGTTACCCGCTATGACAGAAAACCCCGTACCGATTGCGTAAACCATTTGAAAACCCAAAATATTCAGGGCAGGCGTCAGCAAGAAACCACCACCTTCACCAAAGAAATCCGTCAAGATTCCGAGAATGAAGCCCAAAGGAAATAATACAAAGACATTAACCATAATGATTTATCGTGCGGTTAGGATCTTTGCATCTTTACTAATGTACAGTATTACTATCCCCCCCCGCAAGGCGGATACCCCCCGTTAGAGGCGGGTGCCACCCATCTGAAGGAAGCAGGATCAATACCCCTTTCTATCTTGCACGCTATGTGGCCCGATGTTAACACCCCCAAACAACTGGGAGATGAGGTTAAGAACCCGAGGATCTAGCTCCTTTCACTTGTTGGGTACAAGGGATAGGAATTCCCCCATTACGCGGCCCCTTAAGAAGCTATGCTATGGGTCTGTTTAAACCTTTCGTGCAGAGCAACTTGAGGGCGTTGCCCGCTAAGTTGATTGGGGACCGATGCAGTTTTTCTTTTGCCGAATCCTCAATTTTGCTTTGACACGAGATCCCCATCTGATAAAATACTTAGGATAAACCCTGATCAGGAGAATATTCCCATGAGATTCCCATAAATGAGCCTATGATTTTGCTAATGTGACGGCGGAGGACATATCATCGGCCGGGAAATGGATATAAGAGGGTTACTAAGTCCTTCGATTCATAAGTTCGATGATGAATTTATTTGGACTTCGGCCGAGGGCGGGCCGAATGGAGTGAGCAATATTTTCGAAATAAATCTCCCAAATATGTCACCGTAATTGCGAATCGAAGCACCAAGCATTAAAGGTAATTTCTCATTATGAAAAAAATACATCCTCATTTTTCGAGAATCGCACATAGATACAAAGACTTAAGAACAACAGATGCAGAACCAATTTTATCTATCAAAAAGAAACTGAGAAAATCGAATACGATTGAAGCAGCAGATGTTGGCTGTGGGGTGGGAAGATATGTTATAGAATTGTTCCATCACCTGGGAGAGATGCTTCGTCTCACGTGCATTGATTATAATAGGAGGATGTTGAATCAACTTACTAAGAATTTAAGAAAACACAAAATAAAGAACTTCAGAACAATAAATGCATCGGCAATGGCTTTACCATTAGCGAGCAATTCTTTGGATGCTGTATTCACTTTCAATGCCATACATCATTTCAACCTTTCAAATTTTCTTGAGGAAGTATCTCGAGTCCTAAGGAATAATGGATACTTGTTTATTTACAGTCGTTTACGAAGTCAAAACAAGAGAACTATTTGGGGCAAATTTTTCCCTAAATTTCATGAGAAAGAGAAACGGCTCTATGAACTAAGCGAATTGAAAGAAATGCTATGTAAGGTCCCAAGTCTAAGAATTAAATCGACTGAATACTTCAAATATAAACGAATGGCTACATTGGAATGGCTCACAACCCAAGCCAAACATCATCATTATTCTACATTTTACCTGTATAATGAAAAAGAGTTTGAAGAAGTTTTGCAGAAATTTCAAGAGAACATCACTCAACATTTTGAGAACCCAGATAATGTCATTTGGGATGATGAGAACATAATGTTGAACATGAGGAAAATATCTGATGAAATTTCTTAACAGAAACTTTTTCATTGGATTGGCAGCAGGGTTAATCTTGACGATTCTAATAATCATTGCTGGAGGCTATATCCTTATTCGATCATTCACATCAAGGAGCGGTCAAAAACTTGAATCAATACTACGGCCCCCGCCCTTCCCTTGGCGTGTTCGAACACTCGATGGCAAAGAACTTGATCTAGGTAAGACCAAGGGAAAGATTATCTTTCTTAATTTCTGGGCAACATGGTGTCCTCCCTGTGTGGCTGAAATGCCAAGCATCCAACGCCTCTATGACGTGATAAAAAGTGAGGAAATTCATTTCATGTGTGTATCGGATGAGGACAGAACAAAGGTCAGCAAATTCGTGAAAGAAAGGAGATTCACTTTCCCAATCTATACCCTCGTTGGTGAAAAACCCCAAGCTCTTAGGACTCGGGGTATCCCGGCAACATTTATCATTTCTCAAGATGGCCAAATAGTCTTCAAACATGTAGGTGGCGCAAAGTGGGACGATAAGACAAGCATTGATTTTGTAAGGAAGCTTATGTAGCTAAATCCTTGAACGTCCCACCACACCAGATTGACAGATCATTTCCTTTGCCCGAGCGTGGAATATTGGAACAAATCTCCCGATAGAACTGTCTTAGTTAGATGAGGAAAAAAAAGCAGAAAACGAGGGATGCAGATTATGGGCTTGTATCATTATGCAAAAAAGGCGATGTCGGTGCCTTTGAAGTATTGGTGATAAAGCACCAGAAGAGGATGCTCAATATCGCTTACAGGATGATCGGGAATTATGAGGAGGCATGCGATATCGTGCAGGATGCATTTGTCTCCGCATATCGAAGCATGAAAGGTTTTAAGGGGAAGGCCAAGTTCTCCACGTGGCTTTGTACGATAGTCATGAATCTTTCGAAAAACCGCCTCAAGCAGTTAAAGACACAACTCAATCGTGAGAAATTTTCCATAGATAACCCCCTTCTTACAAATAATGGCCAGATAAAGGTAGAGCCCGCATCGAGTGAACCCTCTGCCCTTGAAAAACTTGAAAAAAGGGATGTCCAGCAAAAGGTGCAGGGATGTATAAACTCCCTCGATGATGAATTCAGAGAGGTACTTATTTTGAGGGATATACAGGGTTTCTCCTACGACGAAATAAGCGATTTGCTTAAAGCACCGGAGGGTACCGTCAAATCAAGGCTCTTCAGGGCGAGGGAGGCTGTGAAGGACTGTTTGAAGAAAGTGATTGGAGAACTATAAGATGGAATGCACCGACATCCAAGAAAAGCTGTCGGCTTATATGGAAGGTATGATATCTCCCGAAGAAAGGGTGCTTTTTGATGAGCATCTGAAGATGTGCCGGAAATGCAATGAATCCCTTGCTGAACTGAAGAAGACCCTCGAGTATGTACGAAATCTCGAGGAGATAGAACCTCCTCCATGGCTGACCAAAAAGGTTATGATGAGCGTGAGATCGGAAGCTGAGGCGAGAAGGGGAATATTACAAAGGTTATTTTACCCACTTCATATAAAGCTGCCCATAGAGGCCTTGGCCACCATTGTAATGGCAGTGGCCACGATTTATGTCTTCAAGACAATTCAACCGGAGGTAGAGCTTGCAAAAGCCCCTCCAGCGAAGGTCACAATCCGAAATCTTTTGCAAGAAAAAGAAGAGACCCCTGCTCTTGATGAGGCCAAATCCCTTCCTGCTGAGCCCGCAGAGCAATTCATGCTTGCAGAAGAAAAAGAAATCCCGGTAGGCAAGCATGTAAAAGCACCCACAGCACCTGCGAAAGTCGCAAAACGGGACAAGGTTTTGCCATCAGCAGGCGTTGTGAAAAAAGGTGAATTGAAACGCGAAGCCTTACCATACGAACAGAGAGCGCGGGTATCGTTTGAGAGAATAGACGAAGCTATCACTTTAACAATTAATGTCAAAGACATCGAAACTGCGGGGAAGGAAATTGAGGAAGCCTTTATTCAATGTGGAGGGAAAATAATCAAAAAAGAGTACTTTGTGCAGAGAAACATCATCGTCGCAGAGCTTGATTCTAAAAAAATGGAGGAGCTCCTTGAGAAACTGAAGCGCGTCGGAGAGATTAAAGAAGAGGCATTGGCCTTAGAGCCTCGGGAAGGTATTACCGAAATAAAGATAGAGATTGTAAGAAGACAATAGGGCCTTGACAATCTCTTCCCACAACAAACAAGGGTATCCATATGATAGTCGTAATGTGCTTGGCCTACAAATGATTTATCTACTCTTGTCCTTTGAGCGTTCAATGAATAGGAGAAACTATCATGGGAGAAAAGGTTATTATCTTCGGCAAGGCCGGCTGACCTCATACTGACGAGGCTAGGTCAGCCTATGGTGATACTGCACAATACGTGGATGTCAAATCAGACAGCACAAAATTGGAGGAAATGCTAAGGTATACCAATGGCGTTCGTGAAGTGCCGGTTATTGTCGACGGAGATAAAGTGACTATCGGCTACGGGGGCACCTGAGATGTGTGATTACCGGTAGTTTATCGGTACCTTTCCCCTTTGGACTTCGATCGAGATACTTGAATCAAGAACGAACAAAAACCATAACAATAAGAGATGAACTCTAAGATATTATTTAATTTTCAATATGTTATTAATCTTATTTAAGGTAAATTCTTGTTTTAAGAATTTCGATTATTAGCAGTTTTTATCATCTAATTATAGGCGTCAGAAACCTTGCATTCATGGGGATCAAGGGAATTTTGAGGATACAGTTAAATCGCTCGATTTCGCCTTTCCTTTGACATATCTCCCCATCCTGCTATAATGGGCTCAATCGACAAAGCCAAACCACCTGTGAGGGTGGGGCGGAAAGCCACGGGTCTTCGATTCTGAGCTGGAATCTCCGAGTGGTTGTCGTCCGACTTGGCTAGGTTTTTTTTGGAGCGTCAGAAGAACCTCAGTAGCAAAACATCCGATATATTTTGGAGACAGCCGGGTTGCCGAAGTAATGGTCAACCCGGCTTCTTTATTACCTAACAAAGAGGAAGAGAAAAATGAGGGCATTACCAATAGGATTGTTGGCATTGGGATTAATGGGAATTGCCCCAGTGGGAGTTCCTTCTCCTGCTACCTCCACAGACAAGATTGTCATCGGGGTTTTAGATGTGGAGAGGACCGGAACCGCGGGCAAGACTGGGGAGATAAAGAAGGCCTTGATAAAGGAATTGAGCCAGAATACAAGGGTAAAGCTGGTTGATATCCGTGAGTCCTGCAATCTTTCGGATCTAAAAAAACATGGATATGAACAGGCCGACCGGTACAAAAATGCTTACCAGCTGGATATGATCCTCCATGTCCACACGTCCGCTTTAGTTCTGGGATGGGCTTATCAAAATCCTTGGGAGTTGGATTTTAGCCTTATCGATCTCTACACGAAAAAAGTCAAGGAAGTATCTCTGGAAATCAATGGGCCACCGGATGGGCTCTGGTTAAGAGGGATTTCCCGTAAGGTACTGGTCAATCAGGACCTTGACCGGGTATTGAGAGCGAAGAAGAAGGCCTTAGGGAAATAGGAACAGATAGGGATAGCAAATAGTAATCGATTTTTCTTGGTAAAAGGCAGGCCATTTTGGCCTGCCTTTTTTATCCAACCAAGGTCAAGAATACAAGATGCTCACTGGTCAACTTAGCTAATCTATCGATATGCGTTTGAAATATTGACTCTACCGAGAGTCGGCGAATCTTCCTACTTCAGTTAGCAATCGATACCTGGCAATCTCCTTCCTTATCCCAACCCGGAGAGTAAAAGGGAAAGGGCAGTAGGTGACCGTTAATTATGCCAGAGGTCTGGAGGGTAACAGGAGCACTTCGAAATTACGGTTTCATGGTAGCTCGCATGCATTTCCAGTTCTTAGCAACTCTCAGGGCACCCATTACTCCTTCCTCGGTCAAATCAAACCAATGGGTTTGAATTTTCCGCCAGGGGTATTTAGTGAGAGTTCTATCAATGAGGGATATAGCATCGGATACGGTATTTGGAGGATAACCTTTGCTTCCCAGGATTGTTAGGTCCTTTCGAAGGATGTGGTGCCAGTTGGTCTCAACTGGACCTGCGTCAGTAAAAACTCCCATTTCTACATAGGTTCCTCCGCTTCGAACCATCTCCAGCCCTTCCGGAATAGCGGAAGGCAATCCAGTACAGTCTATAACAAGGTCTGCGCCTCTAGCATCGGTTAGCTCTTTTACTTTTTGGATTCTCTCCTGAGGAGCCCTCACTTCGTCAATGTTAATGGTGTAGTCTGCTCCAAACTCCCGACATAGACGATTCCTTGGCTCTTCTGGTGATCCAATGACTATGGTTTTCCCCGCCCCAGATTCCCCGGCCACTATCATACAAAGAAGCCCAATAGCGCCTGATCCCTGAATTACCACACTTTGTCCTAGTCCAAATCCTTCTCTGGCAAAGGGCATACCTCCTAAAAAAGAGCGCTCTATTGCCCTGATAGCAGATGATAGAGGCTCCACCAATGCCCCTATATCCACTTCCCAGTGATCTGGAAGTTTGAAGATATTAGTGTTGGGATAGATGTCAAAGTCGAAGTACAATTTTTCGCTCCAGGAGCCCCAAAGATGAGGAGGGTTAGCTACCCCTATGCGAGCATACTGAATCTGCTTATCGCATATATTTTCCCTGGCTCTAGCTATCTTGCAATTGTAACAGCTCCCACAGGGGATAAGAGGGGGTATGGTAACCAAATCTCCTTCCCTTAATTTCTTTCCGGTTCGGTCCTCTTTTACTTCAGCTCCGAGCTTGGATATTACCCCGGAGAATTCGTGCCCCAGTATTAGCGGCCATTCAAGAGGTGTTGGCCACTTACCATCCCATATGCCTATGTCTGTACCGCATATTCCGGAGGCCTTAATCTCAATCAAGCCTGACCTTCTATGAACCTCTGGTTCTTTAAACTCCCTTATCTCGACGGGTGATCCAGGCCCCTCAAAGACGGCTGCTCTTACTTTGTTCATGGCAATATCTCTAGATCTTAAATGGTTATGATAGACTCTCGATGAAAAAGGGAAGGACGGTTAGAGACCAACATCATTCTTACCGTATTGAATTTTGTTGATAGGAAATTGCTTTTTGAACCCACAGGGCATTTAACACAAAAATCAGGAAAAGGTCAACCTTTTTTCCTGTTTTTGATCCGAGATTGATCTTTGGAAGCCGATGTAACGGTAGGAGTTGAGATAGGATTGAGATTTTGCAGCTAATTGCCGGCTTTTGGGTAATGAGTCGGCAGGAGATGAGTAGAGCTTCCCTCTAGCCCTCATGACAGCGACAATTTGGGGTAACTCATTCTGGCCTGCTTTCCCGATATTGCCAGGGGTGAAGAATACAAGAACTAATCACATCTCCCCCATGCCAAATCCTGTTGATTTCCGAAAGAAATATTCAGTTCCGCAAAAGCTATGAACACCGTTTTACTGCCGAGTATTTGAATCTAATCACCAGATCCTTTCTATTAACACGCATGGAAAGATAAAGTGACGATTTGCGTTTGAAATATTGCATCAATTCGGATTATACGAATCCGCGTATTTCAGTTAGGATTCGCTTTCTAATCGGCCCGATCGCTCTTGTTGACATTTCCATAACGAACATATTACAGTTTCCCATGAATTGAGCCTTCGTTAGAAGTCTTTCACGGAAGCAGAGTCTGCCAGAGTAGGTTTCGCCAACAGTCAACAAATCATAGTTGATCTTTGGGTAAACAGGAGCAAAAGCGATGAGAAAAGCCAGTCTGTTGCTAATCCCTCTGATATTTCTGATATCATGCGGGCCTGCTATCAAATCCACAAAGCCTTATTCAACAGAGGTTAACCTTAGCGTGCCATTTGAGCCAAATATCGGTGCATCGTGTGTTGCTTCATCTTTTGCGATGATAATGCGTTATTGGGGCAGGAACGTCACGGTCCACGACGTCGTGGAGGTTGTTGGTGCACCTCCTATCCCAAGGAGCCCTGAATTTCCTTGGCTTGCCCGTTGGATGAAAAAACATCACGGACTGAAACTAATATGGGTTCCGTACTCAAAAATCGATCACCTCAAGCTATACGTTAGAGAGGGTTATCCGGTTATGGTCCTTCAACGTTACAAACTGAATAATAGTATTGGACATAACAGGGTTGTGATAGGGTATAGTGATAAGAGGGCATGTTTTATTGTCAATGATCCTTCTCCTCTTGGCCCTGCCTATGAGATTCCCTACGATGTTTTCGTGAGGCTTTGGAGCGGCATGAAGTGGACTGATGGCAGGCCGATGCCCGAGCGACATGACGCATATCTAGTCATCCCAAGTGGCAAGAAATGAATGTGCCATGTTGGAGGGACCGTTTAAATTTATTTTGGCAAAAAACCCCAGTTAAGCCATGAAATACCCTTTTAGGAAGCAAGAACTGAATAGAGAGTTGTTTCAAGGATTCAAGATGGAATAGTAGCTTTACCTCGGTGGACTATTCTATCGATTAGCGTTTGAAATATTGACTCTATCGAGACTCGGCGATTCTCCCTACTTCAGTTAGAAATAGATTCTTCAGCACCCTGCCCAAAGGAGTACCCCAAGAACGATTGACTTTATTTTTGGACTTGATAGTATGATTCTGAAACGCCTATTGAGCCGCCACTAGAAATTAGACGCGGTCGAAGTTGAGTGGATACGGAGCCTGTTCTTCCAAATCAAGGGACGGGCTTTTGTTCGTTTGCTACCTAATCGGTGAGTATCTGAGATGAAGTGCCCCAAATGTCAGTTTGATAATCGTGAAGGGGTGAAGTTCTGTGAAAAATGTGGGGCTAGGATGGAATTAGTTTGTCCCAGCTGCGGGGCTAAGATTCCCTTGGACAGGCAATTCTGTGGTGAATGCGGCCACAACTTAAGCCTTCCCTCAGAGCCATCTCGCAAAGACCTTTCCTTAGATGAGAAACTCGCAAAAATTCAGCGGTACCTTCCCAAGGGTCTCACTGAAAAAATCCTGGCCCAGAGGGGAAAGATTGAGGGTGAGCGTAAGCAAGTCACGGTGCTCTTCTGCGACATGGAGGGGTTTACCACTATTTCCGATAAGCTTGGTCCTGAGGAGGCATACTCCATCATGGACCAGGTCTACGAGCTCCTCATTCACAAGGTCCACGACTATGAGGGCACGGTCAACGAGATGACCGGCGACGGAATTGTAGCCCTTTTTGGAGCGCCCATTGCTTTGGAGGACGCCCCTCAGCGGGCGATCAGGTCAGCCCTGGCGATTCACCGGGAGATGGCCAGGTTCAGCGACAAGCTAAAGCAAGAAGGAAAAGGCATACGGCCCCTCAAAATGCGAATCGGAATTAACACAGGTCCTGTGATTGTAGGCACCCTTGGGAATGACCTTCGGGTTGAGTTCAAGGCGGTAGGTGATACGGTGAACCTGGCCTCACGGATGCAGGAGCTGGCGGAGCCGGGGACAACCTATGTGACTGAGGAAACCTTCAAACTCAGTGAGGGTCTCTTCCGGTTTGAGGCCCTGGGGGAAAAGGCGGTTAAAGGCAAGGAAGAGCCGGTCAATGTCTACCGTGCCATCGCCCCCAGCACGAGGAGGACGAGGTTTGACGTCAGTGCTGAGCGGGGTCTCACGCCTTTTGTTGGGAGGGAGCGGGAGCTTGAGCTTTTGCTTGATGGTTTGGAACAGTCAAAGGGAGGCAGGGGCCAGGCCTTTTCCATCGTGGCCGAGGCTGGGGTGGGGAAATCCAGACTGTTATACGAGTTCAGAAAGGCCGTGGCAAGCGAGGATGTGACCTTTCTGGAGGGGAGGTGCCTCTCTTACAGCAAGGGGGTGGCCTATCATCCGGTCATAGACATCCTTAAGGCAAACTTTGACATCCATGAGGGAGATAGGGATTTAGAGATCAGGGAGAAGGTCAAAAGAGGCGTGAAAGTATTGGGGGCCGATGAAACTTCTACCCTTCCATATCTTCTGGAACTCTTAGCGGTCCCAGACAGTGGTATCGACAAGATCCCCATGAGCCCTGAGCAGAGGAAAGATCGAATCAATGAAGCATTAAACCGAACGGCCCTTAAGGGCTCGGAGATCCGACCCCTGATCATGGCCTTTGAGGACCTCCACTGGATTGACAAGAGTTCCGAAGAGTCCTTGAAGTATTGGTTGGATAGCATACCAGGGGCACGGGTCTTATTGATATTCACCTACCGGCCAGAGTTTGTGCTCACCTGGGGCGCCAAGTCCTATCACAGCCAGGTGAGTCTCAATCGACTTTCCAACCGGGAGAGCCTCATGATGGTCTCTCATCTCCTGGGCACGGAGGAGTTCGATAAGGACTTTGAGGAGTTCATCCTTGAGAAGACAGAAGGAATTCCCTTTTTCATAGAGGAGTTAATAAAGTCCCTCAAAGACCTGAAGATCATAGAGAGAGAGGACAATAGGTATCGCATAAAAAAGGATCTCAGCGAGGTGACCATCCCCGCAACGGTTCAGGATGTCATCATGGCCCGGGTTGACTCCCTACCCGAGGGGGCCAAAGGCCTCCTTCAGACAGTTTCAGCAGTTGGGAGGGAGTTCAGCTTTGACTTGCTAAAGCGGGTGACGGGTATATCGCAAGAGGAATTGTTATCACACTTATCGGTTTTAAAGGACTCGGAGCTTCTCTATGAGAGGGGGATATATCCCCAATCGACCTATATCTTCAAGCATGCCCTCACCCAGGAGGTTACCTATAACAGCTTGCTTCTCAAAAGGAGAAAGGAGATTCATGGAGAGATAGGAAAGGGCATAGAGGCCCTCTACCCGGATCGGCTCGAAGAACACCATGAGATGCTGGCCTACCACTATGGGCGCAGTGCCAACACGGACAAGGCAATACAGTATCTGGATCTGGCCAACCAGAAGGTGATTAGGCTCAACGCCATGGAGGAGGCGAAGGCCTATTTTGACGAGGCCATGGCCCTCCTTGATACCCTGCCTGAGACCGAGGAGAACCGACAGCGGCGAATCTCTCTGTTGGTAAATCAGGGGGAGGTTTTCCTGCTGCTTGCCAAGACCTCAGAGTATTACAACCTTTTGACCCGCTACGAACCCATGGCGGTCGATTTAGGAAATCAGGCACTATTGGGGGCACTCTATAGCCGTATGGGATTCTTGGATAATGATCTCGGCCACTTCGATCAAGGCATCGAAAGGTTGACCAAAGCGGCAGAGCTCTGTGAGGCTGCGGGCGACGTTGACGATGCCGGGTATGCATATGCCTGGTTGGGATGGCCGCTTTTGTTTAGGGGCCACTACGACCGGGTGCTTACCGTGAAAGATGAGCTTCTTCGCATGATGGAGCAGCGGTTTACCCACCGCTGGTATGTAAGGGGGTTATGCGCAGCCTCACGGGCTTGCATTTGCCTCGGTCGCTGGGACGCTGCGATAGAAGAGGCCAAAAAGGCGCTGAAGGCTGCGGAAGAATCCTCAGACGACAGCCTAGTGATTTTCGCGGTCTGGACCCTCTCGATGGCCTATACCTGGAAAGGCGACCTGGATCGGGGTGTTGAATACGGCGAACTGGCGTTACAGAAAGCGGTAACGCCAGCCGACAAAGCGTGGGCGCAGAGAGGTCTTGGATGGGCCCTGTGCCGTGCTGGAGAGGCAAATAGGGGAGTTGAACTTCTTGCTGCTGCATTGCAGAATTTTAAAACCGGACACCGAATTGCAGGTATAATACCTTCCGCGTGTACCCTAGGGACAGGCTTTTGGCTGGCCGGGGAGGACGACAAAGCGAGACAGACGTTCGAAGAGGCCCTGGAAATCGCAGAACGCTGTGGGGCGAGGTATTATGTTGGGTTCGCTCAACGCCTCTTGGGCGAGATCGCATTGAAAACCAACCCGGCCCAGGCGGCACCTCACTTCGAGAAAAGCATTACCGTGCTTCAAGAGATCAAGGCCGAAAACGAGTTGGCACTGGCCTACGCAGGCTATGGGCGGCTCCAGAAGCAGCAAGGCCAAATCGGGCAAGCTCGGGAGTATCTGGCGAAGGCCCTGGAGATTTTCGAGCGGCTGGGCACCCTGATCGAACCGGACAAGGTCAGAGAGGAGTTGGCCAAATTGCCGAAAGAAGGCTAATCCCTCATCGGAACGGATATATCGTTTTCCCCCAGGACCATTGAGATCACTTTTTCTCCAGACGCAAAATATCTAATTCAAGATGTATTAGATAATTCTGCTCCAGCCCTGATTATTCAATGTTTCTGTCGCAATTCATTAGACTCGAGAAACATCGGGCACCTGTCACAAAAGTGTCACATCACAAAAAAAGAGGCTAGCCTAAATTGACTAACCCCTTGAAATTATTGGTCGGGGCG
>SMTZ1_10018935_pt1 | contig 16023 bp, 16 predicted proteins | sample DeeMarSWOR136_30_FD_25667 | JGI IMG/M metagenome (IMG submission 25667)
TCATGATGATATTATGAGAGCCGTCGTCAGGACCGATGAGTATCTTTCTGGTAACGTTTTTTACCTCTTCCTCTGTTACCGGCGCTTCTTTCACCTCGATATTTTTTTTGATCACCATCTGTTTCCTCCTTGCCTTTATTTTCTCGCGGAGAGAATCATCCCAGCAAGAGCTCCGGTATGTTTTCCGTTTTCCACGATCACCTCACCATTGACGATCACGTACTTCAGCCCTTTACTGTATTGGTGAGGTTCAGAGAATGTCGCCCGGTCCCCAAAGTTGTGTTCATCAAAAACTGTCAGGTCAGCATAAAGGCCTTCCCGAATCAGGCCTCTGCCGCTCAGCCTCAATGTCTGAGCCGGCAGAGAGGTCATCTTCCGGATAGCTTCTTCCAGCGTCACGACCTGTCGCTTTCTGACATAATGGGCAATGACCCTGGGAAAAGTCCCATAGTTTCTTGGATGAGGGACACCACTCCCCTGAACCTGGACTTCTCCATCAGAAGCATGCATGGTGTAAGAAAGGCTCATCAAACTCTCAACATCCTCTTCATTCATCTGGAAGAAAACCGCTGAGGCTCCTCCTTTTTTCTGGATGTCGATGATTAGCTCTGCAGTATTTTCTACTGTGGGTCCTTTACCCAAAGAAATCAGGATCTCGCGGAGGTTCTTCCCTTCATACTCGGGAAACTCATCAAAACTGGCGATGTACATGGTCTCAGGCTTATTGATTCCTTTGGTTGAAGTCAGTCTTCTTTTTATGATATGAGCCTTGATCTTTTTATAACTCTCTTCATCCTCCAGTCTCTCCATAAATTTTTCTCTGCCTCCCTCAAAAGCCCAAGAGGGAAAACTGCTGCCGAATCCAGAACTGGTGGCTGTATAGGGATACTGATCCAGGGTCACCTCAATTCCCCTGCTTCGAGCCTCTTCCACTGGCCGGGTTATTCTTTCCAGCTGATACCAGACAGTATCATCAGCCAGTTTTATATGGGAAATCTGAACAGGAATGCCGTTTTTTTCTCCTATTTCGATGGCTTCCTCGATGGCCTCGGTGATTTGCAGACCCTGGTCTCTGAGGTGGGTGGCGTATATGCCTCCAAATTGATTGACAACAGAGGCAAGCTCGATGAGTTCCTCTGTTTTGGAATAAGTCCCTGGCATGTAGGACAGCCCTGTCGAAAATCCGAGAGCTCCGGCCTTCATCTCCTGGTGGATCAAGTTCTTCATTCTCGCCAATTCTTCCTCAGTGGGATCATCCATCTTGTTTCCCATGACTTCTCTTCGGATGGTATTGTGGCCGACGAGACAGCCGAAGTTGACCGAGGTCCCTCCCTTTTTAATTTTTTTATAAAGTTCTTTCAGGGGAAACGGATGGCCGCCACAGTTACCGCCGATGACCGTGGTTACGCCCTGATAAACATAGTTATCTACTGTGGGGACTCTCAGAATTCCTCGATCGCAATGGGTGTGAATGTCGATAAAACCAGGGCAGACGATCAGATCCCGGGCTTCGATGACTTTCTTGGCCTGTTTTTCCTCTATAAGACCGATCCTGGCTATCTTTTTATTCCTTATGCCGATATCGCTTTTAAACCAGGGATTTCCTGAACCATCGATGATGAAACCGTTCTTTATCACCAGGTCATAGGTTTTGCCTAAGAAAGGACAGTTCGAGAAGGTGAGAAGAATAATGAAGCCAAAAGCAAGAAGGGATGTTTTTTGGAGCTTGATCATTACCGGCTAAAGGGCAGAGTATATCTAAAAGTTGAACATAGATTTTATTCCAAGTTCCGAATTCTGTCAATTTATTAAAAAAAAATCCTTTGATTTTCCCCTGAAATTGTATATAAATTTTATTTCTGTCCGTTTCTTCAAAAACGAAGGAAAGACGAATACTACGGAGGATGAATGGACAAATTGATCTTCCTCGATAACGGAGCGACTTCATTCCCTAAGCCGGAAGAAGTCTATACATTCATGGATAATTTCTACAGGAACTATGGAGTCAATCCTGGTCGTTCAGGCTATGACCTGTGTATGGAGACGGGAGAACTGGTAGAAAATACCCGGAAAATGATGACCGAATTCTTTAACGGCAAAGACTCTGACAGGCTCTGTTTTTCCTATAACTCCACCGATGCCCTGAACCTCATCATCAACGGGATGCTGAAACGAGGCGATCATGCCCTGACCACGACCATCGAACACAACTCAGTCCTCAGACCACTCTACCATCTCTCCAGGTATAACGGCGTGGAGGTGGATCACATCCCCTTTGACAGCAAGGGTTTTATCAATCCCAACGACTTCCCCAAAAAATTCAAGAAAAATACCAGGCTGGTCGTTATCAACCACGCTTCGAACGTGATCGGGACCATTCAGCCGTTAAAAGAGATCGGGAGATACTGCCGTGAACGAGGAATTCCCCTGGCCGTCGATGTCTCCCAGTCTGCCGGGAAAATACCCATCGATATCGAAGAGATGAACGTGGATGTGGTCGCTTTCACTGGCCACAAGTCCCTGCTCGGGCCAACAGGGATCGGAGGGCTCTACGTCAAAGAAGGTATCGAGATCAGACACACACGGGCCGGAGGGACCGGAGTTCGCTCTGCAGTCCGGACCCACCTCGATGAATATCCTTACCGTCTAGAGTACGGAACCATGAACACCCTGGGTGTAGCCGGTCTGTATGCGGGTGTGAAATGGATTGAGAAAACGGGAATGCACAACATTCATAAGCAGGAAATGAAGCTTACCACCATGCTCAGGGATGGGCTTAAAGATATCGAGGGCGTAACTCTATACTGCCAGGATGACCTGACAGACCATATCAGCATCCTCCTCTTCAATGTGGATGGTCTTGAAGCTCTGGATACCGGGACTATGCTCGATGTGGACTATAACATTGCCTGCCGGACCGGACTTCACTGCGCCCCCCTCGTGCATGAACAGCTGGGGACAGCTGAGATTCATGGGGCCGTCCGGTTCGGTATTGGTCCGTTTAACACCGAAGAACATATTCAAACCGCCATAAATGCTGTCCGGGAGATCGCCGAATCCCGGAAAAAATAAGCAGGAACGCAAAAATTCCCCCTACACGCAGCCATCGGGTTTGGGAAGACCAGCCACTTTGCAGGCACCTTTGGCGGGACCGGATGGAAAAAGCTCGTAGATGTACCTGAGCTGAAAGCCTGTGTTTTTGCAGAGCTTACGGACCATGGGAGCGAGATTTTTCTCCAGGTAATAATCCCGGATATAATGAATGACCGTCCAGTGGTCTTCGCTCAGGCTGTCGATTCCTTCCTCTTCTTTGGCCAGGGCTTCGGCAACATCCTTTTCCCAGTCCTCATGATTGATCAAAAATCCTTCCTCATTGACCTCAACCTTTTTTCCTTTGACTTCGATAACCGGCATCATGAACTCCTCATTCTGTGTTCTCTAAAACGAGGTATTATAGCATATTCAAGTTGAGAGTTTGAATTTTTTCGCCGTTAAAACAGAAGTTATGTTATGGGCCGGAATTATTTTACTTGAAGAAACCTAAAATATTTCTTAGAATAATTCCGATTAAATTTATCGGAGGAGGAATAAATGACTTACCACCGTTGGATCTTCTTAACAGTCTGCCTGCTGCTTCTCATCAGTGCTTCTTCTCAAGCAAGCACTCCATCCGAGCCATCGCTCAAGGAAATCTTGGCTAAAAATCTCAAAGCAGCTGGAGACAAAAAGAGTATGGAAAAAATCGAGAATTACTCTTTCAGTTACGGCCCAACTACCTATTACCTGTCTAACAAGGGCCTGATGAAGATGACCGAAGGGAATGAACCCATCATCACCGAAGTCATCCTTGCCGCAAAAAATCAGGTTAAGAGAAACTGCTTCAACAAAACCACAGAATTAAGCGGAGTCCAAAAATCCACTTATCTCTGCCTTGCCCGCCTCTGGTCAGGCCTATTCACTCTTGTCAACTTTGAAAAGGACCTGGAACTCAAGGGTTTAAGAAGCTTCGGCCCGAAAAACCACTACATGCTGACGGCCAGAGTGGATGACTTGGCGGTCGAATTCTATCTGGACTCTGAAGAGTACACGCTCCAAAGGCTGGTCTTCAAAGGGTATGATGAGGAGCAAAATAAGTACGAAGTCAACCACGACTACGGCCCCTTCATGGAGATAAACAGCGTCAAGATTCCTTCTTCCTGGTTCTCCTCTCAGGTCGGCACAAGAGGAAGCACTGTCGAGGTCACGAATGTCAAGGTCAACCAGACTCTGGGAAAGGACTTTTTTGAAAACTTCGATGTCAACGTGGGAGATGTCGAAATCAGCCAGGGATCGCTCAAAGGGAGCATCATCGAATCCGGCTTCAGACGAAACATGCTGACGATTGGCACAAACTGGACAGAGGACTGCATCCAGAGAGCTGGCTTTAAATCGGGAGATAAACTGATCCTTCAAATAGCCGAATCAGAGATTGAAATCGACTTCCATGAAGCATTTCCACCGAGAGAGAGTATTGGCCCAGGCGCAAAATTCATGGTGCCCAATCAAAGGAATGAAAATTATATCGTATACCTCATATCACCGGAGTTCAAAGAGCTCGCCGAAAAACTCGAGCCTCTAGGTACCATCCGGCTGAAAAGAAAGTAAATAGAAAGGAGAAAATAATGGCGAAACTCAACCGCCGAAACTTTTTGACCACCCTGACTTCAGGAGTTCTGGGACTGGGAGTATCAAGGAACGTCAAAGCCAGCCCGAGGAATCCCAGGATGGCTCAAGGAGCAAGTGCTCCGATTAAAATCAAGAAATATAACAGCCTGGGAAACACAGGAATAAAAGTGCCTGACGTGAGCTGCGGTGCGATATCCTTTTTCGAGCCCACTGTCCTAAGGTACGCCTATGACCTAGGAGTCACTTACTTTGACACTGCAGAGGGTTATTTACGAACCAAAAGCGAATCCATGATAGGCGAGGCTCTTAAAGACGTCCGAGACAAAATCGCCATCACCACCAAGCACGGTCTGAATCCGAGGGTTAAAAAAGAAGAGATCATCCAAAGAGTTGAAGCGAGCTTGGAGCGGATGCAAACCGACTATGTGGATGTGGCCATGATTCACGGTTTAAGCGACCTCTCTCTGCTCGATAATGAGGAAATTCAGGCGGCCTATGCCCAATTGAAAAAAGACGGGAAAGTCCGCTTCACCGGATTCTCCACCCATAACGCAAAGGTCACTCTCCAGCAGGCACTGGATAAAGATTTTGCTCAGGTGGTACTTGTCATCTACAACCACGATGAAGGCAAGGAAATCGAGTCTCATATTGAAGCGGCCCGCCGCAAAGGGATCGGCATCGTGGCCATGAAAGTCTTTGCCGGGGGAAAACACGGCAACCTCAAATCCCTCATCAGCCAGGAAGTGAGCTATCCCCAGGCTGCCATTCGCTGGGTAATGAGCAACCCGAACATCGATACATGTATTCCCACCATGAGCAGTTACTCCCACGTGGAAGAGTATGTGGCCGCGTCCGGAAAGCCGCTCAACAGGGCTGACCTGAAAGTGATCGCCGACTACCAGCGTCAAACAAAGGACCAGTACTGCAGGGTCAGCTGCCAGGAATGCCTTACTTCCTGTCCCCAGAATGTCGCTGTCAACGATGTGCTGCGCTACAAAATGTATTTTGAGGATTATCGCATGGAGAAAGAAGCCATGCGATATTACGCAGAACTCGACAGGAGTCAAAAGCCTCTTCATTGCGAGAGCTGTAAGGGCTACTGCGAACAGGCGTGTCGATATAACCTCAAGGTCAGAGAAAAGCTCATCCAGGCTCACGAAATTTTGAGCGCTTGACGCTAACAGCCGCACGGTGTATTCTACAGAAGATATCCTTCACCAACGAGGATACTGAGCAAAGGAGGGCTGTTATGCGTAAATTTCCATTCTTGTTTATCGCCCTGATGGCTGCTTTTGTTTTTCATGCAGCAGCTCAAAAAGAGTTCGAGTCGGATGTCTTTCCCACCTCACAAGGCGACTTAAAAATAACTTTCATAGGCCATGGAACGCTGATGTTCACCTTCGCTGGAAAAATCATCCATGTCGATCCCTACAGCAGAGTGGCAGACTATTCCCTAACCCATGAGCACGGGGATCATTTCAACCCTGATGTCATCGCCAAGATCAAAAAAGAGGGCACCGAGATAATCCTTACGGAATTATGTGCAGAAAAAGTCAAAGGCGGCATCATCATGAAAAACGGTGATGTCAAAAAAGTAATGGGGTTAAAGGTCGAAGCCATCCCCGCCTATAACATCGTTCATATGCGGCGTGAAAACCAGCCCTATCACCCTAAAGGGCATGGCAACGGCTACATCATCACCTTCGGTGATAAAAGAGTCTATGTGGCTGGCGATACGGAAAACACTCCGGAAATGAAGGCCTTGAAAAATATTGATATTGCTTTCTTGCCGATGAACGTTCCCTACACGATGACACCGGAAATGGCGGCTGACGCAGCCCAGGCCTTCAAGCCGAAAATTCTCTACCCCTATCATTACGGCAGGACGGATACTTCTCAGCTCGTCGATCTGATGAAAGGAATCAAAGGTATCGAAGTTCGCATCCGCGACCTCCAGTAGATGTTTCGATCGCTTGTTTTCTCGAACGGACTTTAATTCGTCAGCAGCCGAACTTAGAGCCGTCAAATTCGGCCTTATCTTTCTGCAGCAGCTCGGGTGTAACAGCCCATAAGACCTTCCAGGCATCTGCCTTTTCCAGGCAGAGAACTCCGGAGTTCCTGAAGGAAATGAACTGATTATTCTCTGTCCCGCTCAAAAGCAGCGAAGCCAGATTCTGGAGGAAAGGGAGATGTCCGACAATCATCAGGTCTTTATCTGAAGATTCAATTTCCTGGGGGAAATCCTTGACCGGGTCCAGGGGATTGAGGTCCTCTCTCTCCTGGATACGGGAACAGAGTATGTTCTCGGAAAAAACCTGAGCTGTTTGAGCGGCTCTCTTCTTGGGGCTGTGCCAGAGCTCATCGACCTGGAAGTTCTTTCCCTTTAAAAATTCAGCAACTCCCTGAGTCTGTTCCCTTCCCTGAGGGCTGAGTGGCTTCTCCGGATCGATATCCTCAGACAAAGATAAGCCGTGCTGGACCAAATAAAGCTTCATTTGAAAACCTCTTTTCTTGTGAAGGACTTCTTATCTCTCTATTTATATGCACTTACCTATTGCTTATATCCACTTATATACTGCAGAGCAGTATTCTGAGTCAAAAAAGTATCCGCTTCTTCCCGGAAAACGAAACCTTCCTTCTTCGCTCTTCAGGCCTCGATCTTCAGAATAACATCGACCCCGACGCTTTACTTGTAAAGCAAATAGGGCTCTCTCAACTTCGAAAAACTGTTCAGATCTTCCTTATAGCTGTTGATTATCTCGTTGACATCAGTCCCTTCTTCAATAGCCTCTCTTATTTTCGATGTTCCCATGATTTTATCAAAGTACTCCGGGTGGAATTTGAAATCCGCGGGGTACAGATCCATTATCGTCTTGATGATAAAAAGTGAAGTAGCGAACGATCTATACTGGTTTCTATCGAAAATATGAATCTGGGCTCCTCCGCAGAGCTCGCCTTCATACTTGGAAAAAGTGGGCGTGAACCAGGCTTCTCTGAACTTCACGCCCGGAAGATTCAGCCTGTTCAGCTCCCTTGTCAGTCTGGAACCATCGATCCAGGGAGCGCCGAAAAGCTCAAAAGGCCTGGTTGTCCCTCTTCCTTCTGAGACATTTGTCCCTTCCAGAAAAACCTGGCCGGGATACACGGTGGCCGTATCCAGGGTGGGCATGTTCGGAGAAGGAATGACCCAGGGAAGGGATGTTTCATCATACCACATTCCTCTTTTCCAGCCTTGCATCGGGATAACGGTCAGCCTGGCCTTCTTTTCCAAAAACTCGTCATTAAAGTAGCTGGCGAGTTCGCCCACGGTCATCCCATGGCGAACCGGCACCGGATAAAGCCCGACAAAAGAGCTGTATTCCGGATACTCAAGGAGCGGGCCTTCCAGGGATATTCCGTTGACCGGATTCGGCCTGTCCAGCACGATGAACTCAATATCATTCTCAGCGCTCGCCTCCATACAGTAAGCCATGGTGGCCACATAGGTGTAGATCCTCGTTCCCACATCCTGAATATCAAAGACAAGGACATCGATGCTCTCGACCATAGAGTCTTCCGGGACCTTGCCCGCCTTCTGGGTGTCAAAAGAGCGCATGTACTCATCGATGTCTTTAAACATCCCTTTGGCGGGCTTCAAAGACTGTCCGTAGAGGCTGAACACAGGAATCGAGTATTCCGGGATATCGTACCTGGCATCGATATAGAAGGGTACGTATTCCCCAGCCTGTGCGTTTCCCCTGACTCCGTGTTCGGGCCCGTAGAGGGCGACAAGGTTGATTTTCGGATTTTCATAGAAGAGGTCAATGCTGGTTTCCAAACGGCTGTTGACACCTGTGGGATTGGTGATCAATCCCACTCTCTTTCCTTCTACCAAATCCAGATGCTTTTCCAGAAAAACCTCGATCCCGAGCCTCAATTTTTTTTGTTCATGCGGAGCCCCTGGCTCTTTTTTGTTTTGACAGGCTGCCCAGATGACCGTTACGGCCAGCATCAAAACCAAGCCGGCCTTTGCTGAACCATAAATTTTATCTAGGATGGATTCTCTTGGTTTCATACGTCTCATTCTTTCTCTCCAGATGACATCCTCACTCGATAATTTAAAGAAAATTATAAATTTATACAATATAAAAACCATCTTTTCGCTCAAAATATGAATTCTTGAGGATGTACAGTGAAAACACAAAAATAAAGGGATTCTCAGCCCTATTGAGCAAGGATACTCCACAAACTTATGCACAGACAATGGGATGGAATCCGTAAAAAGATTTTTATTTGAGGCAGGAGCAAGAGAGGGAGGAAAAGAAAAGCAGGGGTTTGGAAAGCTTCCAAAACCCCTGCTTGTTGACTAAGGTCTTTATCTTAAAAATTCAGCTGGCTTATTAGAGGCCGATCATAACTCCGACAGTGATGGAGTTGTAGTTGCCGATGTTGTAATCCGCGTTGATGTTGAACATCAGCAACTTCATGCTCAGACCGAGCGTGATGCGGCTCTTGTTCTCTCCCTCGAGCTCAAAATCGACAGGAATATTCTGCACCAGAGGAGTTCCTTCATCCAGTGTGAAATCATAGGTAAAACGAAGCTTGGATTTCTCAATCAAGTAACCTGCATAGGGAGTGATATTGAACAGCCCGATGCCGAGCTTTTTGCTGACAGTCAATCCGTAGGCGGTCGTGTTCGCTTCAAAAACGGTACCCAGCTTAAGGGTCTGCTTGAAGAAGCAGAGCGAGACATCAAGTGGAAGGGGGGTCGGGAAAAAGACCGCAGGATTATGCTGAACGCCCCAGCCGAACCAGCTGAAACTTCCAATATCCTCGGTGATGTCGACAAGAGGGATCTCTATTTCAGGGATATAACGGATGACTGCCTGGGTTCCCAGAATCGTGCCGACAGTGGCTTGGGGAGCTGCAAACGGAATGAACGGGACATCGGCCAGGAAATCTCCCAGGCCTCCAAAATCCAATGCGACCGTGTAGGGATCGACTGTCTGGGTCATGGGCAGCCCGCTGACCGGATCATCAAAAGTGATAGTGGCTCCATTGAAGGCAATCTCAAGATAATCATCCGAGGCTCCGATGATTGTCGCTCCTTCTATTCCGACGGTAAAGTCGGACTGGGTGAGCGCAGTGGCCAGAGCAGCTTCGGTGAGTGCGGGCAAGCTCAGACCGCTGGCCTGGACGATTTCAAGGGCCTGGCTCTGGTCAAAACGAAACGTTCCGCTTGTGCTAAAGTGCCTGATGTCCTGGTCGTCAGGAATCATTGTCCCCATCCCCACTAGACCGAACTCGATATTCAGGCCGAAGATCTTGGGCGCGGGTGTCTTGTGGAACCAGCCGCCGTTCAGGTTCGACCCGAAGGCAGAAACGATGGGGCCGACATACCCCTGGGCAGCAGACTCGGAGAGTTTCTTTATGGTCTCCTCCAGGTCTCCGCCTTCCTCCTGGGCAAAAACGGATGAAACGGCAAACAGGAACACAGCCAGCGTAAACAGGGCTTTCCAGTTAAGCTTTAAAAAATTCCATTTTCTCATTCACATTCCTCCATTTTCAATTTTCTGGAATTTCCGAATTATATAGAATATATTTCACCCCTTGTCAAGAACTCTCAAAGAGTGAGATTAATGGAGAGTCAATTTTTTAGACATATCTGTCCTTCATTAATTAGAGAATAGGCACATAAGGCTGAAATGTAAATAGCCTTACACGGTGATTCTTGGGGTGATTTTGCCTCACCCTTTTCAGCTAACAGGGAACCACCAGGGGAGATTTCTTAAAGGACATTGGAAATGACATTTCATTCCGTTTGAATCAAGGCTGGTATCTTCCTCTGAAGAGATCCGTTTCCTGGAATATTCGAAGGCTGGAAGATAATAGTCTAGAAGACCTTGAACCACAGGTGAATTCATGAGAATGAGAATGGGACCGCTTATGTTCTCAATAATGTCAATAGTGATCTTAGCTGATGAGCCTGATGGTCAAAGGATAGCGGAATTTTTCACCTTCATTGGCTTTGATGGTTGCCATGATGACCAGGATGAGGAATACGATTCCCAGCCCGATCAGGAGGATGATGCCGATGACAACTACGATCAGGATAGCGGCAATTATGCAGTAGATGGTGAACGAAATCTGGAAATTAAGGGATTCTTTCCCCTGGTCATCCACAAACGAAGATTCTTCCTTCTTGACCAGCCAGACAATGAGGGGCCCGATGATATTGCCGATTGGAAATATGAATACCGCCAACGCAGATAAGTGACAGAGCATTCCCCAGGTTTTTTCTTGCTTTGGGTCCATTTTTGCCATCCTGTTACCTCCTCCCTCACCATAAAGATTTTGAAAGATTCTATCTCACGGCGTGCGAAAAAGCAAGGAATGACACAAAAGTTTGAATTGGCTCCTCGGGCAGGACTCGAACCTGCAACCTAGTGGTTACAAGTGCCCCAGAATTTCTTCTGGGCTTGGACTATCTCTTCACCCTTCCTAAATAAAAAAGGATAGGGTGTCGGGCGCTTCCCCCAGAACATCAGTGGAGTACGAGCATATGCTCTAGTCTCTGCACCTTCTCTGACCTTTTTTACGGGAACAGAGCTTGGCTCAGGGTTACCATACTCCTGTTTCTTTTTTGACAGGGTGAAGGCTTCCCTGAATTCACCCGATTTTTCAACCACGATCTCTCGTGGAAGCTGCATTCCGGAATGAATTTCACGATGACAATTGCCGGAGTACCTGCGGTTGTCAGCCATTCATTCCTCTTTTTACAGCCACCCGCTCTGCCGATTGAGCTACCGAGGAGCAGGTCTTAATTAATTTAGCAGAAGCTCTGGAAAATATCAACGGATTGTTGCTTTGTTCGAGCCTGAATTGTCAAGAAAAGGAACATAACACGGACGGGACGCAAAAAAATATGGTGTCAGTATTTTTAATGAATATTCCTGGCTAAAACCTGTAACCGGCTTGCTTTATCTTCTTCCGGTAGTCATCCCCGTCCATTCTGACGATCTTGCACATCTCATACAGCCGCGACCTCAGCCGGACGCCGATCCTGTCCACCAGAGTATCGCTTCCTTTTTTGAAGTAAGGCTCTCGAGGGTCTTCTTCATCCTCGTCACTATCGGGATAATTGGACGTGAAAATCGTCAGCCTCTTATTATTGTACCGGTTGTTGATGATATAAAAAACAGTCTCCTCTACCCAAGCCGTAGTTCGTTTAGCTCCCAGCTCGTCCAGGACAAGGACCTCACTCTGGAAGATCGGCGACAGGATATCTACCTCGGTCAGGGCTGAATCAGGATTGTAAGTTCCCTGGATGTTCCTGATCAATTCCCTGAAATCACAGAAATAACAGGGGACCTCTTTTTTATGGATTAACTCCTGAATGGTGGCCACTGCCAGGTGGGTCTTGCCCACTCCGCAAGGGCCGAGGAAGAGGAGTCCGACATCCTGAACAGGATGGTTTTTTACGAATTTCTTAGATATTTTTAAGGCATCACGATGAGAGTCGTTATGAATCTCGAAGTTTTCAAAGGTGCAGTTTCTGTATCTTCTGGGAATATTCGCCTGCTCAAGGAGAACCTGGTTTTTCTTCTCAAGATAGCACTTGCACCGCCGGGCAGCGGTCCCGGGCCCGGACTCCACCAGGACCCATCCTGTTCCCTGACAAACGGAGCAGATTGTCTCTGGCATCAGTTCAAATAACCTCTCAGCTGCTGGAGTCTGTGAGAGCGGGCCAGCTTCCTCATCGCTTTTTGCTCGATCTGCCTCACTCTCTCCCGGGAAAGCTTCATTTTATCGCCTATCTCCTGAAGCGTCCGGGGTTTATCGTCTTCCAGCCCGAATCTTAATTGTAGCACATACTTCTCTTTTTCATCCAGCCCTTGCAGAAGTTCCCTGATCTGCTCCTCGATGGAGTTCTTGATGATCTGGTATTCAACCGAGGGGGAGAGGTTGTCTTCTATCTTCTCCTCGATCTCCCGTTCTTCATCAAAATAAGTATCACTCAGAGAGATGTCTTTCCCATCCAGTAACTCCAGGTCCTCGACTTCTTCGACCGTTATCCCCATCTTCTTCTTGAGCTGGGCCTGTTTTCTCTTCATTTCAGATATCTTATCAGAAAGCTTTTGAGGAAGATGATAAGCCCTTGATGAGCGCGTCAGAGCATGTATTATCGCCTGCCTGATCCACCAAACGGCATAGGAAATGAACTTGACATTTCGGCCGGGGTCAAACCGTTTAGCTGCCTCAATGAGGCCCAAGTTCCCCTCGTTGATCAGATCAAACATGCTCATTCCCATCCCCTTATATTTTTTCACATAAGAGACGACGAACCTGAGATTGGCTTCGATCAACTTTCTAAGGGCTTCCTTGTCTCCCCTCTGGATTTGCTTTCCCAGTTTTTTCTCTTCAGCTTGGTTCAGGATGGGATATTTCGCTATCTTGCCCAGATAGGTCCTCAAATTCTTGAAGTCCAGATAGCCTCTATCGTCGTCTTTCATGCTTTTTCTTCCGGTTTCTCCTTTTCTTTCTCTGCCACTTTTTCTATTTTAATGATCTTAGCCGGGCTGACGCGGACCATGCTTTTTGTCCTGTGCTCAAACTCCTCTTCCTTTCCCTCGAAAAATTCCTTCTTAATGTACTCCAGAAACATGTTCACTTCTTCCTCGATCTGCTCAATCTTCCTTCTCATGTTTAATACGACTTCTACGCCTGCCAGGTTTACACCTAAATCCCGCGTGAGGTTGAGAATAAGCTCAAGTCGTCTGAGATCCTCTTCCGTATAACACCGTGTGTTCCCTTCGCTCCGCGAAGGTTCAAGCAATCCTTCTCTCTCATAGAGCCTGAGAGTCTGAGGATGGATGTTAAACATCCGGGACACACTGCTTATATGGTAATAGTTCCTGGGCTCTTTCTTCTCCTTCATTTTATTAACTCCCCATTTTCTCTCTTGGATTCTCCGGATAGAGATTTTCCAGTTCTTTCATCAATTCTCTGATTCTCTCATCATTGAAGGGTGGAGGAACAATCGAGACTTCGATGAATTGCTCTCCTCGATTCTTTTTCCCGGGAACCGGAGCTCCTTTATCCTTGAGCCTGAGTTTTTGGCCGGATTTCGTCCCGGGTGGGATTTTTATGGCCGTGTTGCCGTAAAGAGTCGGAACCTCGATCCTGGCACCCAGAGTCGCCTCTGGCACGGTTATCGGGACCTTCACGTAGATATTTGACCCTTCTCTTTTAAACACGGGATGAGGGTCGACTTCGATGGTGATAAACAGATCACCGGAAGGACCTCCTCCCCTCCCCGCGTTCCCTTTCCCTGGAATCCTGACTTTGGAACCGGTGTTGACTCCCCCGGGAATCCGGACGCTTATCAACTCAGTTCTCTGGACTAAACCCTGCCCATGGCAGGTGGGGCATTCCTGTCCTGGTGTTTTTCCTGTCCCTCCACAGGATGGACATGTCGTTGAAAACCTCATCGCACCCCTTTGGAGGATTTTTTGGCCGCTGCCTCCGCAGGACAGGCAGACTTGTTGGCCTCCCCTCTGAATAAATCCCCGGCCCTGACAGGAAGAACAGGCTACCATCCGGGTGAGCTTGATCCTTGTCTTCAAGCCGTGGATGGCATCCATGAAGCCCACCTTCATGGTGTAGAGAAGGTCTTCGCCTCTTTGAACTTGTGGCTGTGCGCGCTGAGCGGTGGACCCGAAGATATTCTCAAAAAAATCCCTGAAGGAGGAGCTCCCGAAGCCAGAGAAGTCAAAACCTTCAAAACCTGATGTGTAAGTCTGATACTGGGGCCCTCCAGGAGGCGCATCCCCGACAAACCCAAACTGGTCGTACTGACCTCTTTTATTGGGATTGCTGAGAACGGAGTAAGCCTCCTGAATCTCTTTGAACCTGGCTTCGGCTGCTTTATCCCCTGGATTGAGGTCAGGATGGTATTTTCGAGCAAGCTTGCGGTAGGCTTTTTTGATTTCTGCTTGAGTGGCTTTGCGATCAACCTCGAGGATTTTGTAATAATCCTTATCCATAATTGGATTACCTGTCCTTGCAGCCTGTAACAGCTAAAAAGTGCGATGAGAATTCGGCAGCTTTAATTCTTTTTCTCGTCGTCTACGACTTCTGCATCGATCACTTCTTCCTCGGCTGAATCCTGGGAAGCACCTTGGTCTGCTGCCTCTCCGCCCGCTGCTCCCTGCTGGGCCTGCTGCTGCGAAGCCTGCTGGTACATTATCTCAGTCAACTTATGCGAAGCCTGTGTAAGAGCCTCCATGGCCTTTTTGATCTGATCGGCATCATCGGTTTCAATCGCCTTCTTGGTGTTCTCTATCTCCGTCTGAATTTTGTCCGCCTCCGCTGCTGGTATTTTATCCTTATTTTCCCGCAGCAGCTTCTCCAGATTGTACACCATCTGGTCGGCCTGGTTCTTGGCATCGATGGTCTCTCTCCTCTTCTTATCCTCTTCAGCATGTGTCTCAGCATCCTTGACCATGTTATCGATTTCCTTATCATCAAGTCCGCTGTGACCGGTGATGGTGATCGCTTGCTGCTTTCCAGTGCCCGTGTCTTTGGCCGAGACATGGAGAATTCCGTTGGCATCGATATCAAAAGTCACCTCGATCTTGGGGATGCCTCGAGGGGCTGGAGGGATTCCATCCAGATGAAACCTTCCTAGCGTCCTGTTATTGGCAGCCATCTCTCTCTCACCCTGAAGGACATTGATCTCTACGCTTGGCTGACTATCCGCGGCCGTTGAGAAAATCTCTGTTTTTTTGGTTGGAATCGTGGTGTTGCGGGGAATCATCTTGGTGAACACGCCGCCGAGAGTCTCGATACCGAGAGTCAAGGGAGTGACATCCAGAAGCAGAATATCCTTGACATCTCCTGCTAGGACTGCTCCCTGAATGGCCGCTCCGGCCGCCACCACTTCGTCAGGGTTGACACCCTTATGAGGTTCTTTCCTAAAAAGCTCTTTGACCAACTGCTGTACTTTTGGAATTCGGGTCGATCCACCTACGAGAATGACCTCATTGATGTCCTCAGGTTTTAAGGCGGCATCCTTGAGGGCCTGCTTACAGGGCTCAACTGTTCTCTGGATAATATCATCCATGAGTTGTTCCAGCTTGGCTCTGGTGAGTTTCATCAACAGATGCTTTGGGCCTGAGGCGTCGGCCGTGACAAAAGGAAGGTTTATCTCTGTCTCCATGGTCGTGGAGAGTTCCATTTTCGCCTTCTCCGCAGCTTCCTTTAACCGCTGAAGAGCCATTTTATCCTTAGAGAGGTCTATCCCGGACTCTTTTTTGAATTCTGCCACAAGCCAGTCCTGAATCTTCTGGTCGATATCATCTCCGCCCAAATGCGTAT
>SMTZ1_10003542_pt1 | contig 16019 bp, 11 predicted proteins | sample DeeMarSWOR136_30_FD_25667 | JGI IMG/M metagenome (IMG submission 25667)
GTAACGGTCGCGGCTACATCGACTACGTGCACGTCTACGCCGGCGACTATGACACCACGCCCCCGGCAGTTCCTACAGGACTAACAGCTACTGCAGGTGATGCGCAGGTATCCCTGGACTGGGCGGACAACAGCGAAGGCGATTTGGACGGTTACAATGTATATCGGTCAACAACTCCGGGCGGCGGCTACAGCCAGTTGAACGGCTCGCTTCTGAGCAGCTCAGACTACACCGACAACAGCGTCTCGAATGGCACGACCTATTACTATGTCGTCACCGCAGTTGACACATCCTCTAACGAATCCGGTTACTCGAATGAAGATTCGGCTACGCCGACTGACACTACGCCACCGGCCGCTCCTACGGGACTATCCGCAACGGCGGGCGACGCAACAGTTTCGCTCGACTGGAATGACAACAGCGAAGGCGATTTGGCCGGCTACAATGTATTCCGGTCGACAACTTCGGGCAGCGGATACAGCCAGTTGAACGTTTCGCTTCTGAGCAACTCGGTCTACACCGACAACAGCGTCTCGAATGGCACGACTTATTATTACGTGGTCACAGCCGTTGACATCGCGATCAACGAGTCGGGCTACTCCGGTGAAGTCAGTGCTACACCAGAAGAAGGAGCGGCGGCCCCCGGCTTGCATGGCGATTACTACGACAACATAGACTTCACCAACCTCACAGTAACCCGAGTGGATGCCACTGTGAACTTCAACTGGGGCAATGACTCGCCGGATCCATTAATAGGAGCGGATACCTTCTCGATCAGATGGACCGGCCGGGTCCAGCCGCAGTACTCCGAGACCTACACCTTCTACACTACCACCGATGACGGGGTCAGGCTGTGGGTGAATAATCAACTGATTATCGACAAGTGGATAGATCAGGGCCCAACCGAGTGGAGCGGCACGATCTCGCTGACAGGCGAGGTGAAGTACGGAATCAAGATGGAATACTATGAAAACGGCGGCGGCGCCGTGGCGGAGCTGCGATGGTCCAGTCCGAGCCAGCCGAAGGAGATCATTCCGCAGAGCCGGTTGTATAGTGACACCACGCCGCCGGCCGCTCCTACAGGACTAACAGCTACTGCGGGTGATGCGCAGGTCTTTCTGGACTGGGCGGACAACACCGAGCCGGACTTAGCCGGTTACGATGTCTATCGCTCAACCACCTCAGGCGGTCCATATAGTTTGATCGATTTCGACTTGACGCAGAGCGATTACACCGACAACAGCGTCTCTAATGGCACGACCTATTACTATGTGGTCACGGCGATCGATACGTCTTTGAACGAGTCGGGTTACTCCAACGAAGCCACTGCCACGCCCACCGGCGGCGCACTGGGGACGATTCTTCGCGAATGGTGGGAAGGCATCTCGGGCACGGCGGTCTCTGACCTGACTTCGAACGCCAACTATCCCAACAATCCAACCGGAAGCGAAGAGATCACCAGCTTTGAAGGGCCGACAGACTGGGCGGATAATTACGGCACGCGGATTAGCGGATATGTCCGTCCATCGGCAACCGGCGATTACACGTTCTGGATTGCAGGCGACGACAACTGTGAACTTTGGTTGAGCACGGACAACAATCCGGCAAACGCCTCGCTGATCGCGAATGTGCCGGGGTGGACGAGTTCGCGCGAATGGACGAAGTATGCCGAGCAGCAATCGTCGGCGATTTCGCTGACGGGCGGGCAGAAGTACTATATCGAGGCCTTGCACAAGGAAGGCGGCGGCGGCGATAATTTCGCGGTTGCATGGCAGGGCCCCGGCATCACCCAACAGGTAATTGACGGCCAGTACCTCTCTCTCTACATCCCGGAACCCCCCTTGCCGGTACCATGGCAGCACCAGGACATTGGAGATGTGGCAGCAGCAGGAAGCGCAAGCGAATCCGGCGGCACTTTCACGGTGGAAGGCTCAGGTGCTGACATCTGGAACAATGCGGACGAATTTCACTACGTGTATCAACCACTCAGCGGCGATGGTGAGATCGTTGCGTGTGTGATGTCTCAAACCAACACTGACGGCTGGGCGAAAGCGGGTGTAATGGCTCGCGAGACGCTCAACGTCGACTCGACACATGCAATGATGATCGTGACACCGGCCAACGGCACGTCGTTCGAATGGCGGACCTCGACAGGCGGTGCAACCGTTCGCACAGCACCTGGAGACGGCATAACAGCGCCGTACTGGGTGAAGCTGACTCGAAGCGGCGACACGTTAACCGGCTACAAGTCGAGCGACGGTTCTAATTGGACGGAGGTGGGCTCCGTCGCCATCTCGATGCAAAGTCGGGTTAATATCGGATTATGCGTCACGGCTCACAGCGACGGCGCCATCTCAACAGCCCAGTTCGACAACGTTGATGTGAAGTATCTCGGCGGCTGGTCGGAACAGATATTAAATACGGATGGAACAATCAACTGGACAGAATATGTGAATGTGGCTAATGACCTGGACAAGGCGTCGGTGCGGGACTACTTATTAGGGCCCAAGTATAGCTACTTTCATCCAATCCCGGAGGATTTTCCAACCCTGAACGAGCGCGGTGTCGACAGTTGGGAAGGGACGGTTTGCGACGGAGACGGTTATTGCAATCCGCCCTGGACTACAAGTGATTGGTATGCGCAATCCGGCCAACTCCTCTATGTGCCCGATTTGCCCGATGATCCGGGAGTGGTGACGGCGGCAAACGGGGATATGTTTTGCATGGATGGCGAGACCCCTCCGTGGTGTTTCTATTACCGTGTCGATTGGGATTATTTGAACATGCGGCCGGGCCATGCCCAGGGCTATCGCGGCAACCCGGCCCACGAGCTGATCCAACCGAATTGGACACTGGCAGAAGAGGGTTCCATATCCAACTTTGATATCACCGGTTCGCCGAGAGCGGCGTTTTTCGGGGCAGTATTCGAAGGTTTTGTCGATGTGCCCTCGGACGGCACCTACACTTTCTACACGACCTCTGACGACGGCAGCCGACTTTATATCGGTAAAACACTCGTTGTGGACAACGATGGGACACATGGGATGCAGGAACGTTCCGGGCAGATTGATCTGAAAGCCGGCAAACATGCCGTTCGCGTCGAGTTTTTCGAGAAGATCGGCGGCGAGGGACTTGAGGTTCGCTATGAAGGCCCCGGCCTCAGCAAGCAGTTGATACCGGACGGTGCACTCTATCGGATTGGAGGCGGAAGGAGTGCTTTCTCGAAAACCGAAGCGGAAAGTTTCGACGCTATGTATGGCATCGAGATCGTAGGGGGCTACAAGGTCGGCTTCATTGACGACGGCGATTGGATCCGGTTCGACAATATGGACTTCGGCGGTGGCGCAGGGGTGTTCGAGGCCCGTGTGGCCAGCGATTCGGCCGGAGGCGGCCAGGTCGAGGTGCGTCTTGACAGCGAAACCGGCACACTGCTGGGAACCGTGATTGCTCCCGAAACCGGCGGTTGGGATAACTGGACGCTGGAGAGTACGGCAATCAATGAGGTCAGTGGAATACAGACGCTGTATCTGGTATTCCGAGGCCACTTTGACATCGACCGGTTCCAGTTTTATGTGCCTGAAAGCGGCGGCCTGCGAAATCCGGAGGATCCTACCAACACCGTCAACGGATTGGACTATCGATATTTCCTCGGCGCATGGGACACCCTTCCGGATTTCGAGAATATGAAAGCCGGCGCGCCGACAGTCACAGCCCGTGCTCGAGGCATAACGGGTGTCACGGGCTATGTGGCTTTCAAGAACGGATTGATCGGCACCGTGGCAAACCGAACCAACGAGTACGGGATGTTTCCGGCGGAGACGCGCTATCCGCGGGTGTTTTTGGATGAAGGCAAAGTGCCTGTGGCGATGTGTACAACCGACGGTACCGAATTTGTTCTTGTGGCCGTCTGGGATACTTACGCGCACAAAAGCCAGGTCGCCGTTGTCGCCGTCCGAGGGAACGCGACCCCGACGGGCGTGGACGGTCAGGACGACTTTCTCTACGGCTTCCCAAACTGGCCAAACACCAAGGGGCTGAAGGTGCTGGGGTATATCGACCTGCCGTTTGCGGCTCCCACGTCGATCCAGTCGTGTTCCGATGCGGGATGTTTGCACAATGGTCGAGGCGCTAGCGACACCTTTAATCTCGACTCCCAGGAGGAGCGTGACATCTGGTATAACTGGAGCGGCATCAAGAGGACGGCCCGCGCCGGCTATGCTATTGTCGCCTCGCGCGCGGAGAACAAGGTTGCGTTTATCGACCTGCAGCCTCTGTATACATACTACCGCGAGATGTACTTCACGACCCAGGCAAACTACGACGAGACCAAAAACCTCGGTCCCGCCGATGACCAGTGGCCCTATACGTTCAGTTATCGTCCGGAACAGAAGCCTGTTGTGGCGTATGTGTTCACTGTCCAGCGCCCGACCGTAGTGGCGGCGGGCCTCGACCAGGGCGATACGTATTGGTGGGATTACTGGCGTTCGCCTAATCTCATGTGGCGGTATGCTTACATTGCGACGATGGACGGAACTCTCTACCTGTGCGAGGTGGGCGGCTTGTTCACCCAAAGCGTGGCCACTAAACCCTGGGTCGCCAAGACTGTTATGGTCGGCAACAACCCGACGTGGATTGATTTCGGCAACGGATCACACAAGACCAACGACCTGGTCGTGACCTGTCGAGGCGACAACGCTGTCCACTACTTGGGCCAGGATGGTGAGCTGTTCACGTTGCTTCGCGACAGCCGAATCGTCGATGCGGTGATGAGCGAAGGATCGTCGAACGGTCGTTATTGCCAGACGTTCCAATTCATACACGTGTTGGATTTCGACGGGAAACAGGTGTTTACGTATTTGTTCAATTCGAACGATTTTGGTGTTCTGTTTGAATTCGGCGGCGTGAAAGCGGCTCCCGGCAAACCGTACATGTACGAGCAGGATGAGGTACTATAAACTCCGGTTGAGTGATTGACGTTCATAGCAATGCCGGCGGCTCGCCTCCCCAGGCAGGTCGCCGGTATTGTTTTATAAGAGGGATTGTCCTGCCCAATGCGATTTGTACGATACTCATGTCGGGAGATGTGCGTATTTTGTGTGAGGCTCGCACGGGAAAAACGACAAGAATATCTTACACTTTGAGTCTGAGGCCATCAACGATTGCATATCAAGCGGACTGCTGTGGTTCGCTGGTCAAGAAACATCTGCTTGGCGAACTCGAACGATCAATATACCTGCCTGTCTTGGAAGTGTTTCGGTTCCACTTTGACTGTAACCATCTAATTCTTTGTACAACTGCGACAGATCGTGGCTATGTCATCAAGGGCGACAAGGAACTGCTTGCAGATGGTCTGAGTGACTACTTGGAAATGGAGATATACCCTAAATATATTAGCAGTTATTCAAGTAACCTCAAACTCAAACGGGTAGAAGCCGAATTGATTCGACAAGGAAAGACATACGAGAACCTGGCGTTGTAGGATGTTGTGGTTTCACTTGTGAATACAGCGTGCAACAGAGTCCACAAAGCATAGTACTACGATGCTGCAGCGACCGCAATTCCTCATGAGCAAGACATCATCAGTCAGACTTCTGCTATGAAGATGCATTCATCATCAGCAAGCAAACATCCGGTGGTGGTATAGTTAGAGGTAATATGGTAAATCGATTGAAAACAAGGATCTCAGCTTGCGAAGGAAACGTTCGATCTTCACACCTTCGATGAACCTTTTAATAATAAATCATCACTACTGTCCCGTTATAAGTTGAACAATAACAATTGGTTATGAAACTGGATATTTTGGTTTTGCAACATAGTTTTCGTAAGTACTTGTGTAAAAGAGACTTTCTCGAAAAGCACAATGCTGAGAATTTGCAGGATTTCGCTCAAAATCAAGCAATAGTAAAGGAATCCATCAGGTAAAAACAAAGTGTTTTTGTATTTAAGGAGACAGAGTATTATGAATGAGGCATTGCGAACAGCGTTAAAGGATTTACGGCTCTCGGGTATGGCATAGTCCCTGGAGGTGTGTCTACAGGAGGCCGCAGGTAATAGTTTGAATCACGGTGAGTTCCTCGAACTGGTATTGCAGGATGAACTGCTCGTTCGGAAAGAGCGTCAGATCAAACGGCGGATCAAAGCTGCGATGTTCAGGGAGCTAAAGACCCTTGAGGATTTCGACTGGCAGTTCAATCCATCGATTAAAAAGAAGCAGATATATGACTTGGCCAGCTGCCGATTTATCCGTGAATGCCGGGACTGTCTGTTTTTAGGGCCGCCAGGTACTGGAAAGAGCCATCTGGTTCAGGCAATCGGATACCATGCTATCAAAAGTGGCTTTAAGGTTAAATATCGCTCAATCTTCGATGCCGTACGAGACTTTTTGCAGGATGAGGCATTCGCCAGCCAGGAGAATGTATTGGCCAAATACCTTAAGCCGGATCTGCTAATCATTGATGATATGGGCATCAAACAACTACCCAAACGTTCCGGCGAATACCTGTTTGAAATAATCATGCGGCGGTATGAAACAAAACCGGCGATAATGACATCTAACAGACCTTTGGAAGATTGGGGAAATCTGCTCGGTGATGTTCCTTCACCACGCCGAGATAATTACCATTACCGGCCGCAGCTACCGGCTCAAAGACAGAACCGGTGATAGTGATATCAAAGAAGGTAAAGCCAAAAAAGACAAGGACAACAATGACAGTACTCGTAAAAAGAGTAAGCCGGGTTAGTATCGAGCAGATCTGTCCGGCTCGGCTTGTGGCGGCGAGGCTCCGACGAGCTTGTTGGGGGCCCATTCTCGCTCCGCCGCCGGTCCGAGCGATACAGACCTCGTTCAGTCAAAAACAGAACGTTGAATATGCATATTTGGGAAGTAATCTGCTTGAACTACAAGCAGATTAAAGGTATATGAAAGGAAATCGGACCGACCTATTTTGAAAGCGCCAATAGCGCCCTAATTTGAAGCGCCCAATGACAGCCCATAACAAAATCTCCATAATAGAGCCTCTTACCTCTGTTGTATTTGCTTTTTTTTAACGAAAATCTGCTGATGCGTCAATTTGAATCATGCTACTCACAGTCTGTAAATAAGGATGATCTTCAGACGATTAATCAGATGGACAAATGCTAAGAAGTAAGAGCAACGGACAATCGTGTGCCAAGCAAAGTTGGTGCAAGCAAGCTGGACAATCCAGCCTGGCCAAAGCTTAACCAGCAGGCCAGAACAGAACTTTGCACATATGGAGGTAACGAAATATGTGGAGCCAAAGGGATGGCAGATTATCGACCATAACGGAAGTGAAGGTGTTGAGCCCCGAAATGTTGGATATTGCATTGGGCGAGGGGTTGATTGTCCCCGAAGCCAGCATTGCTGCACACGTTAATGGTGAGTGTGTCAGCGACGTGCCGGGGTCTGAGGCCATGGTAGGTAATCGAATTGTTTGCACCGGAACTTGGGAGAGCCATATCGTTCCCAAATTGAAAGCTTCTGCCAAGCTGAAGAAGCAAAGGTGGAAGTATGGCGATGTGGCAGTCGGACTAACTCATAGTAGGGGAGTAGATGGGGTAATGCCCATCGAGAGCCTATGCTCACCCGAAGGGGTTAGCAGTGAAACACAGAGGGATGAGGAGGCGTATGCCATACACTGAGATGGATAACATAACGCTGACACAATTGGCCCTCATATCGGAACGGGCTCAGAAGGAACCTGACTTGCAGTTTACGAGCTTAGCTCACTTACTGAATGTAGAGTTCCTGAAGGAATGCTACTATAGTCTCGGCAGGGACCGAGCAAGTGGCATTGACGGTGTAAGCTGGGAGGAATATGGTAAGCGGTTGGATGAGAGTATTAAAGATTTGGTGGCACATCTGAAGGCAAAGCGGTATAAGCCGCAACCTTCAAGACGTGTATATATCCCCAAAGATGAACATTCGAAAAGGCCTCTCGGCCTCCCTGCACTTGAAGATAAGATAGTGCAGAAGGGTATTGCCTGGATATTAGAGGCAATCTACGAGCAGGATTTTCTAAGTTGTTCATATGGATTTAGGCCAAATCGAAGTTGCCACCATGCGCTTGATACTTTGGACAAGACAATCATGAGGGGCCCCATTAATTATATCATTGAGGCTGACATCAAAGGTTTCTTTGATAATGTCTCACATGAATGGATGATGAAGTGCCTCCAAGTCCGCATCAAGGATCCAAGCTTTCTATTGATTATTAAGAGGTTTTTGAAAGCTGGGTATATTGATGCTGGGGAGTTTGTCTTAACCACAAAAGGAACGCCGCAAGGTGGTAATCTCAGTCCCATGCTGGCCAACATATTCCTGCACTATGTGCTTGACTTGTGGTTTGAGAAGAGAATCAAACCTAAGGTTAGAGGAGAATGTCATCTGGTAAGATATGCAGATGATTTCATCTGCTCGGTTCAATACGCTGATGACGCCAAGTACATAGAGCAAGCGATGCGAGAGAGGTTTGTGAAGTTTGACCTTGAATTGCATACTGACAAGACGCGGGTAATTCATGTTGGCAGGAGAGCACTCGACAAATCCAGACGAGACAAGCATCTGCCCCAGTCGTTTGACTTTTTGGGCTTTACTCATTATTGGGGTAAAAGTCGAAGAGGTAACTGGATACTTTGTCGTAAGACAAGTTCCAAGAGGTTCCGCAGAGCGTGTAAAGATTTGGCAGCGTGGCTTAAAATAATACGTAGCTCTGCAAAACTCAAAGAATGGTGGCCGATACTTCAGGCGAAGCTGAGAGGGCACTACCAGTATTATGGTATCAGTGGTAACGGCAGGTCAATATGTCGCTACCGTGATGTGACCGAACAACTGGTATTCAAATGGCTCAATCGGCGGTGTCAGAAAGTCTCGTTCGACTGGTCAGGTTTCCGTGCTTATCTCAAGCATTACCCACTGCCAAAACCCCACATTGTTCACCGGCTATATACACTGTCGTCTGATTCGTGAGTTTTACTGAAGAGCCGGATGCGGGAAATCTGCACGTCCGGTTCTGTGAGGGACGTTGATGTTCTTTTATATGGCAGAATATTGTGACACTTCTCAATCGAAAGAGAGAAGAAACAGGGAATACAAAGCATGCCTAAATAAGCGAACTATATTACGTCTACTCGACAATCCGTTGGTCAATATGGTCCGGTATTCTTTGGCATTATCTCTCGCCTCCAGCCGCCATTAGATTCCCGCCTTGCACTTCCCGCAACTTCCGGATGGCCCAGCCGGCCCATGAGGGAAGGGAGCCTCCTGCGCAGATACAGAAACACAATCGTGCAAAGCCACATGTACCGACCTCGCCCCGCATATTCACAACGGGTAACCACCTCATGGAATACCCGGGTCTGTTCTCATCCAACGGTGCCAGCCGAAAGCGGAAACGCCGAACTTATATATTAGCGCTTCGTTTTCATTTATCTCAATATTCGAAGCCTTTCGAAACGCTTCATCGGCCTGCTCGGCTTGACCTGACTTAGTCAACATTCCGCCCAGAAGTATATAGAGATCCCTTAGGGCAAGATTCCCTGCTCCCCACCCTAATCGTCTACTCCAACGGCCCGATAAAGGACAGATACGGACAAGCTCATCTTGGAGTTGCATTGCCAGTTGAATCGAGTTCAATGCTTCCTCGTCCTGGCCCCTTCTTTGATGAAGATCGCAAAATCCGGTATGTAGAAGTACAAGTATGGCTTTATGCTCCAAGCTGTCTGGTGTCTCGAATGCGAGTTGTTCACACAGGCTCTGTGCTCTGACATAGACCTGTTGAGCCTCATCTAACCTGTTCTGTTTAGCAAGAAGAAGGCCCAGACGGCAGTAGTCCCCGGCGGCACTGCGAAGAAAGTCGTGGTTATGGGGTTCGAGTGCAATCGCCTCCTCTTTATGTTGGCTCGCTTGCAGGAATATCTCAATGGCCTCATCAGTTTGACCATTGGCTAATTGGAAGCATGCCAACACTATTTCGTTCCAACTCCGTAACCACAAATGGGATGAATCTTCGGCGGGCAAAGATAACAACTTCTGATGAAATACCTTGGCCGTATCATAATGCTGATTTGCCTCTTGTTTCTGTTCCGTGCGTCGAAGCAAATCTGCCAATATAATGCGCGCACGGACGTGGGAGTATTGGCGGTTCATTTGCTCTGGAAAGTTCTCAGCAATGTGCTCCATGCGTCTGACGGCTTCATATGCCAGATCCAAAGCTTTGTTTCGCTTGCCTGTTATCCAGATGATCTGTGCCATTTCAGCTTGACGAACTGCTACTTCAGTCTGATAGAAAATGTCGCCAGGATACCTACGAGTGAGTTGTCGCTGAAACTCGACGACCTTTTGAGTTGCCTTAACGGCCGGCTCTAGTTCTGCCATCCATAACAGTGTTTCTGCCAGGCGTTTGTATGCGCTTAGCAGCCTCTCTTGATGGTTTCGATCGGTGGGTTTCTGAATGCCAATCTGCTCAAGAATCTCAATGGCTTGCCGTTGCTTTTCCACACTTTCAGTCAACTTTCCCTGCTCTCTCAACGCTTCACTAAGAGCCTCGGTACAATCCCCCAGAAGGCCTTGCAGGCGTGCATGCTCTGGTCTTATCCTTTGGACTCCGTTGCCTATCTCAATGGCTGAAGTGTAGGCCTTCTCAGCCTCATCATATTGGCCCAACTTCATATGTATTGAACCGATGCGCAGGTAGGACTGGCATGTTTCGACCATCACGTCGGGATCTTGGCTGTTCGTTTCAAGCAAGCTTCCGTGGAACTGTAGGGCTTTTTGGAGCAGTCCTCTGCGAGTTTCCCGGACTGCCGTAAAACTGGTCGATTGTTGCTCTACGATATGAGTTATTTCATCCACCGCTTCGCGGGCTTTTTCATAATGGGTCTGCGCCCTTTGATGCTCTTTCTCAGCCCGTATCAGAGCTGCCTCTGTCCGGGCTTTCTCTTGCCAAATAATCACTGTGCTGATAGATAAGGCAACAACAGCCACTACCAAAACTCCCACTGCAGCACTTACGAGTGCTCCATGTCGACGAACCCATTTGGCCAAACGCTCGCCAATTGAAGGACGCCTGGCTTCAATTGTCCTATGCTCAAGGAATCTTCGTAGATCTTCGACTAATGCTTTACAGCTCGCATAACGACGGATCGGATCCTTGGCTATTGCCTTGAGCACAATCGTTTCTAAATCCTTTGGCACCGCCGGATTGAGCGAGTGCAATGACCTCGGTTCATCCATCTCGATACTGTTCATGAGTCTGTGACGTTCCTGATGTGCAAAGACAGGCTCAAGGCTCAGCAACTCAAAGAGCGTGGCTCCCAGCGCATAGATATCCGTACGATGATCCACCATGGTGTTTCTTCCGGCAACCTGCTCGGGACTCATATAGCGTATCGTTCCCAGAACATCTCCCGGCCTGGTAAGGACGGTAGCCGTGTTCGTTCGATATTGGGCCAGACCAAAATCCGTAATCCACAGATGTCCCTGTTCATCAAGCAGGATATTGGACGGTTTGATGTCACGATGAACCACTCCCATGTCATGTGCATATTGCAGGGCATCGGCAGCCTGAATACACAGCTGAGTAACGGACCGGACGAATTCAGAACTGTGGGTTGAACGGGCGGTCAATAGACGCTTAGTCAAATCGCTCAAGCCTGTCTTCGGGGAACGGTTGTCTTTCTCATTCGTGGGGATCTCATGATTAGAGTACTGACGCAATTCCCGGACTATTGAGGCCAGAGACCGTCCCTCAATGTATTGCATAGCATAGTAGTATACCCCTCGTTCACACCCGACAGAAAACACAGGTACAATATGCGTATGGTGCAGGCATGCGGTTATCTGTGCTTCCATTTTGAAACGCTTGAGCTGATGTGGATCAAGAACCGCCACGAAGGGCAGCACCTTCAGAGCTACACGCCGCCCCAAGGATAGCTCATGAGCTTCATAGACCACCCCCATGCCCCCACGTCCGACTTCCCTTAAGAGCCGAAAATCACCAAGGATCTGCTGTCGCGGCATGTCTTCGTCGCGGGCTCCATCTCTTCCAGGCCAAACGTCCTGCGAAGAGCCCACCATTGTCAGAACCGGCAGGATCTGACGCAGATTTTCGGCAATCGACGGGTAACGCGCGGCATAATCGGCCACTTTCGGATTTTTTCCCTCTTCGATCCTACGCAGAAATTCTTCGGCTACCTCGGCCACGAGCAATTCGGTGTCATCGTCGAAGATGGAGGGCTCTTGTCTCATAGCTGCGACTCCGTCAGGCCCATGTCGCGCATGATCTTGCCCAGTCGGATCAGTGCTCGACCGTAGCGTTTGCGTGCCGCAGCCGGTTCTAGGTGTAATATGTAGCCAATCTCCTTGTGAGACAACTGCTCAAAATGACGCAGCAACAGGATTTCCCTGTCTTCATCAACTAGCTGTCTCAAGGCTACGCGCACTCGTCGAATCTGCTCGGCCCGAGTCACCTGCTGACTGGCTGTAGGACCGTGTTCGGTCAGTCGTTCAGCCAAAGCCACAGAGGACCGTTCAGGTAGCGGAATCTCACGATGGATCGTGCGTCGATCAGCACGCATGTGTCTTCGGTAGGCCATTAACAACTGGTCTTGGACGATCTGGCGGAGCCACACATGAAAGGAAACCGGTTGACGCTCCAGGTAGTCTGCAAATCTCTCTATCGCGACTGCGTGTGCGTCTTGGATAATATCCGAGGCATCGACTCGACTACTTAGGCGCGGATCCATACGCAGGGCTACTATTTGCCGTAAGGTGTCCCTGTGGCGTTGGAATAACTGCTCAAATGCTGCGACATTGCCCGCCCGAGCCTCATGTAAAAGGTCATGCAATTCTGCTGACTCACTATTATTCTTCGTCATTCCTGTCTAAATCACCTAAAGAAGTTGAGAAGGCTTCTACTTATTCATTATATAAAAACGGATGCGGCACTTCAAGAAGGTGTTCTACGCGGTTACCCGTTTTGGTAAACGGTGATGAAAAAACCTCCTTGAGCTTGTAAAATGCTGTTTTTTGAAACCATTAACCCAAGCAAAACAGGGAGGTGCAAAAATGTTACGAAAAGATTTCGTCTTGTGCAAGACAAGAAATTTACTAAATGAGTTTATGGCTCCCATCACAGCAAAAGCTGACAAACCAAGGCAAAAATTTCTGCGCTAGGCTGTGGGGGCGATACTGCTGTCTGGCTCTCTGGTGTTAACCGAGTTTGCTCGCTGGATCCGCGATGACTGTTCAGATATATTCCATCGATTAAAGTGATTACTCAACCACTTGACAAGTCCCAGAGGAGACCTGAATTCCGACGTAAAAGCCTATAGACAGGCAGTTGCAAAATACATAGAGCCGGACACACCAATCCCAATAAACCTTACCGGCCTGGCCAAGCCCAGAGCTAGGAAGATGAAGTACCTGAACTTGGTTATGATGGCAAAGGAAAAAATAAAAGCTTTCCTGATATGTGTACCTATCTATATAAAGAGGTAAGGAAAAATGTATGAAGATATAAAAGGAAAATTTGACAGCTATTTGGAATTGTTTAATGAGATAAAGCAATTAAGATTCTTCGGGGGATTTTCTTTGATATCTTCCACAAGCCTCCGAATGCGAAAAATCCGTTGCCTTTCGGGTAAAATGTGGCAGAAAACACGGACAAAAATGCACTTTTTGTGAAAAAGATTTTAATTTTCTGTTAATCGGTGTAACAAAACGAACCTTTTTCCTACCTATATATACAGCGGTTGCCAATGCATTTTAAAAGCATATTGTCAGTATTGATATTTTTTGAGCAGGCAATTTTCTTTCAGGAGCACAAGGTCATGTATGGGAAATCATCTTTCCGGGTGTGTGTTTTGTCGGTTCTTTTAAGCATAGTACCAAGCACTCATGCACAGGAACTGCTGACAAATCCCGACTTTGAAGAAGAGACGAATACAATTCCATGGAATGAAACGATTCCACCGACCGGCTGGAAAAAATACGGCAATTGGGGCTGGGCGGGATGGAGATAAAAAATACTAAATTTCCATCCCATATTTGTCCAGTCTGTTTGCGATCACAGGCAATATTTCCCCAAGGACGCCCTCTTTTCGAAGATTCGATGATTTTCTTGGTCACAACTGGTGTTCTGTTACAGGTTTACTACTGGTGAATGTACGTGCCTAAATGGGCCGTTTGCCTCATAGATTGAATGGTGATCCAGGTCCTTCAGAAGGATCCAGAGGGCGTCCGGCGTAGCTGATTGCCAACTGGCAGAGAAGAGCCCCAAAGGGGGATATGGTATCCCACAGGGACGGAGTCTGTACGGCTGGCCCTGAAAGTGGCTCTATGTGTTGCGAGCGGTTTCCGGAGTATGATATAGGCATGTTGACATCTAAAAAAGACCAGGACGCAGGCGGCGGCAGTAGCTACCGGAGCCGGGAGTATCGAAATCGATCCACATACTGTGGCATTACTGAGGCTGTGACTACTAGGAGCGCCCATTATGAGGTCAAATGAAAAATGTCAGTTGAAAGAGCATTGGTTCATTATCTCTGTTGTGCTCATGCTGCTGGTCATGTCGTTTTGGGGATGCCGACGGGCCAAATATTCTTCATTAGACAGCATCACCATAGACGGAGTGAAATCCTACTACATGTATTCGAATGTGGAATCCGGTTCGAAAGAGGGACTTCCCGTCATCATAATCATTGATCACCCCTTTGGTGGGGTCACAAATCCCGAGCGATTTGCCGGCAAATTCGACGAGCCCGTTCTGCTGATTTGCTGCAGACTCCTGGATGATCTGAGCCCCGACACACCTGTCGAACACAACACCGTGTGGCAAAAGAAGAGGCAAGTTTTCTTAACACTATTCCAAGGGTACAAGGATCACTTCGGGTTTGATGAAAGAAGAGTTTACTTAACTGGGTTCTCGTCTACGGGAGTATACGCCTGGATGCTTGCTTACGACAGGCCCGACCTATATTCAGGTGTAGTGGCAATGTCCGCTCCCTCATATCCGCAGCAGATACAACAGAAGTTAGAAAGTGGTAAATCCATAGTCACTGTCGTTGTCAGAGGCCGGAACGACGCTGCCTTCCCGGAACGTCTTGCACAAGAGAGACAGACAGGCCGTGTCATCGAGTCCCGGAATCCGCATTCAAAGTTCGTTCTGATACAGGGTGAAGACCATGGCAGCGTACAGGAATATTGGCTGCAGCACCTGAACTACGTGCTGCAGTTCAGCAAACCGGACGTGTCACCAAGTGGCTCCTGATTCTAACCAGCCGTTGCCGTGGGTCGACACGAATTCAACACTGACGTGCAACGACGTTAGTTGAGATTTTAGATTTAGCGCTTTATACCGGCGGGATATCTGTTTATGATCTTGCATTGACCGGTCTTTAGGAGATAAGAAAATGGCCAGACTAAGTTTATTCACCTTTAGACATATGCATATCATAAATTAGGATTATCCCATGTTTTGATAAAAAGTAGATACCATAATGATACTTATGTTGTGGCCTCCGTTAACAGCCTGTTTGGATAAACCGATAAGATTGGAGCAAAGAACATAATCAGGAGAAAAGGTGGATTCTTCCTAAGAAGCGTCATAGAAACCGGCAGAAAGCACGGCATGGTGACAATGGTCGAATTACACGTAGGAAATCGCAGCAGTGCTTTCGGCGGCGTAAAAAACCTTCATTTTGAGAAAAAATATCAATAAACATAAACTAAAAATACCCCTTCATGTGTTTCTATTATGATATGTGAGTGCTCACATAACTAAGGGCAGGCCCGTTGTGATAGAAGACAGACTGTTAATCCGGAGGTTTAACTCAGGAGATATGGATGCTTTACGCCGTATATACGAGAAGTACAAGCCGGACCTGCTCAATGTGACAAGAGCCTTGCTGAATGATGCTTCGGCTATCGAGGATGTGCTTCATGATGTTTTTGTCCGTTTTGCATCCCAGGCCGGACGTTTCCGGCTGAGAGGTTCACTCAA
>SMTZ1_10005265_pt1 | contig 16019 bp, 14 predicted proteins | sample DeeMarSWOR136_30_FD_25667 | JGI IMG/M metagenome (IMG submission 25667)
TGATCAAATCAACTTTCTCGGATGTCACATCAACACCAATAACTGTATGACCATCCTGCGCGAGGCAGCCCAGACTAACACACCCAACATAGCCTAATCCAAAAACGCTTATCTTCATCTATCCGCACCTCCTATCTTGGCATTAATCATTGCCCTACCCCAAACTTGGATTGCCAAACTATTGCATTTACTATCCGCCAAATAATCGGTTGATACGAATGCTCACTCTTAATATTCTCCAAAATTACGTTCTTGATATTCCTGACCTCGTAGATCTCTGAGTTATTTGATAACCCTTCTATAATACTCCTGACATAAGGTAATGCCCCTCTTAACAGTTGCCAGTCAGGCATTGTGAAACCCCGCTTATCCGTCCTCAGCCTGATTCTTTCTGGGATTATCCCTTTCACAGCCTTCCGGTACACATATTTTGTGTAGCCATTTCTCAATATGAAATTTGCGGGTAATTTAAAAAACAACTCTACCAAACGGTAATCCAAGAAGGGAACCCTTGATTCTACGGAGAAGGCCATGGAATTACGATCCACCTGTCTCAATATCCCGGGCAAACTTGTGTATTTAGTGAACTCGTAACTGTGCTTTTTTATGATTGAAGAGAATTTTCTAGGTGCCACGTAAAAATCTTCATTTAATCTATGCGATTTTCGAATGTTTGTTCTGATAAAATCTTTCTTAAGCCATCCATTTACCTTCTTGTACACGCTTGGTCTAAAATCGACAGGCCTCATAGAGCGTGCGATTTTCTTCACAATACTCTGGGTCATTCTTCTTAGAATTCTATGTTTGCTTATTGAATGCAAAGCAGTATTTGCACTCAATTGTTTGAAAAATTCGACTAATTTACCACTGAAAAATAGCTCATTTAGAAAATCAATATGTACACCGAAATAGTATCCACCGAGTAGTTCGTCAGCACCTTGTCCGTCCAGTACTACTGTGGCGCCGTTGTTCTTTGCCAGCTTATAAACATGCCATCCACCATACATACTTGCGGTTACTAATGGCTCATCGTGGTGCCAGATGAAATTCTCCAGGTCTCTTTCCAAATCGGCCGATTCAGGAAAGTTGAAATATGGCTCAACATTCGTATTTTCAATCACGATTCGTGCGTAATGCGTTTCATCAACTTTCGGGTCTATTGAACCGATCACAAATACTTTGTGTTTACGCGAACTTCCTGTTTTTTTGTAGATTCTATCCACAAGACAAGCTATAACCGAAGAATCCAAGCCGCCGGACAAACACGTACCTACTGGCACATCCGAACGGAGCCGCAGTCGGATACTATCCTCAACCAAGTATCGGATATTTTCACAAATTTCATCTTCATTCAGACGCGTATCTTGTTCAACGCGCGGCAAATCCCACCATATCTGGCTTTTTAGATTCAATGCGCCCGGGGTAGGCAACGTTATCTCCATAGATTCTCCCGGGAGAATCTTGTAAACACATTTGAAAAATGTATCCCTTGCCTCGTTCCCATACGATCCGAGTGCAAGATAATCGAAGAAAACAGATGGATTCACTTCAGTATTCATTGGCAATAGCGAAAGCACCTGCTTTATCTCTGAACCAAACACAAAATGCTCTCTATCGAAATAATAATAAAACGGCTTGATCCCTAATCTGTCACGTGCACAAAATAGGAGTTTATTCGGAATATCAATAATGCAAAAAGACCACATACCATTAAATCTCTCCAGACAATTGTATCCCCATTCTATATAGGATTTCAATACTACCTCCGTGTCGGTCTCAGAATTGAACCGGTAACCTCTACTCATTAGCTCTTTTCGGATTTCAAGGTAGTTATAAACTTCCCCATTAAAAACAATCCAATATCTATGTCTACCTTCATGCATCGGCTGATGTCCTTTGGGTGAAAGATCAATAATTGATAGCCTACGAAACCCAACTGTGCCTATAATATTACACGGCGAATCGAAATCTCCCATCCATTTATCTCTCCATTCTTTGACCTCTAAGTTTTCACTAATTGTGATGTAACCATAATCATCAGGACCGCGATATTCTGCAATATTGTTTGCATTAGCACATTTTTTCGGATCGAAATCACCGTTGGCTGAAAAATAACCTACAATACCACACATAATTAGTACTTATTTCGCAGAATTTTCATAAATGATCCATCGGCGACCGTGCACACTGCGACTAATCATCGATATTTCTCTTCCTGTCTCTTTCTCTCGTTGCAGATAGCAATTTTTCATAATGATGTCTTTAGGTCACTTTTTCATTTCTCTCGCCGGATTGCCAACCACTATCACGGAGTCTTTAACATCTTTTGTCACAATTGCACCGGCGCCTACGACTGTCTTTTCACCAATTGCTATATCCGGTAAAATCGTTGAATTCGAGCCAATATAACAAGCTTCTGCAATCCTTACTTTTCCTAGAACCACAGCATTGGGTGCTATAGTTGAATACTTTGCAATGTAAGTGTCGTGCATGATATTGGCACAATAATTTACCTTGACGAAATCCCCTATCTCTACCATTGCCGAAATATTAGCTCCGCTTTGAATAGTCACACCTTGGCCAATTTTGGCGTACCTGGAAATAGTCGCTTTAGGAGAAATCAAATTACAAAACCTGAATCCTATCTTGGAGTAATATATTGACAACTTTCTTCTAATCCCCGGTGCATCCGGCGTTATGACCACAGAAGTTTTTTTGTATTTCTCGTACAGTTTTGGAGCAGTGTCGTCTCCCCCAAGTATCTCGTATCCGCAATACTGGTTAGAAAGTTTGTTATCGATTATACCTATAATCTCCTTATCGCATAGCTCACACAATTCGATTACTTCGTGGAACCCCCCCACTAAAATCACTTGACAATATTGCCGTTTCGAACTCATGTAATATCCTTAATGGTATGTGCGATATATTCAATGTCTTTTTTTCTAAGACCGCTAAACAAAGGTAATGTTATCTCATTGTCTGCCACATATTCGGTTTTTGGTAAAAAGTCCGTGAATTCTTTGTAAATATTAAACCGGTGCACAGCAGGATAGTGGACACTTGTCTGTACTCCTGCTGCAGCTAACATATGTCGTATTCTATCTCTTTTCTGCTCATCACTATCCTTTAAGAGAACGGGGAAGATGTAATTTGAGGATCTATATGGGTGATGTCTGTAAGGAATTATGATACTCTCTGTGTTCTCAAGCTCCTTTATGTAGATTTCTCTTAATTCCTCTCTCTTACTAGTATCATATTCTAATTTTCCGAGCTGAACTAACGCCAATGCCCCTCGGATATCATCAATTCGATAGTTAAAACCTAATTCTAATACTTCATATCTTGTAGCGTGTCCTTTTGCTCTTTCATAAGAAAGAGTTGTCATGCCATGCGATCTCAAAAGCCTCGCCATTCTAGCGTATTTGCTATTATTGGTAGCTAAAGATCCTCCTTCGGCGCAACTAAGGTTCTTATTAGAGAAAAAACTGAAACAGCCAATATTTGCAATGGTGCCTAACCTTCTGCCTTTGTACTCAGAGCACGGAGAGTGTGCCGCATCTTCGATAATAGAAAGATTGTGTTCTTCTGCAATTGCCATCATTTTATCCATTTCACACGCAAAACCACCATAATGCATAACAACGATGGCCTTTGTTTTTGATGTTAGCTTTTTCTTAATATCATTGGGGTCTATAGAGAAATCCTCAAAGCTCGCTACGTCAGCAAAAACGGGAGTTGCTCCAACAAATCTCACTGCATTGACAGTCGCAACAAATGTGAGAGAGGGTACAACCACTTCATCCCCCTCTTTAATGCCAAGAACGAGCATGGCTAGGTGAAGCGCTGCAGTGCCGCTACTAACAGCTACCACATGGCGTACTCCTAAGTGCCGAGCAAAAGCACATTCAAAAGCAGCTGTTTTTTTTCCCATGCTGATCCATTTGCTTCTTAAAACTTGCTTAACAGCATCTTCCTCTTGCTTGCCGTAGTTTAGATCAAACAATGGTATCTTGTATGTCATCTTCTACGCCTAAAAAACGTTTCTTGTTTTCGCTAAACTCCTCTATCGCAATTTTATAATCATCATAGCGGCCTATGTCCAGCCAATATCCATCAAAAGGGAAACAGCGGATCGGAATTCCTCGCCGAATCATTTCATTAACAAGATTTGGCATGTCATAACGTTCACCCACTGGAATAAGTTCTAACAACCTCTTTGAAAAAATCGTCACCCCCATACCAACTGTATACTCAAGTTCTGGTTTTTCTGTATAGGATAGCAACTCCATGTTTTGATCACACCTAATCACACCATAGTCGATCTTCACCGCACGATTCTTAGTCGCAATCGTCATGTTACTCCCTTCCCTTAGGTGAGTATTGTATAGTTCGCTATAATTCAGATCCGTCAAAGTATCGCCATTCATAACCAGAAAATTATCTTCCAAATTTTTAACTAATCGAAGTGGTCCCGCAGTTCCTAATGGCTGTTCCTCAATTGAGTATTCTATTTGAACGCCCCATTTTTTACCATCTTGAAAAAATGCACGGAAAATTTCGTAATGGTACCCTATCGAAAGGACAATGTGCCTAAAGCCATGACGCTTGAGCTGGCGAATCACAATTTCGAGAATTGGGTAATTCCCGACAGGCATGAGAGGCTTTGGAAGTACGGTCGTATAAGGACGAAGACGCGTTCCCTCACCTCCCGCGAGGATAATCGCCTGTAAATTATTGGCCCTATTTAACATAATGCGAATGAACGTACAGCTCAGGCTGTTCCTGTATAAATTGAACCGTCCTGTGTAATCCGTCTTTTAAATTAACTTTTGGTGTATAACCCAAAATTTCCCGTGCCTTATCATAATTGCAGATTAACTTCTGTACTTCGCTTTTCTCCGGCCGCATGCGCTTTTTTTCTCTTTTTACCTTAATCTTTTTTCCGAGAATTCTCCCTATCTCTTCGACAAGTGCTGTGATACTGAAGCCTTCCCCATATCCAATATTGAATACGTTACCTTCAATATCATACCTAGAAGAACAGAGTATAAAGCCGTCTATTGTGTTACTAATATAATTCATATCTCTTACTGGTTCCAAAGTCCCCAGTTTGATCCGATTGTGCTTCAAGGCTTGACTAACGATTGTTGGAATTATTGCCCTCAGTGATTGTCTAGGACCAAAAGTATTGAAGGGGCGTATGGTAACAACCGGTAGTCCATAACACAAATAAAAACTTTCGACGAGCTTATCAGCTGCAATTTTCGAAGCCGCGTATGGAGATTGGCTCTGAAGTAAATGTTCCTCGTCAATAGGAGTATATCTCGCCGTCCCATACGTCTCACTTGTGGAAGTATGGACAACACGGCCTACGTTACACCGTATAGCGGATTTGAGAACGTTAAGGGTACCCATAACATTGGTGTGAACATAACTCTCCGGTGCGACATAAGAGTATGGAATCCCAATCAGGGCTGCCAAATGAAATACTATATCTTGTTTTTTGCAGAGTTTCTCCATCAGATATTCATCTTGAATGTCTCCGAAAATTACCCTTGTACCCTCAAGGATGGGTTTGGATAGGTATTTTAACAAACCATAATCATTTCGGGAATTATAGTGAACTAAAGCAGTAACTTGTGACCCTGTGGATACAAGCCTCTCTGTAAGATGGGAGCCTATGAATCCCCCTGCGCCAGTAATCAATATCCTCTTTCCTTTCAATTCCATTCCTTATTATTACTTGAATTTGCAGACAACTCTTCATACATTTGCACATACTTCCTTGCGACGTTAGGCCAGTGGAAAAAAGATTCAGCCCATTCTCGGTCGATTGTTTCAATTTTGCTCCCAGTCAAGATATTCTTTAGGGACTGTTCCCAAACTTCATAATTCGTTGCCGGCACAAGAACACCGGCTTTGTATTTCGATAAGAACTCCGCAACCATCCCGGTCATGGTTGAAAAAATGGGCATTTCCATTGCGATTGCCTTTACTGCTGAAATCGGGCCTCCTTCAAGGAGCGAGGTAGTAACGAACAAATCAGCAGCGCTATAATAATCGACAAGTTTATCTTCTGGCAGAAAGCCCACGAATTTTAACTTACCCTTCTTTATCAAGCTCTCTCCCAAACGGGCAAGATATTCCTCATATTCATGGTTACCGTGTCCAGTAACAATATATTGAAAATCGAAGTCGTTACTAAAGTGTCTCAACACATCAATCATCCTATCTATTTGTTTTAGACTATTAAGCCGAGAAGAAGAAAGTAGAATAAAACTAGTGTTTCTTAGACCCAACCTTTTTCTTGCACTATTCTTCTCAGACTTGCGCCTCCAAAAATCAAAATCTATCCCAACAGGCAACACAATCGTTCTAGCATTAACGTACCTCTCTAAACTTACTCGATCTTCTCCATTGCAATAAGCTACGAAAGCGACTTCGTTTAGTAATTTCCGGATAACAATATGCTCAAATACATCACTAACTTTACTCAACACGTTTTTCTTAAACTTAATCAAATTATCAAGCGGTAATATAATCTTGCCAAAGAATTGCAGGACGATGGGGCAGTTTAATGTCAAGGACAAGACGTTCCTGCTGATACCAGGATTTATACCATTGAGATGCAGCATTACTTTATTCCCTATATTTTCTGTTATTAAATTGCTGTAGAGAGATCGCGAAACAACATATTCGTTTTTCTTAAATCCATAGATTCTCTTTTTCAACTCAGCCGGGAAAAGCTTACGGACTAGCCCATTAGTGAAAGTGTGAGTATAAATTCTATCTGCCCTCAAGTCAGGTTGCCATACTTCATATTCAAATTCATTTGTCGATTTCAGGACTTCTTTACCAATTAACTCAGACCAATCTTTTCCCCAAACTCCAACCCATGTACCATTAGGCGTATTCCAGCTAATCTCTGGCCGAGGTTCATTCCAAAATAGTTCATAGGCAGGGGGAAATGGCATTATGTTTATTATTTTGCTTCTCATTACGTACGTGGGTACTCCTTATCACCATAGTATTTCTCAAATAACATATCATATACCTCTAACGTTTTTTGCATTATCTCTTTCCAATCATAGTACTTCTTTGCGATTTTTCTGCAATCAACGAAAGATTTGGGATTCTCTAAGACATCAGCCACACATCTTGTCACGTCTTTTTCATCCTTTGGAATTATACCCAACTTCCTCCACTCTGCACTAGGGTGATCTTTCAGAGTGGTACTAACAATAGGTGTACCACAGGCAAGAGACTCTATCGCAGCAACATCATGTCCTGCGTACTTTTTCGAGAACGCTGGCAGCAGATACACATCAGCAGCACTATAATACAAACCCAATTCGTCGTGGGGCAAATAGCCATAGAATCGCGCCCCAGATAATTTTACATCGTCATAAAGTTGATCGTTAAGCGACCCACCAATAAGAACGAGTTCAATGTTGTATTTCCGCTTCAATTCACGGAATGTTTTCAACATAATGTCGACACCTTTCAACTTGTAGAATTTACCTACATACAGCATGATTTTCTTATCTTCAGAAAACCCCAACTTTTTTCGTGATGATTTCTTGTCAAGAGGTTTGAATTCATCGAAATCCACCCCCATAGTTTGTATAGTTACGTGTGGGTTGTCCAAACTTCTTGATAGAAATTCCATCTCAGACCTTCGTAACACAAAAAAGTGGTCAATATTTCTTAAAGTAGATTTCTCGATTAAATGCGCCAGCAGAGTGCTTAGTTTCTTACTTTGTCTGAACCGCATAAGTGAAGGCAAATCACCGTGTTGTTGGGCAACAATTGGTATCTTTCTAAAGATTGTAGAAATGAAGCAGAGTGAAGTCCTATGGATAGAACTATGGTGGATCAAAATCTCATGCATCTTTTTCTGTCTTCTTAATTCCGCCAACATGGCTGGAGACAAATCTCTGAGTCGCTTTAAACCCGTTGCAGGGAATATACGACAAGTTATGTCTTGAACTTCACGTACAATCGGTTTCTTGACTTCTCTCTCTGGACGCCAGTTTTCAACTTTGTATCTCCTCGTCCATTTAAGTGTCTGTCTTGCGATACTGCTACTCCATCCTGCCAAATAGTAATATGCAGACTCTTTCTTAGGAAAAAACGCCCCATATGCTCTATACTCAATATGAATAATTTTTCTTTCTTTCATAAATCAGTGCAGATTTTGAACAAACCCACTTTTTATTTCGTTTACTGCGTATTTCTTGAGCTGGACGGGATTTAAAATCTTAATAAAGAAATGAAGGTCTTTTGCAGAGAATTCTCGCAAAGCAGCAAGAGTCAGAACATATATTACTATTCCTAGCAATGCAAAGAGCATTAGATAATGCACTGGAACGGCATACATAGAAGCGGAAATATAGTATAAAACTATGCTCATAAAAACAGCAGAAACAAGATGGAGAAAAGTACGAGTGTATGGTTTTGAGGCAGTAATTCTGTAAGCATAATATCTAAAAAGCAGAGCTCCTATTGACATCGAAATCAAGGTTGCCAACGCAGCACCAATCCCACCCATACCGAAGAGTTTAATTCCTAGGAATTGCTGAGGAATAAATAATATGTTCAATAATATATTCAAACCAAATACTATACTACTCAATTTCGCAGCAAGCATTATACGATTTGTACCTCCCATCTGTTGAGTATATGGTTGTGTAGTACCATTAATGAGAGCAACAAAGGCCAAAATTGCTAGTATAGGAGCAGAAGCAATAAATTCAGTCCCAAGTAAAATAAGACAAATGTGTCGAGAGAACGTCAAGATAAATGCAACCGCGGGGAAGAAAACCATTGAAAGGTACCTTTCGGCCTGTTTCGTAAGACTTCGAATAGCGCCAATTCGGTTTTCTGAATAATATGTTGATATCGTCGGGAAAATAAGAGTCGTACTTGCAGTAGTGATGAATACTAAAACCAGTGAAATCCTCTGCGCAGCTGAATAATAGCCAACATCAGTGGTGGTCCCGAAGAACTGAATCATTACTTTATCAAGATTATAGGCAATGTTTGATAGAAAGCCAATAAACATCACAGGTAGAGCGAATGTCACGTAACTTTTGAAATACCCTTTATCCGGCCTTTTTATGGGGTAATCCCGAAATAACCAAATAAAACATGCAAGAGCAATAATTGAACTCACCAAAGTTGCGCCGGCAAGGAAAATGACCCCTAAACCGACAAGAGCTACAATCACTTTGCCCGTCACAGCTACAATTTTCTCAGCCAGTAATGGAATTTGCTGCTTTGCGATTTCTTTTCTTGCTCCAAAAGTAATAATAAATATCATAGACAGGTTCCCAATAACAGCGGACAACAATACTATGTATAGGACAATTTCATGCTCCCTGCTTATAAAGCTACTTTGTTGGACGCACTTTGTAATGAAAATCGTGGCAAGAACTACAACCGCAAAAACAACTGTTAGCACCGTCTTTACAAAAAAGTAGGTACCATTACATTTCCCAAAATCTTTGCCTTCGGAAACTCTTTTTATGTGCGCTGAACCAAATCCAAAATCAGAAAAATTCTGGAATATTCCAACATAAGCCAAGGCGAATGAGATTATACCCACCGTTTCTGGACCCATATAGTGAGCTACAAAAAATAGGGACACGAAACCGAGGGCATTAATAAAAAGCCTATTAACAAAGGCGAAAGTCACTTTTTGTGCAATCATCTATTAACCGCCAAGGGTATTCGGTAATACTCATATTCAAGAATTACGGACTGCCACGACCAGTTGAAAGAAACAGAATTCATTGAGACCCAAATATCTTTCTTGTCTTTGCGACCATTCTATAACCTAAATCGCTTTTTCTAATACAATAGAAGGGAACAATATTTTTAGAAAACCCTAACTTGAATCTAGCAACATTCGGCAACCTCTCTTGCTCTACAACACAGAGATCGAAATACTCACTACCTTGCTCTTTTGCCCATTTTATCGTTTCCCATACTAATAAATCTTGACGTGGGACATTCGCAGGGATATTCTCTGGTTTACCGGCAATCCAAAGATGTGTCATGAACTTATTCCCAACTATGACTCCACTCGCCAGGTAGTCATTACCCAGTTTGGAAACAAAGGCAGACATTTGTTTCTTAGCATAATAACAGCGAGCTAGTTTGACAAAGAAACTTCTTGGAAGAGGTCTTAAGCCGACCGATATCTTAAGGAAATCACATTGTTCTATGAATACATCTAAATTGCTCTGATCTAATTTATCGACGACGACGCCCTTACGAGAGGCACTTCTTATAGTCTCACGCCTTTTTTTAGCAATACACTTCTGCAGAATATCCTCTAAAGAGACGCTCAGATCAATTATCCCTGTTTGAAATTCCCGCTTTTGCTCTATGCACGAATAATCGTCCTCCCCTATCTGAGGTACCGACCAATATGTTAAGGATTCTCGCCAGGATGGCTGCAAATGATCGATCAACTCTTGAAGGGACACTTCATTCCTATTATAGATCCATCCGCCATAGCGGATGTCATAGATTGCTGGATTCGAATAGCTTTTCCGGAGTGAACCATCTTTTATGGAATGTAACGGGCACATCGCTATCAATTTACCATCACTATTATATACAAGCTTATACGCGAATTCTGTACGGAAAACATCTGATGCAACCCTATTAAAATCCACTTCGTGGAAAATCGTGCAAAATTCGGTCTCCTGGAAAGATGCAATTTCTATAACATCCGCGGATGACAAAGCAGATAGTTTCTTATGAATCACTCTCATTAGACAAAATGCCTCAGTGTGATTTTCCTATTTTTGATACCCCATCGAATACCTGATAAGAAACCTTGCCATTTTGCTATTGCCTTGGTCATGTTACCTTGTTTTAATGAAACGAGTGAACTACGGAAAATATCTCTACAAAGATGATATCGGACATACTTTCTAAAAAATCCAGCAGATTGGTGGAGTAAAATCACCAACATGGGGTTTCGAGCATCATAATAAGCCTTCAGCGCGGAATTCCTTCCGATAGTCATACTCTCACGATGCCACAACTTGGCAAATGGTGTATACATTATTCTATAACCCTTTTTTTTTGCCCTTGCTTGCCAATCATATTCTTCACCCTGAAGGAAAAACATAGGGTCGTAGCCGCCAACGTCTTCATAGAGCGCCTTACTAACCAAAGTAAATATGTCGTCTGCGAAATGCAACTCGATCACCTTGTCATATTGACCTCTATCTTCTTCTCTATTTCCAATGTGATCGCCATTCCATCGGATAGGATGTTCATATTTGCCCACGGTCTGCAACGTACTCGGGCTATCATAGTAAAATACTTTGCCTGTAGTAAAACCAATTTTGCCGTCGATCCCGGCCACTTTTACCAGTTCCGAAATGGACCGCGAATCAATAATCGTATCATTGTTCATCACCAGACAGAACTCAGCCGGGGTTTGACCAAAACCATACTTCAGACCTGCATTAAATCCGCGCGCATAGCCCACATTTGTTTTGTTTTCGATTATTTTAATACGGTCACCAAATCTAGCGCGAAACGCGGAAACGCTGTTGTCTGTTGAACCATTGTCGATTACCACCACTCGAAAATTGGGGTAAGTTGATTTAAGCAAAGACTCTATACAATCACAGGTTATTTGCCTACGATTCCAATTAAGAACGAGCACGCATACCAGAGGATACCTTTTCATGTAGTTACATAGCCAAAGAAATCACACGAAGGCCCTTACCCTATCGATAATATAATCAACCTGTTCATCTGTTAAATCCGGAAACAGAGGCAATGTGACTAATGTCTTCCACACGCTTTCTGTAATGCGTAATTTTCTGTAATAAGGCCTGTAAATTTCATATAGATGGCTGGGAATATAATGAACACTAGCAGCAATCTCATTCGCGCCCAGGTACTCTATCAATTTATCTCGTTTACCTCTCATCACCTTTATGACATAATTGTGACATGCGCTTCTCCCGTAAGTTTTCTCCACCGGGATTCTAATCCAATCCATTTCACGAAATGCCTCATTGTATCTTTGGACTATCTTTCTCCTTCGACTATTTGCTTTTTCCAACTTAGATAGTTGAACCAATCCAATCGCCGCGGCTATATCGTTCATATGATACTTGTACCCAATCTCCTCAACGTCATACTCCCACTTGTATGCTTTACCCTCAGACCGATCCCAAGTACCACGGCTAATTCCGAGCCAGCATAATTTTCGCAACCTCTCGGCGGCTTGCTCATCATGCACAGTTATCATACCGCCATCACCAGTCGCGAGGTTTTTGACAGCATGAAAACTGAAACATGTTGCGTCTCCTATAGAACCAATCTTCTTGCCTTTGTATTCCGCACCGCAGGCATGTGCTGCATCTTCAACAACCTTCAATCCGTTGTCTCTGGCGATCTCTAAAATTGGGTCCATGTCGCACGGATGCCCACCGTAGTGAACCACTAGGATAGCTCTTGTTTTGGTAGTTATCAGGCTGTCTATCTCGTCTACCCTTAGGTTCAATGTATCCTCCTCTACATCCGCAAACACAGGTATAGCATTATTGTAAAGAATGGCGTGGTTGCTCGAAACAAAGCTCATGGAAGTCGTTATTACCTCTCCACCTGCTACATCCATGACCTTTAATGCAAGATGAAGTGCCGCAGTACAGGAATTCACTCCTATTGCGTGGTTCACGCCCACATATTTTGCAAACGCTTCCTCAAATTCATTTGTCTTTGGACCAAGACCTATCCAACCCGACATTAGAACCTGCTTCACAGCTTTCACTTCCTCTCTACCCATTGAAGGTCTAAAAACAGGTATCATTATATCTCCTTTTGGCGGAATACAATGGCTTGCACTCACTCCGCAATACGTATCTGAATCTCTTCCGTATTTGCTTGCATGACAAAAGTCTCCGACAGCGCAATCAGAACAGCAACAAAAAAAACTTTATAAAAATATATTGTAACTAACTCTCTTCATTGACGATATCAATAATGTGAATAACTTCACGAAGAAAAAGACAAATAGGGAAAGACCGGCAAGCCCGAACATAAGAATCGTATTCAGAAACCCAAAGTCGTTATCGTAATAAATCATGGTGACTCTTGAGAATCCATAACCAATCAGCAAATTCTGTTTCATTGCCGCAACAATTATTGGCATTTGATTAAAGAGTCTGTTAATAGCATTGTCCACGGCGGAAACGTCACCTCTAGTGACATCGAAAATCTGCTGCAAGCGCCCCCACGAACTACCAAGAAGGAAATCCCGTGTAATCACACCAGAATAAGTTAATACACTCAGTACCAGAAATGCAATAGCAACAAAACTCACAGCAGATAGCATTTTTTTCTTTGCAACCAAAGTATAGCCGACGAAAATAAAGGAAAAAATCACAAACCAAAGGCGAGTAGCTGACAGGAAGATGGACAAAAAGGAGCTAACCAAGACAAGGTATAATGGTACCTTCGGCAATTTAAAATCATCATCTGCCAGCAAAAGAAACGAGAGAACATAGCAGAAGAAAACCACCAATCCGCCGCCCGTTATTGGCCTCAATTCACCTGTTACTGTATTCACAGTGATAGCTCGGAAGTCAGGATCGAATAGATTGATCAATTCGTCACCCGAAGAAATATAATAGATCTGAGTAAAGGCGATAAAGAACACAAATGGAAAAATAAGAAGAGCAAAACGATAAATCTGTTGCTTCTGATGTACTAAATACAAGAAAGAAATGATAATGGAGTAATAGAATAGCCACCTCAAATTCCATGCTGCTATGTCTATATCAACACCATAGATAAAAAACCCCACTGATACGGAAAAAACGATGTAACCAGCAAGCACAAGGAGCGGCAATTGCAGTTGCAATCTCTTTCGTTTACCCTTCGCCAGTGCCTTCAAAAAAGCTAAAAGAACGAATATGTCCACTGGCGTAAGTGACATGCCCGCGAGAAATGTATACAAAGGCAAACGATATAAGGAAGCACCGGAGAGATCAGCAAAGAAATAGCCGGGTCCCTGAGCCAATATGAAGAAGTAGGCGAACCAAAAAAAATCTTTGTCAGACAACAAAAAAAGAAGGAGCAGTAATAAAAAGAAAATCTTTGCGATTTCTTGAGAAGTAAAATACACTACGTAAATCGAGAGTACAAATACAATTACTATAGCAATAAAGTCTTTCAATATCCGCCACCGGAAATTATACCAAGAGAATTCAAGTGAATGACTATTCATACTTCGAAAGCAAAAATACCCTTACAGCAGTATAACGCGACCTCACCGCTTTGGTCCATCTTATTTATCTTACCTTCGATATTAACTGCGGACAGCTTTTGCGGATCTTCACGTGACTCGAACCGCATACTCTATTAATCAACTTCACCACAGGGACACCTCCCCAAATATACAAAAACGGGAGAATTGGTAAGGAATACCTATTTATAGCATGCGTTACTAGATGCAGCAAAATATACCCGGCAACAATAGCACCAATCAATATTATTTCTTTTCTATTATCCGCAGTTCTGAGAACCACTCTTAAACCGAAAGCAGCTAGAACAACTGAGACGATACTGAAAAAGAGTTTCACGAATGTCTCAGAGGTTCTGGCAGACATAGAAAAAAAGAACAAGGGACTTATGAGTAATTTCTGCAAAACGAGTATCGGTTTGTCACAGATGAAATACAAATTCATGAACACCAAATTACCTTTAGGATACTTCTGGAAATAGGTTTTGACCCAATCACTTCCATATTCATCAAGTGACTTGTTATCTCTGTAAGGAATTGTGTATGGCCGCAGTGTAGGTTTAAAGAATTGCCGTGTTCGTAAAACGTAATCAACCCAATAAGAATCTGCTATCAGAAGAGCCTTATGAACATACGTATACGTTCTCTCAAAGCGACTAACATTTGAATCATATCTAATTTCCGTGAATTTGTCTTGTGCATGATATGCAAAAATAGCCACGACCACTAGCAATAGCGAAATGATGATAGCCTTCCTAGACTTAATCACTATGGCTGCCACTAAGAGCGACATAGGTATGAACAGGAATACGGGTTTTATAAAGAAACTCACAAAAAACGCTAATATAGCATGGACAAGAAAGCTAACTTTATTAGTCCTAAAATAGTTTATAATGTTTGAGATAAAAAAAGCCAAGAAGAATGCTATAAAGATTTCGGGGTAGGGTCTAACCGTCCAGTGAACATAAACCGGATTTAATATGAATATCAAAGAACCGAGAAAGCACGCCTTTTCAGACATGTACTCTCTAGCGATACTGAACACCAGTATGATTGTCCCGACTGAAAAAATCACGGATATCAGTAATCTAACAAAAGGATGCATACTTTCAGGAAAGACGAAAAGGATAGAAAATAGGAGAGGCAGTACCGGGCCTCTGAACTTGTGCAATAGCGTATCACCACGTACAAATTCCTTTGCTATGTCATAGTAGTTGTCACCCACCAAAAGAACGCCATGATAATCCATCCTAGACATGACTACGTACATGGTTATTCCGAAGACAACAAGTATATGTATCAGGATTAAAACGGTTAGATATCTATTTCTTAATTTGGGCACTTATTCCTCCAAACACGTTTTGAATGGCTAATAAGTATTGTGGCACGCGCTATGGGCCTACTGGCATATTCCGATTCTGTTGATTCGAATAGGTCATTTAAATTGAACATCTGTATCCCTTTCTGAACAGCGTTAACTTATCGTAGTCATGTAAGACATCGTACCCACAGCTGATGAAGATACGTGCCAACCTATGCAAGTCAGCCTGCAGTAACGGATGCATTAGTGTGTCAAATGGAAATACTCTTGGCTTCACGAATTTCCCCATTCATCGTCCGACTACACCCGCGAAGATATCCTTGGCAATTCTCATATCCTCTCTGCGAATCTCTCCAAAGAAGAAAAGCAATGCAACATAAAGAGCAAATAGCACTATGTATTCGCCGGCTAGAG
>SMTZ1_10019299_pt1 | contig 16017 bp, 13 predicted proteins | sample DeeMarSWOR136_30_FD_25667 | JGI IMG/M metagenome (IMG submission 25667)
GCGTTTCATTTGGGTATCCCTTTCATTAAAAACTGCTGATTTTATCGGATACCCTCTAATTCACAATGGTACAGTTTTTGGGGGTCACTCCACCCCACGCCACTCCGCAGCATGAGAAGTGTCCTCCTCCGAAGTAAGGACAATCGCTGAATGATCGCCCACAGCGAATGGAAGCGAGAAACTGCTAAAATCAATCGAGTAAAGTGTAAAGTTAGGTGTCAACACAGATGGGTCAAACTGGACCTAAGCGAAAGCCTTGTCCGATCCATCCGGTAATCCGTTAGTAGTGCTGCGTAACTCAACCGTAATATCATATATTGGAACAACCTCCTCATAACGCAGGTCCAGAACAATACTGTCCAAGATCCCTCCAATCCCAACTGTGAAAGTCTGGGCTATCTGACGGTTTCCATATATGCTTTCCCTCAGTGTCCCACCATTAATATGCGATTGATCAAGAACAGGCAATGCAGATGCATCAATTGCGCCTGTGGCCATTATCACCAGGAAAATCGGTATCGCTCGCTTAACTACCATATCACTAACCCTCCTTTCAAAAAACGAGCTTTTAGACCCAATCAAAGTAGGCCCTTCAGCACACTTTGCTTTTTATCAAATATCATAGGAAGGTCTATCAAGCTCGCTGTTGCCAATATATACAATTGTAATTATATGAACATCTCTGTCCAAGTATGGACATTTCTTTTGACTTTCAGACCCAAAAAGAATATGATGGTCTTAGATTCTGCTAAGACAGGAATACGGGTGTAATTATGAACAGACAAAGAGGGTTTACCCTGATAGAGCTTTTGGTAGTGATTGCCATTATTGCACTATTGATGGCGATATTGATGCCGGCTTTACAGCGGGTAAGGGGACAGGCCAGATGCGTTGCGTGCCTAAACAGGCTCAAACAATGGGGCCTGTTCTTTGCGATGTACGCCGAAGACTACGATGGTCGATTCATGGAGGGTCATACAGCCCAGCCTCAGCCCAATCGGTGGGTCAGCGCACTTGGGGACTACTATAAATGGGATGACGAATTTACCTGTTGTCCGAATGCAACGAAGCCATGGGTTGATAAGAATGGTATCACCGAGGGAGCCGAAGGAACGGCCATCGGTGTGACCATGGCCTGGGGCTACATGAACCAGAGTCACTGGGCCAAGCCTATGAAGGGAAGTTACGGGATCAACGGCTATTGTGTTAATATCCAGCCGGGCAGGGAACCTCGCGGGGAAGCATCTTGGTACTGGCGCGGGCCGGCTGTGGCGGGGGCCGCGTACGGGGAAGCATCTTGGTACTGGCGCGGGCCGGCTGTGGCGGGGGCCGCGTATGTGCCATTGTTCCTGGGGGCACAGCGCTATAATGGTGTGGTGGACTCAGTAGATGATCCTCCGGCATATGACGGCCAGGGGTGGGCTGAAGGTGGTGAGGGGCGTATGTTACGTTACTGTTTAAACCGGCACAGTGGTTTTGTGGACGGGATTTTTCTGGATTTTTCTGCCAGGAAAATAGGACTTAAGGAGTTGTGGACGTTTAAGTGGCATCGACTGTACGACACCACCGGCCCCTGGACAACAGCAGGCGGGTGTCAGCCCGGTGACTGGCCCCAATGGATGAGAGGATTTAAGGATTACTGAAAAGAGCTTCTGCGCTCAGAATCGCCGACTTTGTCTTGACCCTATCTCAGATACTCCTTCGGCTTGAGTTTGGCCATTATAAAACTCTAAAATCCCTCTTAAAGAAAACCTCCAGGCAGCCTGTGACTGACAGCTCTGACGCCAGAATTCTCCGTATTCTGGAGCATTCCCATTTGGATTTTTCCAGTTCTTATATTATAGTTTATTAAAGGGCTGGTTTTCACGAACAAGCCATTCCGATAATTCGTTTTAAGCTGACTAAAGGGTTGTCATCCCATAAATGGAGGTAGCTAAAATGGGGATTGAAAAGCTCTCAGAAAGTGTTCTTCTTGTTAGTTTACCTAAAGAGCCACAGTTAATAAGCGATGAGCTTGTAACTGTTAACGAAATCGTAAGCGATGGATGTGCCTGTGACGTAATTATTGATTTTTCCAGCGTCGAACTACTGACATCTGAGAGCATAAGCAGCCTCATTATATTAGAGGGATTGCTGAAAAGCTTCGGACACAAAGTCATTTTGTACGCTGTTTCTCCTATGATCCTACAAATCCTTGAACGAACCGGTATTCAGCCATTATTTGAATTTGCCGATGACCAGTTTGCTGCCTTGCAATCTGTAAAACCTTCCTCTTTATTTTGACCATTCAGCCGGCCCACAAAATCTCACATAAGGCGCCCATCGTCTTTCAATTTAAAACGCCTCACAAGCCATTAAACGACGAGCTTTTCTTGAGGGGTATCTGACATCCCGCAGCTTAACAATCAGCCCAACAGCTTGCATTACTTCGCCTGAGTGTGTTATAATTATGGCAGAAAAGCATATCAGCAAAACTCATTAACTCTCTTTGAAAGAGAAGGGCAAACGTCATGCGTAAACGAAACGGCTTTACACTAATAGAGCTTTTGGTAGTGATTGCAATTATTGCATTACTGATGGCGATATTAATGCCGGCCCTCCGCCGGGCCAAGGAGCAGGTTATTAAGGAGGTGGTCTGCAAGAGCCATCTGCACCAATGGTCCGTCTGCTTTATGATGTACACTTCCGACTACGATGGCAGGTTCATGCCGGGCATCGACGAAGATTGGGCAACCGGACGATTCTCGTGGATATATACGCTGATTCCATATTACAACGAGCCGGTTATTCGCCTTTGTCCAAAGGCCAAACTCACAGTCGAAGAAGGTGGCACAATGCCTTGGGTGGCTTGGGACGTTAGCAAAACCAATCCCAGTGACTTTTCGTATCTCAGGGAACCAATGTACAAGATCGGCAGTTACGGGCTTAACTGGTGGGTCAATGACAGCGACCTGGTGGTGGGTGCACATGATGCGAAGAATAAATGGCGGCGGACAGGCCAAAAGAATGCGAGTATGATTCCTGTGTTAATGGACTGCGGGTTTATGCTGGTCCGTTCCGAGCCGTCAGACCCACCCCCGGACCAGGACGGAGAGTTCCTCTGGGCATTCGGGGGCGGCATGAGACGTGTCTGCACGAATCGGCACAGCGGTGAGGTAAACATATTCTTTATGGACTTCTCTACGCACAAGGTGGGTCTGAAGGAACTTTGGACACTAAATTGGCACCGCAGTTTTGATGCTCGTAATCCCTGGACCAAAGCCGGCCTCGTACAGCCTTCTGATTGGCCCCAATGGATGAGAAAGTTTAAGGACTATTGAAAAAACGCTAATACAATTTAGGTTACTTTTCCAGTCCTTCTCTTATTTCTTAAACCAGAATTCCCATCGCTCCAAGTCCCGGAAATCCAATTGTAGAGGCTTCTGGAATATGACATTGACCTAATTTTCCCAACCGATAAAACCCCCCAATCATTTTGAGCAAACGAGCTGAATTCAAAAGAAAAACAATCCTTGAAAGGAAAGAATATAACAGTAAAATCATTCAAAAAGGAGTTGAGATCATCTCCTAATTGAAAGCAAGTTTTGTCTCATTCTTCCGGAAGACAGACAATGACAACAATCTTAATCATATTATCTTCGCTCACCTTTATAATTATTTTGATTTCCAACATCGAGATATTTCTGGTTCGCAATTCCGTTGCATATTTACGGGATGTCGAACCACAATTCGACAAGAGCGCTCCGCGTGTTTCGATTATTGTTCCAGCGTGTAATGAGGAAAAGGAAATTGCCGCTGCGCTTCAATCGCTGCTTGGGCAGGATTATCCCAACCTTGAAATCATCGTCATCAACGATCGCTCCACAGATCGGACAGGAGAAATTCTCGACGAATTTGCCCGGAATCACTCCGGCCTTCAGGTCATTCATATAACCAAGCTGCCGGAAGACTGGCTGGGGAAAAACCACGCTTTGCATCTTGGCAGTACTAATGCCCATGGCCAGTATCTGCTTTTCACCGATGCCGATGTGGTCATGGCAAAGACAACGGTTAGTAAAGCTGTGCAGTTTATGCTGGACCATAATCTGGACCATCTCGCCGTGGCTCCGGAGATGCGTGCCACAAACTGGAAGATAGATTTAATGATTGGCACGTTTATTTACTATTTCAATCTGATTACCAAGCCCTGGCGGGCCCAGAATCCTAAAAGTCGTTATTCCGTTGGAATCGGTGCCTTCAACTTGCTGAAGGCCGAAACTTATAAGGACATTGGAACTCATCATGCCATCGCTCTGCGTCCGGACGATGATATTATGCTGGGAAGACTCGTGAAATCACGGGGCTATCGTCAACAAGTTGTTTTCGGCAAACGGCAGATTCGTATTCAATGGTATTTTTCTGTTCGAGATATGATTGCAGGCCTCATGAAAAACACTGCTTCTTTTGTCAACTACAGTCTGGTATTGGCTTTAATTTGGTGTTTGGTTCTTTTTTTGCTGTTCGTATTCCCTTTCATTGCGGTCCTCATAACGCCGGCACCGGCCTGCTGGTTCTATTTGGCAACTACCGCAGTAATAACAGTAATTTATTTATTTGCGACCGGCGAATATCACCTCACCCGCTGGTATGCGTTGCTGATTCCGTTCTCTACATGTGTCCTTATATATATCATACTGAAAGCCAGTTTTCAGACCCACCGAAATAAAGGCATCTATTGGCGCGGCATGTTTTATCCTCTGGATAAGCTCAGGCGTTTCAAAATTTAAGATTGCTCCGCCGAAAAAACCAAACATCATTTCGACCGAAAAAAGCCTTTAGACCTGAATTAGCCGAAGCCCTGAGCGAAGACGAAGGTTCGAAGGATTTATCCTGGGGATTTTCTTACACCCGTTTTAATTCATTGTGGTCTTGTTTAGCCGTCGCCGGAACGGCGACGTTCCGTTTTTGTCATCGCGAGCGAAGCCGAGAAATCTGTTTAGCCATTGTCATTCTGAGCTAAGCGAAGAATCTCAATTCAAATAATCAATTATCATTGAAAAAAGGGGCCTATACCAAATCACTCGGTACGGGCCCCAAATTGACACAAATCTGCTATATCGATCACACAATTCTAATTGCTAACTAAATCACAGGGCTTACTGTGCCGGAGGATACAGCCGAATATCGTCAAAGTACATCGTACCTGAGCCGCCGGCTACCGGATTATTCTTATTGCCCAGACCAAGAGAAATCGTATTGACATTAGCAAGGTTTATACCCTGGTCGGCAAAGGCCTGCAGGTCGATAGTCCATTCGGTCCACCTACCTATCTGAGCTGCATTAGGATTATCATGGGAGACCACTGCACTGCCATTGAGAGCAACATATAACGTCTCGGCAGCGTTATCCGAAATGCCTCTGAACCAAATCGATAAAGTGGTAATACCATTCTCAGTCCAGTCACGCGGATACGTCAATGTCAAAGTCGCCTCAGAGTAACCAACGCTATTGTCGTAGAAGAGCGGCATCGACTGGTTGCCTCCCTGAACGATAGTTTGCTCGGCAAACGGAGGCATTTCATAACCAACAAGAGAACCGTTTATCGGGTCGTCATATCCGTCTATCCAGGCGTTAAATATCCTGTTGCTCTCGGGGTCAGCGGGGTCAAGGTCATTGTAGGACTCAAAATCGTCCACGACAAGGAAGTTGGCTGTCGTAAAGCTCCATATATTGCCTTTCCACGGACTATCGGGATTGGCGTTATTGGCCTCGTCAATACGCCAATAATAAGTGGTATTCCACTCAAGCTTTCCGGATTCAAAGCTCTCAGCACCAAGGTTTCCTGTGCCTTTATACTCCGGCGAACCGGCATCGGCATTTCGTACTGTCTCTTTGTCTGTGCCGAAATAGACCTGATGCGAATCGGCATAGACTCCCGGTGTCCAGGTGAGAATCGGAGTATGCTTTACATCAACAGCGCCATTAGCCGGGTTCGGGCTTCCGACGGCGCCCTCAGTATTAAAGCTCCAGACGTCGCCTTTATACGTCTCGACGGCATCAAACTCATCAACCCGCCAGTAGTAAGTCTTGGCCAATTCAAGTGTGCCGGGAGTATAGGTTGCACTTCCCTGTGGGAGTCCACCAGCGGCGTTGTTGACTTCGTCAAAATTGTCGCCGAAATATACTGTGTGTAATTTTGAACCGAAACCTCCCGTCCAGCTAAGCATTGCATCTGGGTCTACCTGCTCGGCACCATCAGCCGGGTCGGGGTAGTAGGCGGTCTTGGGGGGAACCGAAAAGCTCCATACGTCGCCTTTCCAGGGACTGTTCGGCTCAGCTTCATTGACCTCGTCGACTCGCCAGTAGTAAGTTGTGCCGGGAACAAGACCATCCGGATAAGGGAATCCTGGAAAGCCGACAACAATAAACGTCTCGGCCTGGTTACCAACAAACGTGCCTTCGGCGCCGGCGTCCACATCATCAAAATTTTCACCAACATACACATCGTGTGAGACCGCCAGACCTCCCGGTAACCAGCTAAGGTTCGCCCATGTATCCGGATGGAGGGCACCATCTTCCGGCTTGGGGGCCAGGGCGTAAGGCCATACCTCACCCTCCATCGCGCCCATTATTTCGGGCACCAACAAGGCATGGTCATAGATCCTGACATCGTCGATTGCGCCAGTCCAGTCGCAGCCCCACCCGTCCGAGCCGATGAGGACAGGCGTACTGCTGCTGGTAATTGGACCCATTGGGGTCGAGTCGGTCTCCTCTCCATTGACATAGCATTTCAGCGTCGTGCCGTCAAACGAGCACGCGATATGGACCCACTCGTAGCGCACCAGGTTTCTGCCGACGAAGGCCCAGGCTCTGGGCGACGTATTGAATGTAAACGCCATGTAGGGCTCAGGAGCGCCGCCCCAGCCGTATCGAACCTGCCAGCTCCAAGAGGGACTCAGATTCATATCCGCCTTGGCCATCGGCGCTGTCTCACCGCCAGCTGTGCCCTTTCCCTCCGGGTCATCGGCGTCAGGTCTTATCCAAAGTGCTATGGAGATCGGACCGGTGATGTCCAGGCTGGCGTCATTGCCGCAATCGACATGGTCCCCGCCGGTAAGTGCTACACCCGTGCCATGGAACTCCAGGGCTGTCCCACTGATGCCGGGAATCCATGTGGGATCATCCAAGTCGGGATTGTCCATGATGGTCCCGTCGTTGCCGTTGCCGCTGACATCGACTACCGTGGTGCCGGAACCTTCGTCGAGTGTCCAGTGGCCCACCAGATCAGCGCACACACTGCCTGAGATGCTCAGGACAAGAATAAAAGAAACCAGATAAATCATTTTTCTGCACATAATAGTCCTCCTTTAAAAAGTTAAGGTAAAACAATTATAAATTATGTTTTGGCCACACGCCAAAATTTTCGTTTTTTCAACAGTCATCAAAAAGCTCATCTATGAGAATCGTCACTCACACAGCTTATTGTGCTTCTGGTTCCGTCTATGGCAGTAGAGCATACAAACGAATATCATCGAAGTACATCATACCTGAACCACCGGCTAATGGATTGTTCCTGTTACCAAGACCAAGGGCAATCGTATTGACATTGGTAAGGTTCACGCCGAACGCCTGCAGGTCAATATCCCATTGTGTCCACTCTTCTACCTGTGCGGCATTAGGATTATCGTGATTGACCACTGCACTGCCATTGAGGGCAACATACAACGTCTCAGCAGCATTATCCGAATTGCCTGCACTTGTGCAACCGCAGGTACAAGTGACACAAATCTTCAATATCAACCATACAATTTTGATTTTCAGCTAAATCTCGGCTTACGGTGCCGGTGGATACAGACGAATATCGTCAAAGTACATCGTACCTGAACCACCAGATACCGGATTGTTCTTATTGCCTAATCCAAGGGAAATCGTATTGACATTGGCCAGGTTTACACCCTGGTCGGCAAACGCTTGCAGGGGGATACTCCATTCTGTCCATCTGCCTGTCTGTGCTGCATCAGGATTTTCATGAGAGACTACTGCGCTGCCATTGAGGGCAACATACAAAGTCTCAGCAGCGTTAGCCGAATCGCCCCTGAACCAAATCGATAAAGTGGTAATACCATTCTCGGTCCAGTCACGCGGAGAAGTCAACGTCAACGTCGCCTCAGAGTAACCAACGCTGTTGTCGTAGAAGAGCGGCATCGATTGGTTGCCTCCGTGAACGATAGTTTGCTCGGCAAACGGAGGATTCTCATAACCAACAAGAGAACCGTTTGTCGGGTCGTCATATCCGTCTATCCACGCATTAAATATCCTGTTGTTATCGGGGTCGGCGGGATCAAGGTCGTTGTAAGATTCAAAGTCGTCCACAATAAGGAAGTTGGCCGTCGTAAAGCTCCAGACAAGTCCCATCCACGGACTGCTGGGATTGGTGTTATTGACCTCGTCAACACGCCAATAGTAGGTGGCATTCCACTCAAGCTTGCCGGGGTCATAGGTCTCAGCACCAAGGTCGCTGGTGCCTTTATACTCCGGCGAACCGGCATCGGCATTGCGTACGGCGTCTTTATCTGTGCCGAAGTATATTTGATGCGATGCTGCAAAAACACTCGGCGACCACTTAATAATCTGTGTCTGTTTTACATCCACAGCGCCGTTCACCGGGTCCAGACTTGCAACGGCACCCTCAGTAGAAAAGCTCCAGACGTCGCCTTTATACGTATCGATAACATCAAACTCATCGATCCGCCAGTAATAAGTCTTAGCCATTTCAAGTGTGCCGGGAGTATAGGTCAAAGTCCCCTGAGGAAGCCCTCCGGCGGCGTTGTCCACCTCGTCAAAATTATCACCGAAGTATACGTAGTGCAATTTCGAACCGAAGCCTGCCGTCCAGCTAAGCCTCACATCCACGTCAACAAGCTCGGTGCCATCCGCCGGATTGGGTAAATAGGCCGTCTTGGGTGGCACTGTAAAGCTCCAGACATCACCTGTCCAGGGACTATTCGGCTCGGCGTCATTGACCTCATCAATCCTCCAGTAGTAAGTCGTGCCTGGAATGAGACCATCCGGATAAGGAAATCCGGGAAAGCCGATAATATAACTCGTCGCGGCTTGATTGCCTCTGAATGTATCGCCGGTGCCGTTGGTTACATCGTCTAAATTCTCGCCTAAGTAAACATCGTGCGAGACAGCGTAATCTCCCGCTCGCCTCTCCCGCTCGCCAGCTAAGGTTCACCCAGGTATCCTCAGTGTAGTCACCATCGGCCGGGCTGGGACCCAAGGCGTACGGATATCCTACTCCTTGCATAACAGCCTGAATCTCTTCATCTGTCAGAGCGCGGTCATAGATATAAACTTCATCCACAATCCCGTTTAAAAAGCCGCTCGGGCCGCCGCTGTCCCATTCCTGCCCTATTGACCACAGGTCAGTCGCGCTAAAATTGAAGCCCGCCGCGTATGAATTCTCCTGAACTCCGTCCACATTGGCCCCGCTCCTGACGTAAGTCATAAAATGCCATTCGCCGTCATCAATAGGAGTGGTGGAGTGTCCCTGTGGGTCGGATTCGTCGATAACCAAACTTGAACTGTCGATAGCCAGCCTCATCACGTTGCCGCGACCTGAGGTATTAATAGCGATTATTTCCGCGTCATTGTCGGTGGTTTTAAGCCATAGGCAAAGCGTAATATCATTGGTCGTCTTGTCATCTGCCACCGCATCGATTACGACATAATCCGAGCCGCCCAGCTCCAGAGCGTTGCCTACTTTTCCTGGCACGAAGGTCGGATTCCCTTCAGGGACGCCGTCGTTACCCATACCGGATGAGTCCAGGAAGTCATCATCAAACCTCCACCAGCCGATAAGGGTTGCATTTGCTCCGCTTGTCAGAACCAGACTCAGCACAAAAGCAAAACAGACCGGATAAATCAATTTCTTAGACATAATAGTCCTCCTTAGAAAATAAAATAATTAGGAATTTTGCTTTGGCCACACACCAAAACACTCGATGTTTCCGACAAACATCGAAAATAAAAAATCGCAAATCGTTTATATCTATTTTTACGATTTGCAGCTACCTCCTTCCTTCACGTTGTTTTTCTCATCGGGTCGAAGTACCCAGCCCTATGCTAACTCTGTGTATCGCATCATACACGATAACTCCTCCTCTATTTGGAGGCCGTAAGGGCCACATACACCACAGGACCCATAATACTTATGCTCAACTAAATTTATTTATAACATATTATCAATCTTCCCGTCAAGAGAAATCGTTGTTTTTAAAGGAAAAATCGCGCATCCGGTATCGGGAATCCGGTATCGAGCATCGAGTACCGAGTATCGGGCATTTTTCAATCAAAACCGCTGATACCTTGGAGCAAAAATCAAATTTTTCGAAAAAATTTTAACTGCCTTTATAGCATTGAGTTACGAGAATCGGGAGTCGGGAATTAAGCCCTTTTTTCGACACAAACACGCAGATAGCTCTAATTATAGAGACACGGCTTTCAGCCGATGGCCAAAAGCCGGTCGAGATAACAACCAATATCGCAGATCCGCCGTCTTTTGGCCGAACCGATTAACTAATTCTCTAATCACTAATTAACCAATTAACGACTCACCAATTCCGCGGGGGAGAGAATTATCAAGGTTGATTTGTCTTTTACAATTTCGGATTGGATAGGGCGGCCAATCGTTTGGTTTGTGCTTTTGTACCGCCGTATCCGCTATGGCTACTCCTTTCGCTGCATACCGCTCACCCAGGGTAAATACGCCATCGTGGACCCGGAAGATTACGAGCGATTAAGCAAATACAAATGGTATGCCAAAAAGTGTGGCAAAACCTTTTATGCCAGCCGAACTGTCTGGACCGGGAAAAACAATAAACGCATCAATATTACTATGCACCGACAGATTTTAAACCCTCCCTATCCTTTAGTCGTTGACCATATCAACCATAATGGCCTGGACAATCGAAAGGCAAACCTGCGACCGGCTACACGCACACAGAACAACATGAACAGGTTATGCGTCAAGAGAAAGGGGTCTCCTTCGAAATACAAGGGTGTAATATGGCACAAACACACAAAGAGATGGAATGTCCAGATATGCTATAACGGCAAACGCAAAACAATCGGATACTTCGACAATGAAATCGAAGCCGCAAAAGCTTACGATGAGGCCGCCAAAAAGAACCACGGCGATTTCGCGGTCTTGAACTTTCCTAGTCCCACCAGGAAGTAGCATATTCCCGCAAAGCCTGCCTCGCCTCCGATCGATAAAAAGGAAATAAGATTCCCTCTTAACCATTACGAATATTTTCACTAATGTAACTTATTCAAATTCAAATGAGACAGTTAAATCTCAACTCATTAGAAAAGTATGCTTTTGTACCTGAGATTTTCTACAAACTTTGAAAAAGAACCATCTTTAATATCACCAGCCGGTCTAATAGGCCTGAAGACTATCCTGTCTTGCAGTTGTTGAGAAAAACATTTGGCATACCTTTCCATCATCTCTTTCGACGTTGAATCATCTCTGTACAGAACGGGGTCAAACACATAGATTCTGTTCAGATTGAGGTTTGGCCCCAAGGCTGTCTTTAGAAAGTACTGCATATAAATGTCTGTCCGTGGCAGGCTGTATCCAACAATAATGACGTTCTTTGCTGTGCGAAGTTTCTGCAGAGCTGTTGCCCACATTTTCGTAATAGATTTGGCTGAAGACATCTTGTTGATGATTGGGGGAAGGATAAAGGGTGCATCTAAAGGTTGAACCAGAGATATAGGTTCCTTTGTCTTCGTTCTTGGAAAATTGAGTGAACCGTGCAATTTCAAGATTTCGATTCTAAGGGGATTGTCAGTAGTACCTTTTTCCAGCATCGTACCCATTTCCTCTCCTGAGCCAGTATCGTACTTTGTGTTCTTAATTATATATTTAAAGTCACCAACAGGGTCATAGTGATAGTCTATTTCTATCCCTTGAATAGGAGGTTCTATAGACTTCAAGTTTTTTCCAATAAGTTGGTGAAATAATCCACGTTCTAATGAAAGGTCGTAGTTTAGCGAGATAATAGTTGGCACTTTTTTATGATATCTTGTGCAAAAATGAAATAGATACCACCAAAACTGTCGGTACTGATAGTGACTAAGTTCCTGTATACGGTTCTCTCCATCATGTTTGACTCGGCACGTCAGTTCTATTGTTCGAGATATAGCTTTCGTAAACAAAAACAACTTACCCTTACTACTTGTTGAGAGGTGAATTTCATTGAAGCTTAGAATTGACAGGATGTCCTCCAGATTTCTATCATCAAATAACGCTCGTCCATGATATGAATCCAGCTCATTCTTGATTTCAATCGCCTTTTGAAATATATCTATGTCATTCGGCAACATCGGTTTGCCATTAACTTGTTTGCGTAGAGCAAATTCCCACATCTTTTCTACAAATCCTGCCATTAAGGGGATACCTGCAAGGGATGAAGCACCAGCCCCCAAGATAATCACATTATCTGACATAGCACTATCCTTTCTCTTTCCTGAGTTGCTACAATAACTTCCTATTCGCTAATTAATTATTACATTTCAAATTTCAAACCATGAAACACCAAAAACCTCAATTCCCGTTTTACCCCGTGAGATAATGAGGTTTATCTCATCGGGATTAAATCACTATTCACAAACAAGATAAATTCTCATGTTGTCAATCTCGCCTCGCTTCGGCCAAAGAAATTATGTCCTGCCTTATCACAAAAAGCAGGAAAAAATTCAGAATCCCGCCTTCTGTTCTTTGGCCTGATACCCTGTTTTCCGTATAATCTGTACCCTGATATCCTGTTTTCCTGTTCTCCTGACTTCCGTCCGTGCAACCTGTGCCCTCTGTGGCTAAAAAAATCTCCATAATCTGTGCAATCTGTGGCTAAAATCTGCGTAATCTGTGAAATCTGTGGCAAAAACGGCATAATCCGTGCAATCCGTGGTTAGAAAATTAGTTAATTTGCAAGTTTTTTTTTCTTGACCAATCTTGGAAAATGCCGTATTATAATATAAAGTAAGCAACTGTTGACGAATTAGATTGTGGGTTGTCCCGTATCTTCCTTGATGGCTTATTCTTACTTTGCAGAGGGACATAGAAGGGAAAAGTTTATAAGTCTTTTCCCTGACGGTAGTTAAGTTGCAAAGACACTATTAGCGCCTGTTGTAAAACCGTGGGCTAAAGATTGTTCTTAAACTTTTGATGAGGCGCTGAGAAGTGAATTTAGCGTGAAACGAAATCTGCTTAAAAAGCTTTCGCTTACCGATGAGGGAGTGTTGGTATTGAGTATAAAATCAGCCAATTTCGAGAAAATAATATATCTTCTAATGCCGAAGATACTGCAATCAGAGGAGATTTTGGCACTACATAGCTGATTCTACGCTCTGGCGAAACGGATTTCGTAATTCACAGCCATTTCTTTGGGGCTTTCCTCATTATGAATATTCTGACGCAAATAGGGCCGACGACGGTGCTCGGTGCGCTTGTTATTGGCCTTCTTCTGGGGGGCTGTCTGGTTGCCGTTGTTTACCAGATGATTTCCAGGGCGAAGGCCAAAACCTTCGAGAGCGACCTGCAGCGGCAGATTGAAGGTGCCAAAAGGGAAGCGGAGAACATAATTAAGTCGGCCCAGATTGACGCTGCCGCCGAGACCATCAAGAAAAAAGAGGAATTTACAATTGAGGCCAATAAAATCCGTGCTGAGCAGCACGAAATCGAAATGAGGTTGAACAAGCGCGAGGATGCACTTGACCGCCAGGGGGAGCTGCTCCAGCAACGCGAAAAGGCATTAAAACTGCAGCAAAAGGAGATTGATAGAAGAACACACAATGTTGGTCTGAAGGAAAAACAGCTTTCTGTGCTAATGGCACAGCAGAAGAATCAGCTGCTCAAAATCACAGCGATGAACATTAACGAAGCCAAGGATCTGCTCTTGAAACGCCTTGAGGACGAGTGCGAGTATGAGATGTCAGCTTTGATTCAGCGCAAGGTTGAGGAATCCACCGAAACTGCCGACGAAAAGAGCAGGGAGATAATCAGCTCTGCCATTCAGCGCTATGCCGCCGAGCATACCTGCGAAGTAACTGTCTCGACCGTCGAGATTCCGAACGACGATATGAAAGGCAGAATTATCGGCAGAGAGGGCCGTAATATTCGTGCTTTTGAAAAAGCCACCGGCGTAGATGTCATCGTCGATGACACACCCGGAATGATTGTCGTCAGCGGTTTCAGCCCCGTCAGGCGAGAAGTCGCCCGCCTTTCTATGGAAAGATTGATTCAAGATGGAAGGATCCACCCGTCACGGATCGAAGAGCTTGTTGCACAGACGAAAAAAGATGTCAACCATAAGCTGCTGCAGATCGGCAAGGACGCCGCGGTCGAGACGAACATCCGAGGATTGAGCAATAAGGTGCTGAGTTTGATAGGTGCTTTGAGCTATAGAACAAGTTACGGCCAAAACGTTCTTCGCCATAGTGTTGAAGTTGCGTTTCTGTCGCAGGTCATGTCTGACGAGCTCGGGCTGGACGGCTCAATAGCAAGACGGGCAGGACTGCTGCACGACATCGGCAAGGCCATCGACCATGACGTTGAGGGCAATCACCCCGCTATAGGCGCAAATTATCTCAAGCGCTTCAGCGAATCGCCCATTGTGCTGAATGCTGTGGCGGGACATCACGGCGATGTGCTGGCGGATAATCCTTATACACCGCTGGTTGCCGCGGCCGATGCGGTGAGTGCGTCCCGTCCGGGTGCCCGAAGAGAAACGCTGGAAAGATATATTAAACGACTGGAAAAACTCGAGGAGATTGCGGGCAGCTTTAAGGGCGTTGAAAACGCATACGCAATCCAGGCCGGGCGGGAAATCCGCGTCATTGTCAGCGCCGAGCAGGTGGACGATGAGGCTGCTATGAAAATTGCACGTGATATTGCCAAAAAGGTCGAAGATGAGATGACCTATCCCGGTGAAATCCAGGTAACGCTGCTGCGTGAGGTCCGCTGCGTCGAATATGCGAAGTAGTATGTTCCGACCATGCGTAAGATGGTTGTGAAATATAAAGCAACAAACACGAAATCAGAAACACGAGTGTGGTGAGTAGTGAGTTGTGAGTAGTTAGAGGTGAGTAGTGAGCAGCGAATATTCAGCCCAGCCATTAACTACTCACCAATTAACCACTAACAAATTAACCACTCACAAATTAGCCGTCTTATTTGGATTTCGATGTTCGAGCCGTCATCGGCGGGTATGGACCAGAACCCAGCGTTGCCGGGCAGGATTTATAAAACCGACAAGATGAAGTATCTATACGAATGACACATTATGAAATTGAACATTCTTTGTATTGGTGACATAGTAGGCCGGCCGGGCAGACGTATTGTCGCCGATAAGCTGAAGCGGCTGGTTAGAGAGCTGGAGATTGACTGCGTAATAGCCAATGCTGAAAACGCGGCGGGCGGCTCCGGCCTGACACCACAAATCTATAACAAGCTGCTGCGGTACGGCGTAAATCTCGTTACTTTGGGCGACCATACTTACCGCAAACGAGATATAATCAAAACATTGGAAACAACCGAGAATATTGTTCGGCCTGCAAATCTTTCCGAACACGCAGCCGGCAGGGGGGTCGCAGTTTATACAACCACTAAAGGGCCGACCGTGGCGGTGGTCGCGCTGATAGGGCGTCTTTTTATGAAAGGGGCCGACTGCCCTTATAATACTATTGACAGGATTCTGCCGCAGCTTGGGGCCAAGGCCGAGGTTATAATCGTTGACTTTCACGCTGAGGCCACCAGTGAAAAAATCGCGATGGGCTATCATCTTGACGGCAGGGTCAGCTTGTGCTTCGGCACGCACACGCACGTGGTGACGGCCGATGAAAGAATCATGCCCAAAGGGACCGCGTATATCACAGATATCGGGATGACCGGAGCACACGATTCGGTGCTCGGCCGAGGTGTCGAGAACGTCTTAAAGTCGTTTAGGACACAGATGCCGTTTCCGTTTG
>SMTZ1_10003390_pt1 | contig 16016 bp, 11 predicted proteins | sample DeeMarSWOR136_30_FD_25667 | JGI IMG/M metagenome (IMG submission 25667)
AATTAGAAAAACTTAAGCAAGCAGCAAGAGGTACTGAAAATTTGATGCCTTATATTATCGATGCAGTGAGGGAATATGCCTCAGTAGGGGAAATAATGAATGTGTTAAAAGAAGTTTTTGGAATATATATAGAGGATTCAATATATTAAAGGAGTAGTTATAATGCCTGAAAAAAGAAAAATTAAGGTTTTGGTTTGCAAGCCAGGATTAGATGGTCATGATAGGGGAGCAAAGGTCCTCGCACGCGCCCTAAGGGATGCGGGTATGGAAGTTATATATACAGGAATCCATCAGACTCCCGATGATATTGTCAATACTGTTATACAAGAAGATCCTGATGCCGTTATGTTGAGTATGTTGAGCGGTTCACATAACGCAATTTGTCCTGTTATAATGCAAAAACTGAAAGAAAAACATATTGATGATGTTCTTGTTGCTGTGGGCGGAATAATCCCTGATGAAGATAAACCATTTTTAGAGCAACATGGATTGAAAGGATTTTATGGTCCCGGTACAGACCTTAAGACAATTGTGGAATTCGTTGAAAACAATCTTAAGAGATAAATCTATACTTAAGAGATAATTCTAATGGAATACTCTGATTTAATTACTAAATTGCTCGAGGGGGATACTAGAGCTGCTGCTCGACTAATTACTATCGTCGAAAACGATATTGACGCAGCAGAAACAATTATTAATTCAATATATCAAAAGACGGGAAAGGCTTATATCCTAGGCATTACTGGTGCTCCGGGTACTGGCAAATCTACTTTTATTTCCACCTTAACTAAAACCTTCGTCAATCAAGGGAATAAAATAGGAATCATCTGCGTTGATCCTACCTCTCCTCTTACTGGCGGAGCTTTATTAGGGGATAGAATACGGATGAAGCAACACTTTACACTTGAAAGAGTTTTTATTAGAAGCATGGCCAATAGGGGGCAGTTGGGAGGGCTGGCTAGAGCAACTGAAGATGTTATTAAAATTTTAGATGCCTACGGATGCGATATTATCATAATAGAAACTGTGGGAGTAGGACAATCTGAAGTGGATATTTTTAAATCGGCCGAAAGTGTTGTAGTTTTGCTTGTGCCGGGATTAGGTGATGAAATCCAAGCTATTAAAGCAGGTATCATGGAAATAACCGATATTTTTGTAGTGAACAAGATGGATTTACCCGGGGCTGATAGAAAAATTGCCGAAATAAGCCAGATGTTAGAATTAAACTCGAGTTTTAAGTATCACTCCAATCAACTCCGCAAAGAGTATTCAAAATTACTAACCTGGACTCCTGAAATTGTGAAAGTAAATTCGAAAACAGGTGAAAATTTTGAAGAACTCCTCGAAATTATTCAAAAACACAAAAAATTCCTGGAGGATACGGGTGTTATTTCAAACTATTTGAAAAATAGGATAAAAAGCGAAACATTGCAGATTTTAAGATATAAATTACAGAAAAAAGTGGAAAATTTACTTAATTCTAATCGGGAAGATATTGAACGGTATATCAATGAAGTTATTGAGAGATCCCTCGATCCGTACTCTTTAGCTAACTTAATAATAAAAAAACTACTTTAATGGACTTCTATTTTAAAAGAATTCAGCAGAACGCTTAAAAAAATATAAAAATGCTGAGGATTAAAAAATAAGATTTTCATATTTTCGTTTAATTAATGATAAATTAGCAAATCTATATTTTTATTTTAAATTAAGAATAATATATTATAAGGAATATATCGGGTTTTTTGTTAAAAAGGACTTCATAAGAAAATGAGTAAGCCTCTAACCCCTCGCGAAGTTATTGAAAAGGCAAAAAAGGGAGCAATAAGTAAATCAGATGCAGCAGAAACTTTAATCTCATTAATTGAAGGCAGCGATGATTCTGAAATTCGGGCAGAAAGCATAATCGGATTAGATCAAATCGCATATAAAACAGAACAAATTTTTAAAATAGTAGAGAATATTTTAATCTCCGATAATAATCCTTTTGTGAGAAATGCCGCTGCTCAAGTTATCACTCATCATTATGTTAAAGAAGGCTTGAATTCATTAAAATATGCAATTACTCATGAAAACTCCCCTATAGTTATGAAAACGATCTCTGATTTCTTGAAGAATTTTAAGGGTCAGCCCCTAGAATACTTGAATGGCGAATTTAACAAATGGCTTAAAAATTTTGCATCTGATATTGGGATTGTACCAGAAGAAGCTAAATTCTTCCTAGATTTAGAGGCTTTGTTTGCGAATGGTAATGAAAATTATGAAATAGATACCGATACCTATGAGTATTACAAGATTTTAAATGATTTTAAAAGTGGCAAACCTTGGCTTGTTTTAAAGGATGACCATGTGGAAGTTTTAAACCTTAACTTTTTTAATTGGAGATTCTTAAAAGAAAATAGGGATAATATAGAATCTATTAACAGGTTAAGCAGTCCTGATTTATTCCTTCGTTCAATTCGGAACCTAAATTTCAATTATAATGATTCTTTAAAAATTCCCGAATCAATTGGATTGCTTAAATCCCTTAAAATTTTGAATTTAAGCCGAAATAAAATAACAGATATTCCCAATTCAATTGGATTGTTACCCTTAATTGAAAAATTGGATTTAAGCCGTAATAATATCATTGAAATTTCCGACTCGATCTGCACTCTAACTTCCCTTAAAATATTGGATTTAAGTCATAACAATATCCAAACAATTCCAAGCTGCATTAAAAATCTTCAATTATTAAACGAATTAAGAATACATAAAAATAAAATTAAAAAAGTTCCTGATTCATTAAAATCCTTTTTCAATTCGCTTGAAGTTTTTAAAATTTAATCGCGCTTATCAACACGGCAGAGCAAACCTTTAAGCGGTAATGATGCTGTTACAGGGTCGGTATTCTGGTTATCAGTGAGTATATTGATGTTTAATCTCTTCCACCCGTCTTCCACCCCATACCAAAATCCATGAGGTGAATGGACCACCTTAGGATGGGTACCTTCGAAATATTTGATTTTAATTTCAACTTGTCCTCTTGGACTCGATAAATAAACCCACTCTCCATCTTCAACTCCGAGCTGTTTTGCCGTTCCGGGATGAATTTGTAGTTCTGGGTCTGGAGCGAGTTTGCGCAGTGAAGGGATATTTCGAAATGCTGAATGATAAAATGGAAGAATTCTATTACCTGTAGTAAGGATTAAAGGATATTCTTTCCATAATTCGGGAGTACTTACCGGGCTTTCTGGTGGTTCTTTATAATCGGGTAATGGTGATATTCCCAATGGTTCCAAATGTTTTGCATAAAGCATTATTTTCTGTGTGGGAGTTGGAAATCCCCCTCTTTCTTCGTGTACCTTATATTTAATGGGATTAGACACATATCCAAGTTTCTTGAGTTCCTCATAGGTAACTCCTGCGGGTTCAAGCCGATAGTCTAAAGACTCTTCTATTGTTTTCCAATACGCATTGAGACCCATTCTCTTAGCAAGATCAATAAAAATCTGCTTCTCACTTCTGCATTCTGGAATTGGTTCCAATGCTTTTTGTTGGCAAAAAACATAGTTATTCATACCTAAATCTTCTACATCATCCCTTTCAGTCCAATGAGCCGGAGGAAGAACAATATCTGCCATTTTAGTGGTAGGTGTATGAAAATAATCTGCTATAAATAGAAATTCTAAAGCTTCAAGACCCTTTTTAATATATTGAGAATTTCCGAGCGCACACATGGGATTATGGCCAAAAAATCCTACAGCCTTAACAGGATATGGATCCTCTTCCAAGATTGCCTTGTAAATAGGTTCTGGCGGTATTATATTGACAAATTGATAGAATGGATAACGTTTCGTTCCCAATTGTTTTCTTATTTGTCTTGGTTTCAAGTTTTTTGTTACGCTAAAGTCGCTTCCATAGCAACTCCTTGCGCCCGTAGGAGGTAAAAATGATACATGTCCCCCTGGAACCTCAAAATTGCCTGTGATAGCGACGAGGATCGCAATTGATCGCGCTAAATCAAAAGAATTTATAGAATGACAAGCTCCGCCTATTCCCGGCATTATGCATGCGGGTTTTGTTTTACCATAAGTTAGTGCTGCTCTTTCGATTTCATCCGCAGGAATCCATGTAATCTCAGAGCAATATTCAGGAGTGAATTTGGAAACATGCTCACCTAACTCTTCAAAACCAAAAGTCCACTTCTCGACAAAATCCTTATCATATAACTTGTTTTTGATAATAACATTTATAAAACATAGAAGTAATGCCACATCAGTCCCTGGTCTTACTGGTAACCAATGATCTGCTTTTTTGGCAAGAGGAATTCCTCTAGGATCTACAACTATAAGTTTAGCACCCGATTTAAGACCTACTCTTATCTGCTGCATCATGAGTCCTGGAAAGCTTTGCTCAGGATTATGGCCCCATAAGACGATACATTTACTCAAAGCAGGATCAGCCATGGCGGCAGAACCAGATACAGCAGCAAGCCCCATAAGAATAGGACCTAAGGAATAATTCACAGTGGGAGAAAAATTCGGGGACCCAAACTGCGATAAAAATGGCATTGCCCATGGTGGCATCCCTCTTGTAGTTCCACCACTAATTGCTACCGATTCAGCCCCAAACTGCTCCCGATATTCTAATAAGCGTTTTGAAATAATTTCAAGTGCTTCATCCCAGGTGATCCTTTCAAATTTTCCTTCTCCTTTTTTACCAATCCTTTTCAGAGGATATCTAATTCGATCTGGATGAGTTATGATTTCATTAGCAGCCAAACCTTTTGGGCAAATATAACCACGACTGATTGGATGTTCTTTATCGCCTTTAATACTTACCAGCTTGTTATCTTCCACTTCAATAATTACACCACATCGTGAGTGACATTCAAAACAAATGGTTCTTACTGTTTTTTTACTCATTAATTTCACCCTTTTTCTTTTTTTGATTTTTATCTTAATTTCTTTTATAAGATAATACTTAATATAAATTTTTTATATGTTCTGGTATCTATTTTGAAAATTAAAATGAATTTGACACCTGTTAGGACTTTATTAAAACTTTTACAGACTCATTTACTTTACATTGGGTTTCAAAAGCTTCCTTAGCTCTTTCCAGTGAGAATTCATGACTGATAATTTTTAACCTGTCAACCTTTTTTGACTGAATTAAATCTAGAGCTTGCTTTACCTCTGAAGGGATAAAACCAAAAGATCCAATCACACTAATCTGCTTACCTACCATGGGCAAAAGGTCTAAATTTACATTTTCTTCAAAAATCCCGTGAACTAAGACCCTGCCTTTTAACTCGCGAACCATATTAATGGCTTGTTGGATAACTGGAGTTCCCGGATGTTCCTTTATATATCCTACGCAATCATAGACGATATCAACTGCAGGCGTAGTTTCTGTCGGAAGAAGCATTAGTGGAACAGAACCAACGAATTCTAAAATCTTTTCATTTGGAATATCTAGACTTGCATTGATAACTTCATCAGCCCCTAATTGCTTCGCTACTTTGAGGCGGAGATCCGATATATCAACCACAATAATTTTATTCAATCCCACTTCAAGGGCCTTAAGGCATTGAATGATACCTAATCCAATCGCACCTGCCCCAAAAATAACGGCATTTTCGCCTTTGGATGGATTAGCCCTCAGTGTGGCATGAACAGAATTTGCTAGGGGTTCCAACGTCGCTGCTTCCTCATAACTAACTTCAGGGGGTAATTTATGTACGTTGAAACCTTGAAAAACAGGAACTGGAGTATATTCAGCCATACCACCATGGTAAATGGCAGCAACTCTATCTCCTTCTTTTATCCTTCTGACTTTTCTTCCCACTTTTACAACCTCACCGCTAAATTCATGGCCAGGTATTCCACCTTTTTCTAGTTGCCTACAAAGTAATTCACTAAATAGGCCTAATTTGTACATATGCAAATCTGAGCCACAAATTCCACAAGCCTTAACTTTAACGAGAATTTCATTATCTTGGATTCCTGGTTTTTCCACTTCTTCAGTTCTAACATCCCTAGGTCCATAGAAAACGGCCGCTTTCATCAAAAAACTCCTATTTTACTTTTAATTTAAGGATATTTTATTTATAGTTTACAAATTAATCAATGTAGTTAAAAAATATTTGCTTAAATTTTTGAACGTTAAAATGAATTTAGAAATAAAATAAGTAAATTCATAAATCGCTGGAAAAAAGTTCTTTATTTATTTCACATTTTTTTTTATAAATTATAATTTATAATATATAATATAATAATAAAAAGGATATTCGAAAAATATGAAAGAATTTAAGGATAAAGTGGCAGTTATCACTGGCGCAGCAAGTGGAATCGGCCTAGGCATAGCTAGGAGAGCTGCCAAAGAGGGTATGAAAATAGTAGCAGTTGATATTGAAAAAGATGCTCTAAAACAGACAGAGGAAGAATTAAAGTCTTCAGGAACAGATGTAATATCTGTTTTAACTGATGTTTCAAAAGCCGAAGATATTGAAAAGTTAGCCCAAAAGACAATTGATGCTTTTGGAGAAGTACATCTATTATGCAATAATGCTGGGGTTGCTGCTCCAGGGCTTCTTTGGGAGTGTATTTTATCTGACTATAAGTGGGTTTTTGGAGTAAATTTATGGGGGGTAATTCATGGAATTAGAACTTTTATTCCCATAATGCTTCAGCAAGATAATGAATGTTACATAGTTAATACCTCTTCCATGGCAGGATTAATGTTTGGAGATTCTGGAAACGGAATTTATAGCATTACTAAACATGGAGTAATTGCACTTTCAGAGAGTTTACGAATGAGTTTTGCAAATATGGGAGCTAAAATCGGTGTTTCTGTACTTTGTCCGGGGATTGTAAATACTAAAATTACTAATAGTGAAAGAAATCGCCCGACAGAATTTTGTGGTGAGGATTATATGCCATGCTTCGATAGAATGATAAAATATCATCCCGAAATTGAAGGCTTAATTAGAAATGCTCCAAAATTATGGGAACAAGGAACTCCACCCGATCAATCAGGCGACATTGTTTTTGAGGCCATCAAGAATGATATATTTTATATTTATACAGAAATTGGATTAATGTGGAAGAAAGGTATGAAAACTCGATTTGATGGGATTTTAGAGGATTATAATAAGATTAAACCCATAATAAAGGATTTAAAATCCAAATAATAATAAATTCCTTATTAATCCAAGGTTGTAGCGCTCATATTACAACCTAATATTCTTGATAATACTTAAAAATTTTAAAAGTAATATGAAAAAAATTATATGTATTAATAAATAAAATAGTTAAAAATCGTTAAGACAGATATAACTCTGTATCAACAATATTATTTACTCTTTTTATTTAGTTTATCGTCAATTCCTGCAATATCTTTAACCATTTTTTTTCTGTATTCGATATCGTATTGCGAGGTAATGGCAATTTCCTCCATTACGGGGCTTCCTCCTCCATGGTATCCTCCAACCTGTGCGATTCCTCCCGTTGCAGAGCAGAGCATATCTCCAACAAACCGCCAGAATTGTGCCGCATTCTCAGGTGCGATATCTCGATTCCTAGTGATGTATTTATAGAGATGATCTTTTAGTTCTGGATTTAAAAAATCTTTTTCATGAGGGAAAGTAGCTGGAATGCCACCCGAGAGGTCACAGATTATTTCCGCCTCGCGATATACATTTTCTCCGGTTATACATCTTCCCACATTAGCATAAATTGAATTCGGAATATAACTTCCAGGACCGTACGGAATGAGCCCTACGCCTGGAACGTATACCTCAGGTTTCCCTAAATCTGAAGCCGTATATCCTGCGGCATACCCAAGTTCTGTAACAATGATAAGCTCCGCCAATTTTCCCCTTACATGAGAAGCTCTATGAATATTATTATATTCTGCTGCTAAAGCAGCGGTTCCTACGACTAAATCTCCTATAGCTGGTTTACATCCTGAGTAGCTATGACGATGAAATAGACCAAATAATAAGGCAAGAGCGCCACCATGTTGATATTCGCCACATAAAAAGACCCGTTCCCATGGAACAAAGACATCATCAAAAATAATATATGAATCCGTGGCCCCTGGCATAAATCCTCTCTTAAAATGCTCCCTTGGTCGAAGATTATGAATGGTTATCGATTGTATTACCCCATCATAATCCCCCGGTACTGCAAAAGATACTGCATAATCCTTATCTTCTTTTCTTAAAGCCCTTGTAGGAACCACTAAAATTTCATCAGAAACAGAAGCTTCAGATATATGAAGCTTACATCCGCGAACTACGATACCATCATCATTTTTATCTACAACATGAACATACATATCTGGATCAGCTTGATCTGCGGGACGTTTTATCCGATCACCTTTCACATCTGTCTGAGCAGCCGCTGCAATTAAATCTTCCCTTTGAAATCGCTCTAACCATTTTTTAAAGTTCTCGTGATAATTCGTTTTGCCTTTATTGACCTTATCAGCTTCATAGCTCACATTATAGACCGCATTAGCAGCATCGCAGCCCATGCAGCGTTGAATACATCCGCCAACTTTCTGACAGAGCTTTCGCGTCATATCCTGTTTTTTATGAAGATCTTCAGTACTATGATGGATATGCGTAAATCTATTTATTATTTCACCCGTAAGATGAGATTTAACAAGCATTAGATCCTTAAACTCTGGATCTTCAACCACATCAAATGTAGTTCCAATCGTATTAATGCAGGCCATTTGCCGCTCATCCAATCTATCGATTTTTTCGCCGTCAAAATAGATATTTCTCTTCATTTTGCTTAAATCTTTCATGTATTGTTCTTTTGTTCGCAATTTTAATTTTCTCCTTTCTTTTATTTTTTTTAATTATATATTCTAATTGAAATCAAGAATAAATTGCATAAAAACTTTATAAAGATTATTACTCACGTAAAAATGTTGGTTCAATATAACCAGAATTAAATATTAAAGCTTTATATCATTTTATACCCTAATTACTTGATACATATTTTTAGAGAAAATAGGAGATAACTAATATTATTTAAGATAGGGAAATAATATGGCAGAACAAAAGAAGTTAAGCGGTGGAGATGTGTTAGTTAAATGTCTCCTTAAAGAAGATGTTAAATATTTGTTTGGCATTCCAGGCGGTCAATTATTGAAAATGTATGATGCCGTCTATCAATGGGGGAGGGAACAAGGTATTCAAACCATAATGTTTCGCCATGAACAAGCTGCAGCCCATGCGGCAGACGCTTACGCCAGAGTGACTAATAAGCCTGGAGTTTGTTTTGGAACAGTCGGTCCCGGAGCCACCCACCTTGTACCGGGTATAGGAGCTGCGTGGAGTGATAATATTCCAGTGATAGCAATTGTACCTCAAGTGCTTAGCAGATATGAAGATTCTTTTTTCTTACAAGGAAATTTAGATCAGGTGACATTGTTCAAGCCGATTACGAAATATCAAAAGACCGTACGAAAAATAGAGGAGATTCCTGATGCTGTTCAGAAATGCTTCCGAGAGGCCACAGGAGGACGACCAAGACCCGTATTGTTAGAAATTTTCGAAGATGCTTTTCTTCAACAGATTGAGGAAGCTAAGGTATCAGTTATGCCATCAGAAGCATATAGGGCTATGGTAAAGCCCTCAATTGATAATGAGTCCGTTAAAAAAGCATTAGATCTTTTATTAACCGCCGAAAAACCCTTAATAGTATCTGGTGGTGGAGTAGCGCGGGCAGAAGCATGGGATGAACTGCGGGAATTTGCCGAATACTTACAAATTCCGGTAATAACAAGTATCATCGGAATAGGGACTATTTCAAATGAATCAAAATGTCATTTAGGAGTATCTGTGATGGCCGCTGGTTCTAAGGCTTCCAAGGAAGCTGATGTGCTATTAGCACTTGGCTGTAAATTTTCATTTGTTATGGCTTTAGGTAAGGAACCATTTTGGAGCGATTCCCAACAAATGATACAAGTGGATATAGATCCGACTATAATAGGAAGAGCTAAGCCAATAACTTTAGGTATTGTAAGTGATTGTAAATTATTTTTAAAACAAATGCTTGAGGAAATGAAGAAAACTGAGAAAGTTGAAAAAAGGGAATGGCTGGAAACTCTTGTTCAAAGTGCCCAAAAAGGTATAGATACTCTGAAAAAAAAGGCTTTAGTTGACAAAATACCCATTAGGCCGGATAGAATGGTTAAAGATGTTTTAGAATTCATAGATAAGGATGCTATATTAATCATAGATGGAGGAAATATAGCGGGTTCTACGATTGCGCAGGTAAATTTTTATAAAGAACGACCCCCACTTTCCACTCTTATGGCCATTGGTATGGGGCACTTAGGCACCTCTGTTCCCTATGGAATTGGAGTAAAATTAGCAAAACCAGATAAGCAAGTAGTATCTATATCAGGCGATGGAAGTTTCATGATTAATTTTCTAGACTTAGAAACTGCCGTGAGATTGGGTTTAAAAAACCTCATATATGTCGTCGCTAATAACTCTGCTTGGGGGATGATTAAAACTGGCCAGCAATATCTTTACAAGAAGCGCTATATAGATACGGAATTCTCAGACTTTAACTATGGAAAAGCTGCAGACGGATTCGGCTGCTACGGTGAGCAAGTCACAGAACCTAGTGAGATTAAACCAGCGCTCGAACGGGCAAAAAACTCAGGAAAACCGGCAGTAATTGACGTCAAAATAAAATATGAGCCAAGAGTATAAGGTTTTTTTTATAATACTTAGAATTCAAAATTATCTCGAATTATGCAATAGGAGTTTTAAAATATAAAAACTTCCCGAAATATTCAAATTTTTTTTAAATCCATTCTAATATTATATAATCTTAGCTATTACTTACGTAATTTGATAAAGGTTAGATTTCAAGGTTATATTTTTATAGAACTTAATCATAATATATAATTTAATAAATATATTTCATCGAAATCAGTTTTACTAAATATTTACAGAATCTAGTCAGAAAAAATAATCATTTGGAGTGGGAGTTATGAGTGAAGAATATGAATTTGATCTATCTGAATGGGAACAAGTTTCATCAAAAAAAATGTTGTCTTATTCTCTGGGTTATCTTATTTCCAATAGTTTCGCAACTAGCTTACTTTTTTATTATTTTGAAGTCGAAATCGGCTTGCCTGTTGCGTTATTAGGGATCGCTTTCATAATTTTTGCGATTTGGAATATGTTCAACGACCCACTTGTTGGATATCTTACGGATCGACCTTTCAAATGGACGAAAAAATGGGGAATGAGATTCCCTTGGATCTTAATCGGTATAATACCGGCGACGATTTTTGGATTCCTTATTATGCTGTCTCCCGATGCAGATCCCTCTAATCCTTGGCCAGTTTTTTGGTATTTTATTATTATTACATGCATCTTAGATACGTTTTTTTCTATTTATACAACACATTTAAATGCTGGATATACTAATCATTTCCGCACTGATGCGGAACGTAGAAGAGCGAGCGCCTTTAATAACATAATTCCTGCCCTCTTAGGTTTGCCTTGGAGTATGATTGGACCGCTTATTATTGTGTACGGGGACAAAGAAACATTTATTCTTTCTGCGTTAATTACATTCTTCATTAGGCTGGTACTAATTATTTTTCTTATTCCAGGCATTCGCGAATCTGAGGAATTAAAAGAACGCTTTCTGCGTGGACATGAAAACACAGAAAACGAAGAACGTCAATCCTACTGGAAAACTATGAAAAAAGCGTTTAAACGGAAAAATTTCACGTCCACCTTCCTGGTATTTCTGCTACTCTCATTAGGTGGAACTTTATACGCTGCGTCCGGAATATATTTTATGAAAGATGTTTTAAGATTACCATTATATTATGCAATTTATACGGCATTAGCAGGCTTTATTGGTTTTTTACTATTTATCCCTTTTTGGTCTAATAAAATCAATAAATATGGGGCTGCTAAAGTAATGAAAGCAAGTCTTATTATAGGCGCTATTGCGTATATTCCAGTATTATGGATAACTACCATCGAAGAGGCCGTCTTTTTTAGCTTCATCGGTGGATTTTCCCTCGGAGCTTTTACACTCTCTTTAGGTCCCGTTGCTGCTGATGTGTATGACGAGTGCACTATTTCAGACGGGAAACATCAAGAGGCAATGTATGAAGGAATTAGAACCTTTTTCTTCCGATTTGCCCTTATCTTCCAAGCTGTTATCTTTACCGTGGTGCATATCCTCACAGCATACAACCCCGATCCCCATGCGATACAAACCCCTCTGGCGATATGGGGAATACGTGTTCACATGGGATTGATTCCGTCTCTATTAAATTTTATAGCATTTTTGATTATGCGTAAATGGTATGACCTAGTAGGAGACAAAAAGCTCGCAGTTAAAAAGAAATTAAGGGAATTGGGTCTCTAAGAGTCATTAATTTAATCATAGATAAATGCAGTTTTGATAGAATTATCTTGACTTTTATTTAAGGCAACCTCAAATGCTTTTTTATAATTTTCAATTGAAAATTTATGGGTAAGAAAATCTTTTACATTAACGTCTCCAGAATTAATTAAATCCAAAGCAAGTTGCATGGTTCGCTTTTCTTGACCATTGACAATTACATGACTAAAAATATTTGAACCAACAATATTTACTTCTTTTGCCATGAAAGGGCTCCAATCTATTTCCACATACGCGGGATATCCGATTAAAACAATTGTACCCTTAGGTTTTACCAGTCTTAAACTATTTGCTAAGGAGGACGCATTTCCTACAGTATCCATAACAATATCAGCACCTCCCCCTATTGGAAGGGCATCTTCCATCACGGGAGATAAGATTCTACAACCTAAATCCCTTCCTATTTTTTTAATATGAAAATCTTTTTTCACTTGAAAGACCTTACTCGCACCTAATTTTTCCGCCAGTTCTGATTGAAATGAGTATTTTGCAGTAGCAATGATATTACACTTGCTAAAAGACTTTAAAGCTAAAATTGTTGCCAATCCGATTGTTCCACAGCCGATAACTACACAATTCTCATTTTCCTCAGGCAATTTTTTAAAAATACCTTGGATAGCACAGGCTAAGGGTTCTGCTATTAAGGCTTCTTCAAAAGATACAGACTCAGGTATCTTAAAGACCTGAGATTTATGAGCCACCATATATTCCCCCCAACTCCCGCCTGTATCTTTACAATAACCAACTAATAATCCTGGAGAAATATCTCCTTTATCATAGTTATAACATAAATTATAATCTCCAATTTTACACAAATCACAGGGATTAAGCCCCCTTGTTTCACATCCTAAAATTTCATCAATAATTACTCTATCTCCAATTGAAACATTCGTTACTTTACTGCCAAGTTCAGTAATCACTCCAACAGTTTCATGCCCAAGTACTGCTGGAAAAGATGCGAAATTGGAGAGACAAGTAGAAGTCTTTAATGATAACAAATTAAGGTCAGATCCACAGATCCCTCCTAATTTGACTTTTATTTTTACCCACTTCTCATTAATTATATCAAATTCTGGAATATCTTCTAATTCCACTAAATCATATATGTTAAGTTTATAATCAGCATTGCTTTCCAATTTTTGCCTTAATTCAATATATTTTTCAAGTTTAAATGTTAATGCTTTCATGATAGACTATATTGTTTTAATTAATTATAAATTTTCATCGAGATTGCTAATTAGCCGAATAGTTGTTCGCTAGATAATTTTTTAAATGCAAAAAAACAAAATTACAACAACTATTATCAATTTTAGAAAAAGTGATAAAGATGGCGGAAAAAAAAATGATTAATGGAGGAGATGTATTAATAAAATGTCTTCTCCAAGAAAATGTTAAATATTTGTTTGGAATCCCTGGTGGACAATTCTTAGCTATGTATGATGCAATCTACAGATGGGGTAAAGAACAAGGTATTGAAACCATTTTATTTCGTCATGAGCAAGCAGCAGCCCATGCGGCAGATGCATATACTAGAGTTACTAACAAGCCTACAATCTGTTTTGGTACTGTTGGACCCGGTGCATTACATCTTATCCCTGGTGTTGGAACTGCGTGGAGCGATAATATTCCTATTATAGCTCTTGTGCCCCAAGTGAATACAAAATATGAGGATGACTTTACCTTACAATATCTTAATCAAATGGAATTGTTCAAAGCTATAACAAAATATCGAAAAAGTATTCGTAAAATCGAAGAAATTCCCGATGCTGTTCACAAAGTCTTTCGTGAAGCCACAAGTGGACGACCACAACCTGTTTTATTAGAGATTTTTGAAGATGCCTTTCTTAGTGAAATTGAAGAAGATAAAATCCCAATTTTATCATCAGATAGATATAGGTCCTTAAGTAAACCCGGCGTTGATATTGAACTAGTCAAAGATGCATTAGACCTCTTATTAAAAGCTGAAAAGCCATTAATTATTTCAGGTGGTGGAGTTGCACGAGCAGAAGCTCACGATGAATTGAGGGAATTTGCTGAATATCTACAAATCCCTGTAATGACCACGATTATGGGAGTTGGAACTATGTCAAATAAATCAAAATGTTTAATTGGTGCCTCGGTAGCTGGTCCTGGATTAAAAGCAGCGGCAGAAGCCGATGTAATTTTGGATCTTGGCTGCAAATTTTCCTATGCGATGGGACATGGTGATGAACCATTTTGGAAAGATTCCCAAAAAATGATTCAAGTGGATATCGATTCCACCATTATAGGTCGGGCAAAACCAATAACATTAGGGATCGTTGCTGATTGTAAATTGTTTTTGAAGCAAATACTTGATGAAGTTAAAAACACAAAAAAAATTGAGAAAAGAGAATGGATGGAGACCTTGTTCGAAATTCGACAAAACACCATTACCTCTACAATGAAAAAGGCTTCTAAAGATAAAATACCAATTCTCCCCCAAAGATTAGTCAAAGATGTCCTTGAATTCATAGATGATGATGCTATACTTATTGTAGATGGTGGAGATATTGCGGCCTATTCAATAGAACAAATTGATTTTTATAAATTAAGAGCACCCCTATCTTATCTTCAAGCCGTTGGGATGGGACACTTAGGAGTATCAGTACCTTATGGTATAGGCGCAAAATTAGCAAAACCTGATAAGCAAGTCGTTACAATATCTGGTGATGGAAGCTTTATGATTAATATTCAAGATCTCGAAACCGCCGCAAGACTAGGTCTAAAAAACTTAATTTATGTAATAGCAAATAACAACGCTTGGGGGATGATAAAAAGCGGCCAGAAGCTGGCTATGGGCAAGCGCTTTATAGATGTTGATCTTCCTGAATTTAATTACGCCGCAACTGCTGAAAGTTTTGGCTGTTATGGAGAAGTTGTGACTGATCCAAATGAACTTAAACCTGCGTTAGAACGCGCTAAAAATTCGGGTAAGCCTGCAGTGCTTGATGTAAAAATTGCATTTACTACTCCTGACGCAACAAAATTACTCTTATCTATGGGAGTCCTTTAAAGTAATCTTTTTTTTTATATTTTTATATTATAAAATCAGAAGTTCAATTAATTGAATTTTAAAATATGGTGAAAATTAATGAAAGGTGTAATGTATGAGGATGTTGGAAAAATTTCAATTCTAGATGACCTACCAAAACCAACTATTAAACCGGACGAGGTATTAATTAAAGTTAAATATTGTGGTATTTGTGGCTCGGATGTTGAATCTTATAAAAGAGTTGGTATGTATGCTCCAAAAACCATTATAGGACATGAGTTTTCAGGAGAGATTATTGAAGTTGGGAATGAAGTAAAAAAAATTGAAATTGGAAATCGGGTTACTGTTAATCCAACTCTTCCATGTCATGATTGTTTTTGGTGTAATCGTAATCAAGAGAATCTTTGTAAAGATACCCCTAAAGGTTTAGGGACTCTTGTACCTGGTGCTATGGTTGAATATATTAATGTAAAAGCAGAAAGAGTCCACCTTTTACCTGATTCAATTTCGCTTGAAGAAGGAGCAGTCATCGAACCTTTGGCTGTAGGTATTTATTC
>SMTZ1_10004442_pt1 | contig 16013 bp, 16 predicted proteins | sample DeeMarSWOR136_30_FD_25667 | JGI IMG/M metagenome (IMG submission 25667)
TCAATAGTGCAGAACTTTCTGCCCAAGCCACTGTCATGCCCATCGATGACTTTGGCTTTGACGCAGCTATCCACATGTCAGACCTCCTCTGTCCCACCAAAGGTATGGGCCTTAGGATTCACCAGACCACGAAGGGACCCCAGGTGGAAAATCCTGTGAGAACAATGGCTGAGGTTAAGAAACTTACTATTCCAGAACCCGAAGAAGGCATGGATGTGTGGCTTGAAGCACTGAGGATGGCCAAGAAAGGGCTTGAAGGAAGAGTTCCGCTCATCGGCTGGGTTGGCAGCCCCTTCACCATGGCCTCCTTCATCGTAGAGGGGAAGGTCCCCTTCCCCTTCGATACACTGAAAAGGATGATGGTAACCGACCCGGGGACACTTCACGGCCTCCTTAAAAAGCTCACTGAAATGTGTATCAAGTTCATACCCGCACAAATAGAAGCAGGGGCGGATGTGATCATGATTCTCGATCTTTGCCATTTCAGGTCTTCTCCGCAGCAGTACCAGGAATTTTCCTTCCCCTACGTTAAAGAGATAGTTGCTGCCATCAGACGTCCCGAGGTTCCTATCTTCTACCATGCAGACGGAACAAGCTTCCTTTCCGCTCCACTCGCAGACCTTGATATTGATATCTTCGGTTTCGACTGGACGCTCAATCTGGCGGAGGGGATCAAAAGAATTGGTACAAAGAAGACCGTCTTGGGAAATATGGAACCCTATCTTCTATTCGGGCCAGATGAGGCAATAGAGAAGAGAGTACGGGAGATTGTAGAAGAAGGCAAAGCTGCCCCAGCCCACATCTTCAGCCTGGGTGGTTGGATAATCAGGGATACCCCCTTTGAGAAGGTGAAGTTTCTGGTTGATCTCATTCACAGCTTATAAAATGGAATCTTTAATAATAACCTACAGCTCACTATCTATGCCTATGCCTACTTAATGCTCTTTCAAAAAGAGCCTAAAACTTTATGTTGTTGTCAAATCCGTTCTATCACAAATCACTATTGAGGATAGATAACAATTGCTACCCTGCGATTTAGTTGTCTACCTTCTTTTGTTTTATTAGTTGCTATAGGTTTGTGTTCACTATAACCTACAACTTTTAGTCTATGGGGTTTGATCTTAGATTTTTTTATAAAAAAATGAACAACAGCGCATGCCCTTGCAAGTGATAGTTCCCAATTGGACTTGTAACCAGAATATTTAATGGGTTCATTATCGGTATGACCCTCTATTGATACTTTGCTATGAAGATAATCTTTACTTAGAAAGAGTTTTGCTATCTTGCTTAGATTCTCTTCTCCCACCTGTTTTATCCGAGCACTACCAGAGTCAAATAATATTTCTCCTAATACCTCTCCGTACAGAGAAGCTTCGTAAGCTTTCTTTGCATCCTCAAGCTTCACTCCCAGTTCATCAATCTGACGTTTCATTTTTTCTCTAATCTCTTCCATTTCAACCTGAAGGGCTTTTTTATCCTCTTCACATGTATTCTTTATATCCTCGTTTGTTTTTTCTAGATTAGTAATCTCCTCTTTGTACATCTGTATTGTCTTATTATACTTGCCTTTTGTAACACAACCAATTAAACAACTGAGCATCAGGAGTATTATTGTAGCAATAAAAATCTGAGAAATTCTTTTAAATTTTAACATCATATATTTTAAATACAGTTTAGAGATATTTATAAAATCAAATTTAAGGGTTAATTCTATTTGATTTTAGAGAATGAAGTAGGAGATGATATTACATTAAAGACAGGATTCCTGTTTTTTTCAAAGAAAATATATTATCAATAAAATATTAAGTCAAGGAGTTTTCTTATTTAGCGAAGCTTTATTTCTAACAGTTGGGACAATGAATGAGTTTTTTCTGGATAATTGAAAAGCCAAAATTTTTAAGGTTACAAGAGAAGTCTAAACTACAATTAGTCTGAAGGGGACTAAAGAATTTGGTAAGTATGTTACACTTTTTGACTGTTTGTTCAGGACAAAAAATATTGTATTACATTCATTAATTAATACCTGAATTTTGCATTTTTTGCACGGGTAAATTGCTTTACTTTATCAATGGCTTACAACTCATTAAAAATCATAGTGTTCTGAAACCCCTTATTTTATTGGCTTCCGAAAGGCGTAATGATGCCCTTTCTAATCGGGTTTTCTCTTTGTTGTGTACTTTGATACATTAACCCGGTAGTGTAAAGTGTCTAAGATCTTAGACTTTCGTTATAGCTAATAATAGAGCGGTTTTTATGAACATTTGCATATTTCAGTGCTCTTTTCATGCAAAATTCAGGTATTAATTAATTTTCATACAGTCACCAGTCGTACAAATTTTTATCATAGGAAGAGAAAGAGCACTCAGAGATTTAACTCCAGAGGGTTTTTTATACTATAATAGGGCGAAACAAGAAAGGATTGCAAAAACAATAAGGCGTATATGATGAATAGTTTCCATCTTTTAGAAAATCTACAGGGCAAAAGATTAAATGGATATACGCTCCATTTAGATAAGTTTAGACAGCTTCCTCTAAGCGGTTGGAGAGAATTTGCCTTATATCTTTACAATTCCCATGACATGCAGAGTGAATACCCTGTGATAAGAGGGATCTACAGTGTCGGAGGAAAAGACGGTGTAAAACCATGGATGGATGTGGTGTACAGTGAGATAGCAACATTTTCAGTAAGTGAGAAATTTAAAAATAACATTTTCTTACATTCAGAAAATCTGGATAGAAAGCTCTTTCAGTATCTTGGAGAAATCATTCCCCCTGGGGGTCACATAATGGTTTCTTATGAAGAGGAAGAGAAGATTCACAGTGATACCATGCACTCTTTAAACATAGGTATCCCTCCTGTAGCTACCCCCCTTGGTCTTCTCATTTTCCTGGCTGGTTTTCAGTATGTAAAAGATTGGTATCTCTCTGAAGGAGGATTTGAAGGACCTCGCAAGCTTTGGGGCGAAAAGTCTCTAAATGAAACTGTTGCTCAAACCTTTTATCAAAAAACGTTTCATCAAATTAGCACGTTTTTAGAAAGAAAACCCAGTTCCACTCACCAAGAATTGGAAGTAGCAGCGAAAGAGCGAGCTAAAGAAATAGTAGAGGTTATCAAGAGAAAACCGGGATCGAATAGGTGTAAAGGAGAACTTCCGCAAAAGGAATGAAATCCCTTACTATTAATCTCTTTCTCTGTTCTCTTATGGAACAAAATATGAATTGCGTTATTTTATCCAAACGGTTCCTCTATGTTCTTTTTTCGTTCGTGGTTCTGGATAAAAAGTTCTAGAAACTTTGATTATATAGTCATACTTTCCCTTCTCCATAAAACAAAGGCTAGCAGTACCACCAAAAGGAATTTTTGCGGATTCATAAGCCCCATCTTTACCAATAAAAAAGTTTACAGGGGAGCCACAGGCAAGGGTAACCTTTTTATCAAGAAAAAGTATCTCTAAGGGTGAGCTTGAGTGGTTCACCCACACTACCGTTGTACCAGGTTGAGAAGTAAGAGTTTCAGGTCTTGCCCCTTCGCGAGCACTGATAGTAACAATTTTATTGATTACCTTTATCTCTTCTGTTTTCTCCTCAACAGCAAAGGTAAGTCCTGTCAGAAAAAAAATACTTATCAAAATAGTGACTAAACAAATTAATCCTTTTCTTTTCATAGTTAACCTCCTTCTTTATCAGATGGCGTTATTAAATATAGTGCTTACGTTTTATATCTCACAATAATCCGTCGTATCACCTCCTTTCAACTATCCATTAAACCACACTATATTAACAGGTGTTGTCACTATAGCCTTTATACTATGATTTCACTATTGTCAACAAAATCTCCTTATCATTTCTACCAAGGGACTAGTATTATCCATGAACAGGCTGGATGAAAATAGAAAAGGCAAAGTATGAAACATGAATAGCGTTATTTTATCCAAATAATTCCTCGATGTTCTTTTTCTACCAGAGGATAGAAGGTTGATGAAGCTTTAAATACATACTCAAATTTACCCTTTTCAGTAAAACAAAGGCTGGCAGTACCACCAAAAGGAATTTTTGCGGATTCATAAGCCCCATCTTTACCAATAAAAAAGTTTACAGGGGAGCCACAGGCAAGGGTAACTTTTTTATCAAGAAAAAGTACCTCTACAGGCTGTCTGGAGTGGTTTACCCAGATCACCGTAGTTCCGGGTTTGGAAGTAAGGGTAGGAGGGTTTATTCCTTCGCGAGCAGTAATAGTAACAATTTTATTGATTACCTTTATCTCTTCAGCTTTCTCCTCGGCAGCAAAGGTAAGTCCTGTCAGGTAAAAAACCCCTATTAGAATGATGATCAAACCAATTAAACTTCTTCTTTTCATCGCTAACCTCCTTATTGTTTAGATAGTGTTATGAGACTGAGTTTAACCAGTTTATATTATAAAAACCTCGCAATCTCTCTTTTCACCTCTTTCTAACTGTTCATTCTACCACAGCATAAAAAAGGCTAATCTTAGGTTTTTATATATCATAATAAATGCCTATCACTATAATCGTTTATACTATGGTTAAGAAATTGTCAATGGAAAACATCTAAGGCAGGAATTGGCAACCCTCTCCACTAAGTAGTCTCTATTTTATCGAGTATCTTCAGGACAGGGTTGAAAGTTCATGCCATGCACAGAGCAAATAGGAATTTTTCCTATAAGGAGATATCTTCCACCAGTAGGGCAATTGAAAAACTTGTGGGAAGGATGATACTCTTGTATTTTTTCCATATCAAGGTTAGTTTGATCTTTCAAATTAAAACTTTCTTTTGGGTATTTCTTTTTAGGTGACATTTCCATATTTGCTGATATAGATGGCTTAAATTATACAAGATGACCATTCTGGTCAAGAAGGTAGTAGTAGTAGTAAGCATAACACTTTAAGGTTATTGCTAGGGAGATCTAATTTCGCAAAATGGAGATCAAACCCCTTATATGGTGTTAATATGGCAGCTAAATTTCTAAACTTATATCCAGGAAATTAAGATGACACAATCTGAGTTTTATTGTTTTATCTATTATCTATAGTGTTTATCTGAGCGTAGTATCTTTGCTACTTGCATACAATTCACATTTTGTGAAGTCAATCTCCCGATGGCAATCCTTACAAGTATGCTTCTTATCGAATTCATCAGAAAAAATCTCTATTTCTTTTCCACAATTGGGACATTTACATTTAAATGAGCTAAGATTCTTAAAACTCTCAAAACCCGGGCAATGTTGAGGCGTTGTCATTGCTTTTCACCCCCTTTTCCAATCAATTCCTAAAATTAATCTTCTTGTATCTCTACTTAAAAACCTTCTCAATGTCCATCCACTGAGCGTATAATCACCTATGTGTCGATAAACTTCTTATTCTTATGGAGAGAAGATGTGCACAGCCTCATATTTTAGAAAATCTCTCCGCAATTTCAAAAATCCCTCTTCTTACCATCATTACTGCAATAGCCGCCAGAAGAAGGCTCGCGATCTTGGAGAGAGCCCTTGTTCCAGCCAATCCTAGCATACGTGTCAATAAACCAGAAGCATAAAAGACAACTCCGGCAATGATGATATTTACCACAATAGCAGCAATAGTTGTAGTTATCCCATAAACATTAACCAACATCAATGAAATAGTTAAAACTGCGGGGCCTACCATAAGTGGTGTACCAAGAGGCACCGGCCCAATGGAATCTGATGCTGACCTCATTCTTTTCTTCTCTATGGTTAATAGATCAGCCAATGCAATAACAAAAAGGAGAACTCCACCTGCTATCATAAAGTCTGCTACTGTGATACCAAGCAGTGAAAAGATAGCTTTTCCTAAAAAAAGAAAAAGTATGGCAATAAGTAAAGCGGTGATCACAGATTGTAAAATAATCCTCCTTCGCTTTTCCTCTTCAATGCCTTCAGTCATGCTAATGAATATAGGGAGGAGTCCAAACGCATCAACAGACACAAATAGAGGAACAAAGGCTAATATAAAATTTTCCATGATATGTTTTCTGAAAAGATAATCACTAAATTACTGAACTTTCTAGAGAAATACATATTTAATTCTATGGAAATTGTAGCTCATTTTAACATGGAAATCAAAAAAATTTATTGAGATCACTTCAATTTAATGAAAAATAGTAAGATACTTTTGCAAAATATTATTCTAGTCCTGGCAAAAAAGTTTTATAACTTCGAAATACTCCAGAATGTCAAACAGGCGGGTGGTGATTCAGATAAAAAAATAGAACGAAATAGTTCTTCAATTCTGCTCCATAAATGAAATTTAAATACTGTATTATTCACATAAAAATACTATATTATTCCCATTTACTAATCACTCGGAGTTGGTTATTTTTAAAAAAAGGTTTTTAGCAGGATAAAGAGTATTCTCAAGACTATCAGTTAAAAACGCAAAGTTTTTAAAATACTAAATGTCAATTTCAACAAATTTATAAAACCCACACATTCTACATATGATAAAATTCCTCAACATTGACCTATCTAAAGAATATACGGCAATTGTTCAGTACACTCACCATACTGGAGTATTAACCGGAGCAGCCTATGGGGATATCAAAAAAGAACTGGCGGTCCATGCTGACGAGGAGCTTCAACATTCACTCACCTTAGCGGATCAAATCGATTACCTCGGGGGAGTTCCCACTGTGGATGTAGTACCTACAAAAATCTCACAGGATACTATAGAGATGTTGGAACAGGATTTGGAGGATGAGAATGATGCGATTGCTCGATACATCCAAAGGATTGAGCAGGCTGAGGAGCTCAAATTACCGGCTTTGGCACAGAAGCTGAGGGAGATACTGATAGTGGAACAGGAACATGCCATGGATTTGGAGCAAGCACTAGGGAAATAAGATCATGGCTAGTCAAATCTTTAGGGAGTGTTACCTATGACTGAAGTAAAAAGGGTTGGCTTTAAAAAGCGCTTTGAAACCTGTCCTGAATGTGGATATGAAAACGGATTTCATATGATCCTGATTAAAGATCCCCATGCTCATCCCTCTGAAATGAAGTTTCAGCTTAAATGCCCCAACTGCAGTCAGATCTATGATCTCAATCTCTATTGTATCATCAAACGTTAGCGATCTTGATCACACAAGTGAGGTGATGAAAATGGCAAAGATACCCTATGTAGACCAAGAAGAGTGTACCGGATGCGGTCTCTGTGAAGAGATATGCCCCGAGGTGTTTCGATTAAATGAAGACGGAATATCTGAAGTCTATGAGCTTGAGGGGGTTTCTGAAAAAGAAATCCAGGAAGCAATAGATAGCTGTCCAGTGGAGTGCATCCATTGGGAAGAGGAATAGTATTAAAAGAGTATAAATGACAAAACATTAAAAAAACACAATCCTAGATAAGGAAAGGTGGTAAAAATGGAAAAGGAAAGGATTTGGGTTTACAAAAAGCTTCAGATAAAAGAAGGACTTAAGCCGGAAAGCAAACATTTTCAATATTTCTTCGTGGTTTCAGAAGGCAGCGAGAAAAAGTGTAATTATTGTGTATGGATCGACAATGAGGCCCTTTCTCGCTTCGCTCCTTCTGAAGGGTTTGAAGAAATTGCCTCTTCACAGAGAAAAGATTGGAGCAGGTGGGTTCAGGGTAAAATCGATCAAGGGGATTTTAGGAATTTAGTGCTAAAGCTGGAAAAGACAGGACAAAAGGAGATCATCTTAAATGAGATGGAGGAAAAACTGACACTTGAATAATTAATGGCTCCATGTATAGAAGCATGGGAAAGAAATTAACTTTAAAAAGAGTAATGGCGATGAAACGTTTAAACTGGCAGATTATTTTAGGTTTATTTCTAATTGCCCTCTCAGCACTTTTTTATCTCATCCACTATGCAATCTTTAAAGACGCCCACCACATTTTTATTTATATGGTGGGAGATATTGCCTTCGTTCCTATTGAGGTATTGCTAGTGACCCTGATTATACATCGATTGCTTGGTGAGAGGGAGAAACGCTCCATGCTACACAAGCTCAATATGGTTATCGGTGCTTTCTTTAGTGAGGTAGGAACACAGCTGCTAAAATCTTTTTACGATTTTGATACTCATGCTGATACAATTAGAGAGGACCTTATCGTGAGCAAAGATTTCTCTGCAAAAAACTTTTCTCGGGCATTAAAGCACCTTAAGAACTATGACTATACAGTTGACAGCAAAAGAGGTAATTTAGAAAATCTACAGAGATTCCTTATAGGAAAAAGAGATTTTTTACTGCGTCTACTGGAGAACCCCAATTTGTTGGAGCACGAATCCTTTACGGAACTCCTCTGGGCGGTATTTCACCTGACTGAAGAATTAGCTCACAGAAAAGATACAAAACAGTTACCTCACACTGACTACGAACACCTCTCAGGCGATATAAAACGGGCATATGTATTACTTATCTCCCAGTGGCTATCCTACATGAGGCATTTGCAGAGTGATTATCCTTATCTCTTTTCTCTTGCTATAAGGACAAACCCTTTTGATCCCAATGCATCGCCAGAGGTTAAGTGACATTTTTAAGGCACTGATGTTGTTTTCGATTTTTGACCTACTATCCTATTGAAAACTCAGTCCCTTTTTTCTATCCTGACTAATGGAGGAAGATGGGTGGAACAGAAAACAAAGAGTAGGAAAGGAGTGCTTACCCTGGCTGTTTTTACGTTACTCCTTTTATCCTTAGGGATTGGTATCTATTATAAAATAGCGGAAAAAGGTGGCCAAACTCATTCCCAGCAGGTGTTTCCCCCAGTTGTGGTTGAAATTCTCACCGTTGTCCCAGCAGAATTAGAAAACAAGATATCTGCGGTGGGAAGCATTCTCTCAAATGAGTCTGTAACAATCAAGCCTGAGGTATCGGGAAAAATCAACTTTATCGGCTTTGAAGAGGGAAAGCAGGTTGAAAAAGGAACAGTCCTTTTTCAGCTCGACTCTGAGCTCCTCGATGCTGAATATCAGGAGGTAAAAGCAAATTACGACTACGCCAGTCTTCAGTATGAACGTGCCAAACGATTGAGGAAGAATGGAGTAATACCTCTCGAGGAATACGATGAAAGGCTTAGAGCGTATCGCAACGCTAAATCTCGACTCAATACCCTATCAACCCGGCTGCGAAAACACAAAATTTTAGCTCCTTTCAGCGGTAGGATAGGTTCCCGTAGGGTGTCGATTGGTGAATATGTAGCTGTAGGAGATGAACTGGTACATATTGAGGACCTTTCTATAGTGAAAGTAGAGTTTTATACCCCACAGCGCTACATTCAGAAGATAGAGAACGGTCAGCTTGTTCGGGTTGCAGTTGAACCGATCTCCCAAGCCTATGAGGGTAGTATTTACCTCATTGATCCCCTAGTCGATCCTGAGACACGTAGTGCCGTTGTACGTGCGAAGGTTTCAAACCCTGATGAGGTGCTCAAGCCCGGTATGTTTTGTACCGTAACAGTAGTACTTGAGAAAAAGGAAGATGCCTTGATGGTACCAGAAGAAGCGGTGATATCACGTGGGGAAAAGCACTTTCTTTATCTTATAGAAGCAGGGAAGGCAGTAATGAAGCAGGTGAGCCTAGGTATATTCTTAGAAGGTAAAGTTGAAATTCTAACTGGTTTGAATCCGGGTGATCAAGTGATTGTTTCAGGCTTACAGAAACTTACACCAGGTGCTCGTGTACAGGAAGTGAGAAGAAAAGGTGGAAAAAGGCAAGATTTTCAAATACCAAATGACAAATGACGAGCAGCATAGCCGAATAACGATTAACTATTTTTAGTAAATCATGTTCATTTCCGAAATATCCATCAAGCGTCCAGTTCTCGCCACGGTGATGTGCCTGACCCTGGCACTCTTTGGTGCAATAAGCTTTTTTAGACTTCCCATTAGAGAGGCCCCAGACATCGATCCTCCCATTGTATCTATTACCACCGTTTACAAGGGAGCAAGTTCTCGAGTGGTTGAAGTCGAGATAACACAGGTTTTGGAAGATGAGTTGAGCGGCATTGAAGGTGTTAAGTCCATTGTTTCAGTAAGCCGTGAGCAGGTGAGTCTTATTACCATAGAGTTTGAACTGGAACGATCCATCGACGCTGCTGCTCAGGATGTGAGAGATCGGGTGCTCAGGGTCCGAAATGCTCTTCCTGATGATGTAGATGAACCGATTATTGCTAAGCAAGATGCAGATGCCAGCCCATTTATCTGGATCGCACTCTATGGTGAAGGGTATTCGATGCTGGAGCTTACTGATTATGCAGAGCGTTTGTTTAAGGATCGTCTGCAAAATATTTCTGGCGTAGGTGGAGTGATCATTGGAGGAGAAAAGAGGAAGTCTATTCGCATCTGGTTAGATCCCTACCTCCTTGCCTCTTACGGGCTCACTGTTAATGACATAGCTAATGCCGTTTCCGAGAAGAGTGTAAACCTACCTTCTGGAAGGATTGAAGGCATCTATCGAGAGTTTTCAGTCTTCCTAGAAGGAGAGCTCAGCACCCCAAACGCCTTTGGAAACCTGGTCATTCGAACTAATAAAAACATTCCTATCCGTATTGGTGATGTGGCACGTGTGGAGTATGGCCCGGAGGACGATCGTAAGCTCATTCGTTTCAACGGTAAGACCTGTGTGGGAGTAGGGGTTATCAAGCAGTCAAAGTCAAACGCCTTAGAGGTAGCACGGCTGGTTCGAAGAGAGGTCGATGAGATTCTTCCTACCCTTCCCCCTGGATTAGAGGCTGTTGTCGGCTATGACTCATCCATTTTCATCAATCGTGCTATTAGGGAAGTGAGAAACTCGCTTTTCCTGGCAGGTGTTCTGGTTATTATAGTAATATTTCTTTTTCTCAGAACACTGAAGGCCACCTTCATACCTGCGGTGACCATCCCTGCATCACTGATCGCTACTTTCACCGCCATGTACTTCTTAGACTTTACCATCAATATCCTCACTATTCTAGGTCTTACGCTTGCCATCGGTCTAGTGGTTGACGATTCTATTGTGGTTCTAGAGACCATTTACCGAAGCATTGAGGAAGGAGAGGACCGCAAGACTGCAGCATTTAAAGGTATGAAAAGGGTAAGTTTTGCGGTACTCAGCACTACCGTTGTACTTATAGCTGTTTTTATTCCCCTCGCTTTTATCACCGGTAATACCGGTCGCCTTTTTCGTGAGTTTGGCATCACACTCGCGATTGCGGTGAGCTTCTCAACCTTCATTGCCCTTACGCTAACCCCCATGCTCTGCTCGGTCTTCCTTTCAAAAAGGGATAATGGCAGTAGTGAAAAAGGGATGAAAGGATGGTTGGAGAAAGGATTCAGTAGTATTGAACGAGGATATGAAAGACTTTTACAGGGATCGATCAAAAAGAGTGTGCTGGTTGTCCTGGTGGCGTTTGTAGTCTCACTTGCTGGCGTCATTTTCTTTAAGATTCTTCCCACTGAATTTCTTCCTGTAGAGGATCGTGGAGTAATCCTGAACATTATTCAAGCTCCAGAGGGAAGCACTCTAGAGTATACCCTTAAATACCAAAATCATGTGGAAAAAATTATGATGGTACAGCCGGAGGTTGAAAGAACAGTTTCTGTAGTGGCACTAGGACTCAGTGCCCCCGGGATGGTAAATGAGGGCATACTGTTTTCCACACTCATACCATGGGAAGATCGTACACGAACACAGCAGGAGATTGTAGAAAATATTTTCCCCCGTGTGCTATCTGTCCCCGGTATTCTTGCCTTTCCCATTAACCCTCCTTCCCTAGGGAGATCCTTTTTAGGACAGCCCATTGAGTATGTAATCCAAGGAAATGATTATGATAGTCTTTCTTCGGTTACCCAGGAGATACTTACACAAGCAAAGAACATACCCGGTGTTATCAATCTTAACAGTGACTTAAAATTAAGTAAACCTGAACTCCTGGTGGAAATTAACAGGAATAAAGCGAATGATTTGGGAGTTTCAGTGAGAAATGTCGCAACTACTCTCCAGGTTTTGCTTGGGGGTAAGGATTTTACAACTTTTGAAGAAGCAGGAGAGCAATACGACGTCATGGTGCAGCTCGAGAAAGAGGAACGCAGCCTTCCTGACCAGCTTGAATCGCTTTACCTGCGGGGAGATCAGGAAAAGCTCATTCAACTTTCCAATGTGATAAGGGTTCGCGAACGCACAGCTCCACGTGAGCTCAACCATTACAACAGACGGCGGGCTGTAGCCATTACTGGTTCTCTACTTCCTGGATTTACTCTGGGGAATGCCTTGGATAAACTAGAAGAAATTGCAAAGCGGGTATTACCAGCGGCAGGTGGATATGAGACGGCGGTTTCTGGGCAATCGCGAGAGTACAAAGAATCGGGTTACTCCCTCATCTTCGCTTTTAACCTCGCACTCATTGTGATATACTTGTCACTTGCAGCCCAGTTTGAGAGCTTTACGGATCCGCTCACTATTCTGGTTACCGTTCCCCTGGCACTCACGGGTGCCTTTGGAGCGCTCTACCTGATGGGAATGAGTCTTAACCTTTATAGTCAGATTGGATTAGTGATGCTCGTAGGGCTTGCTACCAAAAATGGCATTTTAATTGTCGAGTTTGCCAACCAGCTTAAAGCACAGGGACTTGATGTGGTTGAAAGTGTGATCCAAGCAGGCACCCTTCGTTTCAGACCGGTTTTGATGACTGCCATCTCTACCGTCTTTGGGATGCTTCCCATTGCCTTTGCCACCGGAGCTGGTTCAGAGAGTCGAAGCCCTATGGGAATGGTAGTTATTGGGGGGATGTTTCTCTCCACCCTCTTAACCTTGGTAGTTATTCCTACTGTCCACATTCTGGTCCAGAAAGCGGTCAGTTTATTAAAACTGAAGCTCAATAGTATTTAGTCAAATCATCAAAGGATGAAGGATGGCTAACAAAACATGGGACGAAAGATATAATCAGGATTGGGAGTTCTCAAAGGAACCTGCTTCATTCCTAAAAGAAAATATTCACAGATTACCCCGGGGAAAGGCCCTTGATCTAGCCATGGGAACTGGTCGCAATTCTATCTTCCTGGCTATGCATGGCTACGAGGTAGATGCTATTGACTATTCAGAAGTTGCTGTCGAGAAGGTTCGATCATTTGCTCAAAGAAAATCGCTGCAAATTCATGCCAAGCAGTCAGACTTGACTAACTATCAGATTGCTGAAAAAACCTATGATGTAATCCTCAACTTCTATTTCCTTGAGAGATCTCTGATTCCCCAGATAAAGAAGGCTCTAAAAAAGGGTGGTATGCTCCTTTTTGAAACCTACACCATCGAGCAACCCCAATATGGAAGACCACATAATCCAGCTTATCTCTTAAAACCGAATGAACTCTTGAATAATTTTATGGATCTTTATATCATCTACTATCATGAACGGGTGGACAAACAGGATAAAGAAATCAAGGCTATTGCGAGCTTACTTGCACACAATCGATGAATATAAAACTGAATTAATTATGCTTGACTTAAAAAACAAAATGATTATTTTAAAAAGTAAACCAGGAGGGATAATATCAAAGATAATAAAGGTAATTGACAATGGCGAAAATCACAAAAATTACTAATGAGGAATTAGTTTCTCTCTACTCCATGATGTTCCTTATTAGAAGGTTTGAAGAAAAGTGCGCAGAGATGTATGCCCGAGGCAAGATTACAGGATTTACCCACCTCTACATTGGAGAAGAGGCTGTTGCTGTGGGTGCTATCTCAGCACTCCATGAACGTGATTATGTAGTAAGTAGCTACCGTGATCATGGACATTGTCTCGCAAAGGGTGCAGATCCTAAGCTAGTTATGGCTGAACTTTTTGGTCGGGCTACCGGAATAAGCAAGGGTAAAGGTGGCTCTATGCACCTATTTGACAACCAACTTCGATTTTTAGGAGGATACGCTATTGTTGCAGGGGGATTACCTATTACGGTCGGCGTTGGAATGGCAATAAACTATAAAGAAGAAGATTGTGTTGTAGCTACCTTCTTCGGTGATGGTGCAACCAATGCTGGTGCCTTTCATGAATCTCTCAATGTCGCTTCGGCCTGGAAACTTCCTATCATCTTCATCTGTGAAAATAACTTTTTTGCCATTGGAACCTCTCTTGAAAGAGTTTCCCCCTCCAAGGAGATCTATAAAAGAGTAAAAGCCTATAATATACCAAGTGAAAGAGTTGACGGCATGGATGTATTGGCAGTAAGAGAGGCAACTGAAAGAGCTGTTGAGAGAGCTCGTGAAGGTGAGGGACCTTCCTTCATTGAAGCAGTTACCTACAGGTATCGTGGTCATTCTATGTCAGACCCTGATGATTATCGTACTAAAAGAGAGGAAAAAATCTGGAAAGAAAGAGATCCTATTATTAAATTAGCAAAACATTTGAGAGATAAAGCCATTATCTCGCCAGATGAGCTAAAAGAACTCCAGGAAGAAATTAATACAAAAATTGATGAATCAATAAAATTTGCAGATGAAAGCTCATGGCCTGAATTAGAAGAATTGATGAAGGATATCTATGCAGATTGAAAAGAGGAAAAATATAAACCCACAAGAAAATAATTTAACCACAGAGAACACAGCGCAGCGGAGACGCAACCAAAATAGAAAACCACAGATTTAACAGATTACATAGATTAATAATTACCAAAAATAACTATGTGAATTTATCTTTAAAAAATAGACTGTTACATAAAAACTTTGCCAAAAAAACACGATGTTGCAGGTTTGTAGTACAGAGTAAAAAACATATTTAAAAATACTTTGTGAACTACGAGTTTCTATAATCCAAAAAGAATTTCTTTTAAGATAAATTCATTACCAAAAAACACTAGGAAATTTGAGCAAGTTGCTTTTTACTTAACTTCAACTCAAAATTATTACAGATGACATAAAAGGAAAATTTATGGATATTTGAATTTATCTCTGTGCACTCTGTGGTTTGGTTTTGACAATACCTGAAAGGATTCAAGGAGAGAAAAATGAAAGAAGTCATAGTAAAATTTATTAAAAATTACCAGCAAGAGGCGAAAACAAGCCAGCATAGCATAATCATAGATGAAGCAAAAGACGTAGGAGGAGATGGAAAGGGACCTGACCCTTACGATCTACTCCTTTCCGCTTTAGGTGGATGCACCTCCATGACCCTTATGATGTACGCCCATAGAAAAGGTTGGCCCTTAGAAGGCGTGCAGGTAAAGTTGAATCACGAGAAGATTCACGCTAGTGATTGCGATGAGTGTGAACTACAAGAAGGAAAACTCGACCAGATCAGCAAAACCATTTTTCTTAGGGGGGACCTTACTCAAGAGCAGAAGGAGAAGTTACTTGAAATCGCAGAACGCTGCCCGGTTAACAGGACTTTAACTACTGAATGTCACGTGGTAAGCAGGTTAGGATAACAAGTAGAGAGAAATCTTAATGCCAATTATCAGTTATCGTGATGCTTTAAATGAAGCCATGAGAGAAGAGATGCAAAGGGATCCCAACGTCTTTATCCTGGGTGAAGACGTTGGCTTTTATGGGGGTGCTTATAAAGTTACAGAAGGTCTATTGGCAGAATTTGGTGAAAAGCGTGTTATTGACACACCCATTGCTGAAGGGCTCATTGTTGGAGCTGCAATTGGAGCAGCCATGGTGGGACTGCGCCCCATTGCAGAGCTGATGACGGTAAATTTTGCTCTCCTGGCTATGGACCAGATCGTCAATCACGCAGCTAAGATTCGCTACATGTTCGGTGGTAAAGCCAAAGTACCTCTTGTGGTAAGAGCACCTGGAGGAGGTGGCAAACAATTAGGAGCTCAACACTCCCAGAGTCTGGAATCATACTTTGTCCACTGCCCAGGATTAAAAGTGATTATGCCTTCAAACCCTGAAGATGCAAAAGGGTTGCTGAAAGAATCAATCCGAGATGACGATCCCATTATTTTCTTAGAACATGAACATCTCTACAATACAAAAGGTGAAGTTCCACCAGAAGATTACACTACTCCTATTGGTAAAGCTGCAATTAAAAAGA
>SMTZ1_10008797_pt1 | contig 16010 bp, 11 predicted proteins | sample DeeMarSWOR136_30_FD_25667 | JGI IMG/M metagenome (IMG submission 25667)
TATGTGGCTAGGAAATAATGAGTTGTGAGGTTCAAGGGGAGCAGGAGTCGAGATAGGTTGCACGCAAGATTATTGCATTAGTGCAATATATTCTGCACTATGACTGCAGAATTGCATTCACCATGTGGTGATCCCCAGTCTCTTCATCTTGCGCCAGAGAGTTGTCGTATGGATCCCCAGTTCAGCAGCCGCCCGCCCGCGATGCCCGCCATGCCTGCGCAACGCATCGATGATCACCTGTGCCTCGGCCTTCTCAAACGGCGGCGCTCCGGGCGCTCCCCCGCGCTCCTCGGCCTGTCCGGCCATTTCCCGCGGGAGGTGTTCCCGCTCGATCTGCGTCCCGCGACAGACGACACAGCCATGCTCGAGCGCATTCTCCAGCTCCCTCACGTTGCCCGGGAAGTCATGCTTCATGAACAGGTCCATCACCTCAGAGGAGACCCCGCTGATTGACTTCCCCATCTTGAGATTGAACGAATGGATGAAGTGGGCCACGAGGAGAGGGATGTCCTCGCGGCGCTGCCTGAGCGGCGGGAGCTCGATCTTCACGACGTTCAACCGATAGTACAGATCCTCACGAAACTGCCCGGCATCGACCATCTGACGCAGATCCCGATTGGAGGCTGCGACTATCCTGACGTCCGCCTTCCGTGTGGCAGTCGATCCAAGTGGCTCATATTCCTTCTCCTCCAGCACACGGAGCAGCTTCACCTGGACGGCCGGCGAGACATCACCGATCTCGTCGAGGAAGAGCGTACCCCCTTCGGCCAGCGCGAACCTCCCCGGCTTGTCCCTGGTAGCGTGAGTGAACGCGCCCCTGACATAACCGAAGAGCTCCGATTCGAGCAGGGTATCGGGTATGGCGCCGCAACTGACTACCACGTAAGGGCCTTTGCCGCGTGGCCCCAGATGGTGGATGGCTCGCGCGAACAGTTCCTTCCCCGAGCCACTGGGGCCCTGAATGAGGACAGTGCTCTCGCTCTCGGCGATATCCGGAAGGATGTCGAAGATCTTGAGTATCGCGTGATTCTTGCTGATGATATCCTCGAAACTATACTTGTCCTCGAGTTCCTTCCGGAGCTCTTCTACTGCGGATAGATCTCGAAATGTCTCCACGCCGCCTATTATCTTCCCCTCTGGTCCTCGCAACGCTGCAGTACTCACGCTAATAGGCACACGTCGGCCATCTGCATCGAGGATGTCGACCGCGAGGTCGATCACCTCCTTACCCGTCTCGAGCGTCCGCTTGAGAGCGCAGGACGTCTGGCAGATACTGGCCCTGAAGACGTCGAAACACGGTTGGTCGATTGCCTCTTCTTTTGCCACACCTGTGATCCGCTCCGCTGCGCGGTTGAAGAACGTTACCCGCCAGTCCCTATCGACCGTGAAGACGCCGTCGGCGATACTGTCGAGTATCGTTTCCACTGGATCTGGACGCACCCTGGGTACTCTCTTCCCGGCATCTTTCCGGGGGCTCTCCTCCTGCTGTCGCTTCTTCATCTGCCTCTTCCCCGTCTCCGTAGCCCGTGTGAAGGAACTTCGTACACTCCCCCTTCGATCGTCAACGCCTTACCCAGAACTATAGTCTCCGCCACCTTCCGATGTGCCGTGTCGAGGATCCTGCCGAATGTCTGTCTCGAGACTCCCATCCGCCTCGCCCCTTCCTCGTGATAGAGCCCTTCGAGGTCAGCGAGTCTCAGCGCCTCGAACTCATCCACCCCGAGCACGACCTGGTCGAGCGACCTGAGAGGAATACCCCGCGGCTTGAAATGGCGAGTATCTGGCAAACCGGCCACCCTGCGGCATCGCCGAGGTCTGGGCATGAGGTCACTCCTGTCTCTTCTCAGGTCCTGCCCACCGGCAGCAATCGATCGAGCCGCGCCGCCGCAACTCCTCAGGGCACGGAGATCCGCTGCATTCACATCGGCCCGTGAGCGGGTCATCTAGTTACGGGCATATGCCCATTATAAGATAGCGGCCTCGACGTCTCCTGTCAAGGCCTTTGGTCAGTTCTCGCTATTTATCGCCTGGCCGGAAAATGGCAGACGTCGAGCTCTCTCCGCCACAACACGCGAGGTGCCGGTCTAGCATCTGGGCGCTACAATGGCCCCCACGCCCTGTACCCGCTGATCTCCCATCATCACCCCTCCTCCTGTACGAGGAGGAGGTGGATATCCATGACATTCGTGTTGGTAGGTCCGGTCACCACAAGATCGCCGAGAGCAGAGAAGAATGTGTGGGAGTCGTTCTCCTCGAGAGCACGGGCCGCATCAATACCCTGCTCGCGAGCGCGCCGTACGGTCCTCCCATCGGCGATCGCCCCTGCCGCCTCTGTCGGGCCATCTGTCCCATCCGTTCCCGCGCTGAGCACCACCACTCCACCCACCCCATCGAGCTCAATCGCCGCAGCGAGGGCGAACTCCTGATTCCGGCCTCCCATCCCCCTCCCCCTGACTGTGACCGTCGTCTCCCCGCCGGAGATCAGGCAGCAGGGCGAGCTGACAGGTGTACCCGACTTCCGGATCCGGTTGACGATCGCGACATGATCCCTTGCCACGTCGCGCGTCTCACCTTCGACGGTCGAGGAGAGGATATGAGCACGGTACCCCAGACTCTCTGCCTCCAACTTCGCCGCTCCGAGTGCGTCCCGGTTGTTCCCGACCACGATGTTGTTCGCCCCTTCGAATATGGAGCTCCCGGGCTTCGGCGTCTCGGCCACGGTTCCTGCCGCCCCCTTGGAGAGGTGCGCTAAGACGGAAGCGGGAAGCTCCTCGCCCAGACCGTATCGGGAGATGATGGTGAGGCACTCCCCGAACGTGCTCTCGTCCGCCACGGTAGGACCTGAGGCGATGACATCGAGCCGATCGCGGATCACATCGGAGAGGATGAGCGTCACCACGGGCGCAGGCGCCGCGGCCTCAGCCAGACGGCCGCCCTTTATCCGCGAAATATGCTTGCGGATTGCGTTCATCTCGTTGATCGTCGCTCCGGAGCGCAGCAGCATGGAGGTCGCCGCCTGCTTCTCCTCAAGGGTGACCGCCCCCACCGGCAGAGGGAGCAGAGCCGATCCCCCGCCCGACAAAAGGACAATCACGAGGTCGTGCTCGCCCGCTCCCCTGGCGATCGCGAGTAAGGCCTCGGCAGCCCGCTCGCCCGTCTGGTCCGGAATAGGATGGCCCGCCTCCCGCAGCTCGATTCGCCCGAGCTCTGCCACATATCCGTACTTGACGACCACAAGCCCCGAGGTGATGCGGTCGCCGAGAATCTCCTCAACTGCTCGCGCCATCGATGCACCAGCCTTACCCGCCCCCACCACGAAGACATGTCCCACGGTTCCGAGATCGTACCGGCGCTCGCCGACAGAGAGCATTTCTCCTCTCTTCGTCATAAAGCGATGCACCGCCCTGCCAGGATCAACGGCCCGGAGGGCGGCATCAAATATGCGGTGTGCGTCTGTGCGAAGACGATTCATTGAGTCAGATCCCGGCGAATCGACTGGTGGCTCTCCTCTCTGCATCGGTCACCTGTTGCTGCAGTCGCTCCTGTTCGGGTCCAATATATTCTCTCTCCCAGATGGGCCAGTTGATACGGCCCACATCCGCACCATATACAACAGATATCTGCAAGAGACCCCACAGCCAGTTCTCCGAACCAGCACATACCGAATTAACCTCGCTGTGGCGACGATTGTACACAACCAGTATCTGCCAGACAAGCGCTTTTCTCATGTGTGCCGATCCCTCGATCAGCTCCCTGACGAGAATTAAGGGGGTATCAGGGCGATTGACACCCTGCTCTCGTTATGGTATCTTCAGTAGGAACTGAGAAACCTGCATACAGACGCACCCGACGGTCCACTCCGAGACATCGAACAGGCGGCGGTCAGTTTCTTGGCCGCCCATATCGTTCAACTGCAGCATTGCGAGGTGTCGAATCATGGAAAAGGCGAATAGACGTAATGGCCAGCAGGCTGTAGGACGCATCGCGCGATCGAGGGCCCGGGTCGGCCCCGCAGTCTCCTCGAACCGCGCCAACCCCGCAACGCCGGTTTCTCGCCGCGGGCCCGTGAGCGCCATGGTCTCGATCCCGACAGCAGTGATCTTGCTGACCGTCGTCAGCTGGTGGGCCGTTCCTCCTCGGATCGGCGCCCTCGAGATCACCACCCTCTGGTCCTATCCAATCGACGGCGGGGTGCTGCCCACCGCTGCAGTAGGGGACCTGGCCGAGGACGAAGGCCTGGAGGTCGTGGTGGGGGGAGCGTGGACGGTCTACGCGTTCACCAGTTCCGGATCGGTTCTCTAGACGTATCCCACCGGCAGCAGCTACAACATCGTCTCGCCGCCCGCCGTTGCCGACATCGACGACGATGGTGATCTGGAGATCGTCGCCTCAACGGCGGAGCGCGTTTTCGCCCTCGACCACGAGGGCAACGAGAGATGGAGCTTTCCGTTTCTGACCGCGGGCTCGATCCAGAATACGATCTCAGCTCCGGCAGCGGCCGACCTGGACGATGACAGAGAGCTCGAGATCCTCGTCGGCGAGTACGGCGGCACTCTCCACGTCCTCGATCCGGAGACAGGGACCGAAGAGTGGAACTTCCCCACCGGGTATATCATTGGCGCCTCGCCGACGATCTCAGATCTGGAGGGCGACGGCTCGCTCGAGGTGCTGATCCCGAGTTTCGACCGCTATCTCCACTGCCTCGACGCAGAGGGGAATGAGATCTGGAGCTTCTACACGCCGGGTTCGGGCATAACAGGCTGGATGATCTCGACGCCGGCGGCGGGCGACGTCCGCGACGACGATAACCTCGAGATCGCCGCCACATCCAACTACCACAGCATCTACCTCCTGGACGCTGAGGGGGCACCTCTCTGGCAGCACTCTCAGTACGGGTATGCCACGGCCTCGCCGGCGATCGGTGATATCGACGGCCAGGGAGACAGAGAGATCATTGTCGGATACGGATCGTACCTCATCGCCCATGACCCGCAGGGAGCCGAGCTCTGGACATTCGATGTGGGAGCCGGGTACGACATCATCTCCTCCCCGGCGCTTGCCGACCTGGATGGCGACGGGCAGCTGGAGGCCATCATCGGAGATATCGATGCGGACCAGCCGAATGACCCGACGAGAAAGGCCTGGATCGTCTCCTCGACCGGGGACGAACTCTGGTCGATGGAACTGGGCGGGGTACCGGGCGCACCCGTCGTCGCCGACATCAACGACGATGGGCAGATGGAGATCATGATCGGCACTCGCGCCGGCCACATCTTCTACGTCTTCCAGGCAGACTCGGTCCTCCCCGAGACCGGCCTCGTCGAATGGGGGATGTTCCACCACGATCCCTGGCATACGGGACTTCATGGGTTCGAGATCACCACGGCACCGGTCGAGGTGACACTCACTCCGGAGTCCACAACCCTCTCCCCCGGGGATACGCTCAAGATCGACGTGGTCCTCTCGAACAGGACGGCCGAGTGGCAGACGTTCGCCTTCGCCACCGTAGTGAAGCTCCCTAACAATCCCCGTTGTCGGTCTGTTGTGGGCCCCCTCGAGCTCACGCTCTTCCCCGAGGCTGTGATGACCGGCCAGCTCTCGCACGAGGTGCCGCTCATAGCGCCGGAAGGCGATTATCAGTACCGAGCGCTTGTCGGCACGTCACCCGAGGATATCTGGGACGATGACGAGTTCACGTTCACCGTGGTGCCGTAGCAGTTCGGAACTGCAGTTCTGCGCCCTCCCTGCACATCGGCGAGGAAGCCGACGGGGAGGATGTATCTTTTCAGAATCCCAGTTTCCGAATCTTCCTCTCAAGAGACTTCGGGAGGCGCCTTCCTCTTGGCTCCTCCCCTGGCGCTATGAGGGTCGAACCGCCTACTCGGAGCCTGAGGTATGGACCGTACGTCCATCCATAAAAGAAGCCGATGCCGTCTCCCTGCACATTTCCTTCTGTTCCTTCCTCCACAGGGTACGACCTCAACGCAGAGGGCCACAAGCGTCCGCCGCTGTACAGCAGAGTATCTATCTCAGCCAAGCAGGGAAATAGCTGCGACGAGGCAAAGGTTATGGATCTGTCGGGAAGCAGGGTATCGACGTCACATTCGAACCGTGCATAGCTTCCTAACGTATCCACATACTCATAGTACAACGAGAACTCAACGTGGTATACATCGGCTCCATATGCTGCGGCCCATTCGACCGTCAGCCCCGAACCCAGGGGAATCGTGTCGACGACCGAGGTGTCATGTGAGGTGAGTTCGAAATGGCCGGGAAGCATGGTCGATGCGTAAGCGATCCCCGAGCTTCCGTTGAGCAAGATGCCAGTAACGACGAGTCGAGCCGAATCACCGGGGAAGAGTGGGAAATTTCCGGAAGTGAAGTAGTAGGCCCATCGGCTAGGATATGGGAACCTGTTATAGGGCACCCTGATTCCGTTGACTTCGACTCTTGGAAGTGCGGGAGTATTCTGAACCAGCAGACTGACGAGAGCCGTCGTATCGGCTGTAAGCCAGTTGTCGGTCTCCGCCCATCCCATTACGTACAAGACCGTCTCTCTGGGAACACCCGCTGGCCCTGCCGGGCCTGTAGACCCGCGACAGCCCGCAGCAACTGCCGCTGCGATGATCACGACTGTCATGAGTACTTTCCTGGTGTTCTCGTTCTTTTTCATGGCACGCCTCCACTCTTCGATCAAAATCTACGGTGACTCGGTCCTCCCGGATTGTGAGCTTCCCGACCCGCCCTGACACGTTCATGATGTGCGTACTCCATAAGAAAATGGCTACAGTTCTTGATAACCGTAGCCATCAGGCGCTTGATCTCATCTTCGCCACCCCTCTCTTCGCAAGCGTGCGGCATCCGCGACGCACGCCGGCCGCTGGAGCGGCCTCTCCGACCCTTACTCCCGGTCTTCTCCCTTCACCTTCCTGGCCAGAATGCGCTCATCGCCGACGCGGCGCGTGAAGCCGATCCTGTCGAAGTACTCGAGGAGCGGCACGGAGTATTTACGGCTTGAGCCGAAGAGGTCGCGCACCTGGCTCACCGTGATGCTGCCGTTCTCCCTCAGCTTCGCCCCCAGGCCCTCCCTGATCTGGGCTATGGCATCTCTATGAAATATCAGATCCTCGGATACGCGGGTCAGCTCGCCCGTCTCCAGAAGATAGAAGAGCACCTCCTCCGCCACACCGCGTTCCTCCCCGAACGGATCGAGCACCTGATTCCTGGAAGGAGGCTGGAACTTACCCTGGCGATAGAGTTCCTCGATCCGTCTCCTGACCTCTTCCTGTCTCGCCGTCAAGGTCGGCCTGAAGGAGCTGAGGGCCACTCGGTCTCGTCTCACCTCGATGGTTTTCATTTGAGCAAGGATCTCATCGAACGCGCCCGCGCGGAGCTTCATCCTACTCCTCAACTCCTCTTTGGGCATGCCCGGCCTCAGCGGATTGCGACGATGGAACTCGGAGAGCAGGGAGCCGATCTTCTTCTCCAGTTCGTCCAACGACTGCCGGTGCACGAGATGAGCGCCGATGCGCCGCACCTCCCCGGCGTCGACCAGGCGCTGAACCGCCTCGCCGAGCTCTTCCGCGGATACGCTCAGGCTCTCGCGGAGCTCCCCCTCGGTCCGCTCGCCGAGCAACAAGCTCTCCCGTACCGCAGTGTCGAGCTCGGCCCCACCTCTTGCCTCGAGCGCCGTGACAACTTGTTCGTCGAATCGCTTGTGGCGTTCCGCCACTGGATCGAGGATCGTCCCCCCGCCGATCAGCCAGAGCGGTGAGTAGTTGCGGAGCACGAACCGATCCCCCCGCAGCCCCGTCGTCTTCGCCTCGAGACGGAGCTGGGCCAGGCCCACCTGGCCGCCCTTCAGTTCCTCAGCATCGAGGAGGACCAGTCTGCCGATGATCTCCGCGCTGCCGATGGCGAGGCGAATACGCGTCCAGTTCTTGAGCCGCTCGACCTTCGGGAGTAGTTCAAGTCTGACATCGATCGTCTCAGTGGGGCGGAGGTACCCCGGAGCGGCAACGACCGCACCCCGCCTCAGCGCCTCACGCTTCACACCCGGTAGATTGAGGGCCACCCGCTGTCCTGCATGCGCCTCATCGGCCCGGGCTCCGTGTACCTGTACCTGCCGGGCCTTACTCTTCAGAACCTCGGGCAGCAGCTCCACCTCATCCCCCTCGCGGATCACGCCGGAGACAAGCGTGCCGGTGACTACGGTGCCAACACCTTTCATGGTGAAGACGCGATCGATCGGCAGCCGCGCCGGCATATCGAGCCTCCGCCCTTCGACGGCGGCAGCTGCCGAATCGAGTGCGGAGACGAGGTCGTCGAGGCCTTCTCGCGTCACGCCGGAGACCCGAACGATGGGACTCCCCTCCAGCGTCGTACCCGCAAGGAGCTCGTGCACCTCCTCCTCGGCCAGTTCCACTACCTCCTGTTCGACGAGATCGGTCTTCGTCATTGCAACGACTCCGTGAGAGACCCCGAGGAGGTGGAGGACAGTAAGGTGATCGCGCGTCTGTGGCATCACACCCTCGTCGGCAGCAACGACCAACAGGGCGAGATCGATGCCCCCGATGCCGGCGAGCATGTTCTTCATAAAACGTTCGTGGCCGGGGACGTCGATGACGCCGACCCGGCCTACACTGGGGAGTTCCAGCGGCGCAAACCCGAGTTCAATCGACAGTTCCCGCCGCTTCTCTTCTTCGAGTCGATCGGTGTCGATCCCGGTGAGCGCTTTGATGAGCGTCGTCTTCCCGTGATCGACGTGTCCCGCCGTCCCCACGATCACATGCTTCAATGTGCGCCCAACTCCTCTCTCAGCCGGGACGCGGCGGCGATTATCTCGGTGCCCTCACCTCGCTGCAGGGTGCGGACGTCGAATACGACCCGGTCACCTTCGATTCGCGCGATGATCGGCGGATCATGAGAACGCAGCCAGTCAGCCAGCCACGCAGCGCTCTTGTGCGCAATCCTGAGAGCAACCAGATATGTGGGAATGACCTGACCGGGAAGCGAGCCGCCGCCGACAGCCGACATACCCTCGACTACCTCCACATCTCCGTGCTCGCCCAGCGTCGAAGCGAGCCGCCTGGCCAGCCGGCGCGCCTCGCCCCTGACCGATCGGATCGGCCTGGCGATCATCTTGAATACCGGAATCTCATCCTCGACGCCCACGCCAGCCTGGTAGATACGAAGCGTCGCCGTGAGGGCGGCAAGAGTGAGTTTATCGACACGCAGAGCCCTGGCCAGGGGGTTGCGCCTCATCGGCTGCACTAGATGGGTCCGCCCGAGGACGATCCCTCCCTGGGGGCCTCCCAGGAGCTTGTCCCCGCTGAACGTAACGATGTCGATCCCCGACCGCACCGACTCTCCCACAAGCGGTTCACCCACCAGCCCGTGCGGGGCGAGGTCGACGAGAAGCCCGCTGCCGAGATCCTCCATCGACATGATGCCGTGCCTGGCTCCGAGAGCGGCGAGGTCCTTCGCCCCGACCTCACAGCAGAACCCTACCATCCGATAGTTGGAGGTATGGCTGCGCAGGAGGATTGCCGTCTCCGGGCCAATGGCCTGCTCATAGTCTCTGACATATGTCCGGTTGGTTGTCCCCACCTCTACGAGCTTGGCTCCACTCCTCTCGAGCACGTCAGGCAGGCGGAAGGAATCCCCGATCTCGATCAACTGTCCCCTCGAGACGATCACCTCGCGCCCTTTCGCCCAGGTGTCGAGGGCGAGCAAGACAGCGGCAGCGTTGTTGTTGACGACGAGGGCATCTTCAGCGCCGGTCAGATCGCAGAGCAACTTCGTTACATGGTCGAGTCTCGATCCACGGACCCCCTGTACAAGATCATATTCCAGATTGCTGTATAGGCCACCCACCTCCTCAAGCGCCTTGAGCGCAGCCCGCGGCAAGAGCGCGCGGCCGAGGTTGGTGTTGATGATGACGCCGGCGGCATTGATGACGCGACACGGGCCCACTCGGCCCTCCCGCCGCAGATCTTCCTCCACCTCGCTCAGAAACGACTCCCGGCCGAGGGCGACCGCTTCCAGCTCGTCTTCTCCTGCCTCCTCGATACGGATAACCGCTCTCCCACCGAATCGTCGCGAAGGAGAGAATCGATCGAAGGTATCGCCCGATAGTATTCCCCGCGTCGGGCCGTGCTCGCATCATCTCCTGAACGACTCATCAGGCCTATTTCCCCTCCTATCGACTCCTCTCCGATCCGACCCTCTGACGATCAAAAGCGCGTGCCCCCTGCCTGCAGCACCTCGTTGCCTGCGGGATCCTGGAGGAACGCAACCGCCCCCAACTTCGTCGCATCCCACTCACCATCCACACTGAATACCCGCACGATCTCTGACGTATCTCCCTTCTGAATGGTGATGGGCTCTCCCTCATCATCCGGTATCATGTCACGCACCACAAACCAGTGGAGCGAGTCGCCGATCGGGATCGTGTTTCGAACGCTATCCTCGAAGACAACGACGTGGAGCCGCAGGCTGTCGACCAGGATCGAGTCGGTGGCGATCAGTTGCACAGTGACAGTACCACTAGAGCCACCCACCGAACCGGAGACGTCGATACTGAGAGGTGTCGTCTCTGACAGCTCGACCAGGATGCTGTCCCGGTACGCGTTGTATGCTGCATCGGGAGAGACCGCTCCTATGAATCGTATCGTTCCATCGATCATCACGGTCGGCAACTGACCCGTGGCGCCGTACCACGCGGTTCTCGCCGTCGTCTCGGCGGTCGTCATCTGATCGCCCGTGTGGTACTGGAGAACGACCAGATCGTCTCTCGTGTACTCATGTACGAGAAGATCGATAGCAGCGTTCGAGTTCGGGCACGCCTGACAGAAGACACTGCCGAATTCCTCTAAGAGTACAGTCCGCGGTACCCGCAACGACGCCGATCCGTGAAAGACCAGGCTTGTATCGGACATCGCATCTCCATCGAGATCTTCGACGCCCTGGATCGAGATCAGGTAATCGATATGACTCTGCCCCTCAGTCGACAGCACCACACGGATATCATCATCGCCCAGGTCTGCTCCCAGGATGAGAAGCGGATCGGGCGTCCCGGCAACTACGATCGAGTAGTTCCCCACTTCCTCGGCCGATGTTTCATCAACCATTTCGGAGAATGTGATCCGCACGTGCTCGTCATCGGTTGACACTACCGAGACGACTGTCAGATCCCCGACCCCGGGCTCTTCAGGAGTCCTCTTCTTATGGCATCCCATAGCGCTGATGAGTGCGAGAGCCAGCAAGACACTCAGCACGGCAAACGCATTGATTCGCCAGTGACTCACGATACCCTGACCTCTCTCTCGACGCCGAACGATCGCCCGGACACTATGTCACCGCCCGGAACACTGAGTGACGATCACTCAACTGTTACACTCTTCGCCAGATTGCGCGGCTTGTCAACATCGCAGCCCCTGGCTACCGCCATATAATAGGCAAGCAGCTGCAACGGTATAACCGTCAGCAAGGGCGTGAGGAAGTCGAGTGTCTCAGGCACCTTGATCACGTAATCCGCCCGGTTGCCGATCTCCCCGTCGCTCTCAGACGCGAGGGCGATCACGATGCCCCGACGTGACTTGACCTCCTCGATGTTACTCATGATCTTTCCGTAGACACTATCCTTGATGGCGATGAAGACAACGGGCATATTCTCATCAATGAGCGCAATGGGACCGTGCTTCATCTCAGCAGCAGGATAACCTTCAGCATGGATGTACGATATTTCCTTCATCTTGAGCGCACCCTCGAGAGCCACCGGGAAGTTATAGCCCCGGCCGAGGAAGAGGAAGTTCGACCGATCAGCAAATCGATGAGCGATCTCCTTGATCGAATCCCTGGTCTCGAGAATCCGCTCGACCTGCTCAGGCAGCCTGTCAATTGCCTGGACGATCTGCTTGCCCCTGTCCGCGGAGAGCCCCCGCATCCGCCCGAGGAAGACCGCAATCAGCCCCAGCACAACGACCTGTGAGGTGAATGCCTTGGTGGATGCTACACCGATCTCCGGGCCCGCGTGGATATAGATCCCTCCGTCCGACTCACGCGCAATGGTGCTCCCCACGACGTTGCAGATCCCGAGTACCGTCGCACCTTTGCGTTTCGCCTCCCGCATCGCGGCCAGAGTGTCGGCCGTCTCGCCTGATTGGCTGATAGAGAAGAAAACTGTCTTTTCATCAATCACCGGACTCCGGTAGCGGAATTCCGAAGCATATTCCACCTCCACCGGGACTCGCGCCAGCTCTTCGATCATATACTCGCCGATGAGACTCGCATGCCACGATGTCCCGCACCCGCTGAGGATGATCCGGTCCGCCCTGCGAAGGATATCACGGCATTGATTCAGGCTGGAGGAGCGCACCGTACCATCCGCGAAGTCGAGACGTCCTCTCACCGCATTGCGCAAGCTGACGGGCTGCTCGAATATCTCCTTGAGCATGAAGTGCGCAAACCCGCCCTTCTCTATCATCTCGAGGTTCCAGGAGATCTCCTGTATCGATGGCTCGATCGTCTCGCGAGCCAGGGTAGTGATCACAAATCCTTCATCGGTAATATGCACCAGCTCGCCGTCCTGTAAGTAGACCACCCGGTTCGTATGACGCAAAAGCGCCGCCACGTCCGAGGCGATGAGATACTCGCCATCACCATCGCCAACGACGAGCGGACTGCCATTTCGTGCGGCGACGATCTCCCGGGGACTGTCGAGCGCAAGGACGGCCAGCCCGTAAGTCCCCTCGACCTCCGATAATGCAATGCGCGTCGCCTCGAGAAGATCCCCATCATAGTATTCTTCGATGAGGTGGGCGAGAATCTCGGTGTCAGTGTCGGTCCGGAAGGTATGGCCTTTTCCCTTCAGGTAGGCCTTGAGGGTCAGGTAGTTCTCGATGATTCCGTTGTGGATCACCGCGATCTTCCCGGCGCAGTCGAGGTGTGGGTGGGCATTCTCATCTGACGGGACACCATGGGTCGCCCACCGGGTATGCGCAATGCCGATGGTCGTGTCGACTCTATTCCCTGCAAGAAGGGACTCGAGTTGAGACACTCTCCCCTTCTTCTTCTCGATCATCAAGCCGTCAGATGTGATGGCCGCTACCCCGGCCGAGTCATAGCCTCGGTATTCAAGACGTTTCAGTCCCTCGAGCAGGATCGGCAACGCCTGTTCTTTCCCGATGTAGCCAACGATTCCACACATGATCGTGGCCTTTCTACAGTCTTTCCTTTACGACTGAACACATCCTTGAGGCTTCCTCTTCTTCAGGAGCCTCAGCGATTATCCGGACGATCGGCTCGGTGCCCGAGACACGAATATGGACCCACCTATTCTCCCACATCACCTTGACGCCATCCGTCAGATCGTAACTGCCATCGGGGAACGCGCTCCGCGCGATGTCGGTGAGCTCATCCTGTGTAGCCGACGTCGCTCGAGCCGATTCCTTCACTATGTGGTAGCGCGGCAGCCCGCCGGCCAGCTCGTCGACCGACACTCCCTGCCCTGCGAGGGAGGCGAGAACGAACGCCATGCCCACCATCCCGTCTCGTGCATAGTGGAGCTCGGGGAAGATCACCCCCCCATTCCCCTCGCCTCCGATCACGGCCTTACTATCCCGCATCGCCCTGACGACGTGGGCCTCCCCCACCTTGCTACGTATCACCGGTTGCCCGAACCGCGCCGCGATATCGTCGATCGCACGCGAGGTGGAGACGTTGGCCACGACCGGGCCGGGCCGAATCGCCAGCACATAGGAGACGGCGAGCGCGAGCGATGCCTCTTCCCCCAGCGGTTTGCCGGAATTCGAGACGATCGAAAGCCGATCCCCGTCGGCATCGGTCGCGAACCCCACATCCGCCTGCACCTTCCTGACCGCCTGAGAGAGCTCGGAGAGATTGCGGGGCACCGGCTCCGGGTCGCGCGGGAACAAACCACTGGGCTCGCAATTGAGTTCCACGACAGCGCACCCCAGCGATCTGAGCAGCTGAGGAAAGGCGATGCTGGCACCGCCGTTGCAGCAATCGATGGCGACTCCGTATTGCCTCTCGCGGATGCGATCGACGTCGATCACCGAGAGGCCGAGCACTCTCTCTATATGCCGATCGACTGCACTTCTGTCGGCGGTGATCGATCCGATATCGCCCCAGCCAACCCTTTGTGTCGTGCCGGCCCGGTACAGGTCGAGAAGACGTGCCCCCTCACCGGCACTGAGGAATGCCCCTCCCGCACCGACGAACTTCAAGGCGTTCCACTCGACAGGATTGTGGCTCGCCGTGATCGCGACCCCTCCCGACGTCTCAAGCTCCTCGACTGCAAGCTGAATCGTCGGTGTGGGCACGACCCCCACGTCGGTGACGTCGCATCCGGTCGAGACCAGGCCGGCAACGAGCGCATCTCGCATCATCTGCCCGGATCGACGGCTATCGCGCCCCACTACCACCCGCCCTCCGGCGAGGTATGTCCCGAATGCCGCCCCGAATCGGACGACGACCTCCGGGGTGAGCCCCTCTCCCACCACGCCCCGCACCCCTGAGACCCCGACAATCAATGATTCCACATCGGCCTCCAGCACCTATGATGCCGACCATCTGCATGGCCCCTCCGGTGCGGGAGTTACCGCCAGCACATGGCGTAACTACGCATGCCTGGCCGCACCGATCGGGCCGCGCCCAAATAGTACATGCTCAATCACAGTTTGTCAACGGCCTCGGACGTCCGCGCAGGAGAAGGCGCCAGGGGGGATCCCCGGGGGGCTAGTCGGGACCTCTCGGGAGGGACAGGGCGGCAGCGCGTGGCGAAGGAGAAATGAGAGAACCGGCTCTCGTGATCCCGGAGCGAAGCTTCCGGATTCTGGAGCCGATGAGCGGACTCGAACCGCTGACCTGACGATTACGAATCGTCTGCTCTACCAGCTGAGCTACATCGGCCCCACAATGGTACACCCCCCACGTGCAGGGGAAAGAGTTCGCTGGTGCCGAGGCGCAGAATCGAACTGCGGACACCTGGATTTTCAGTCCAGTGCTCTACCTACTGAGCTACCTCGGCACAGAGATCAGACGCCCTCGCCGCCTGCGCAGGGCAGGACGAGCGAGATGCGCGTACAAGATACAAAATCGCACCCCGAATGTCTAGACCTTTTTTCGGGCTCTACATGAGGGAATGATGTTGCCGGATTGGTGGTGTGGGCGATGCCTTCTACACCCTGCACGAACGGACCTGCTGTCACCTCTTGACCCGAGCCCCACCGACAAACCTGCTCGATCGAGTGTCGGGGGAGCCAGGCGCCGCAGCGAGATTACCTCCCGGTTCACGCCCGGATCCGGCGGATCAACGTCGATCATCCCGGTTCTGGTCGATGCCTCAGGCAAAAGGTTCCCATACGAAGAGATCCGGACTCGGCCGATTGCCTCAATCAGTTGCCCCATTGGATCATACGATGTTACCGCAGCAACACCATCCGCCTCGTCTCTCTCGTCTCACCGGCCTCGAGACAACAGAAGTACACGCCGGAGCCGACCTCCCTCCCCCGGCCGTCGCGGCCATCCCACACCACCTGGTGCGGGCCGGGAGAGAGAGTCCCGGAGACGAGCTCCCGTACGAGCGCGCCCCGTATGTCATATACTGCAAGGGAGACCTGCCGATGGTCCGGGATCGCATAGCTGATCGTCGTCGCCCTTCCAAACGGATTCGGGCGGTTCTGGCTCAGGTAGTGTAATCTCCGACCGGGTTCCACATCATCCCGCCCACCGACCTCCACCCACCCATCTGCATTCGTCTTGATAAGATAGACATCATCGTTGCCTGCCCCGAACGACTCGGTGAAGCCTGTGACTATGTACCCCCCATCGGCCGTCGGCGCGACAGAATGGCCCGAGTCCCATTCCAAACCGCCGTAGGTCCGCGTCCAGACCGTGTCCCCCGCTGCGTCTGTCTTGATGAGATAGACGTCATAATACCCCGCGCCGAAGGAGGTGGTCATTCCCGCGATGATATACCCCCCGGC
>SMTZ1_10003391_pt1 | contig 16008 bp, 14 predicted proteins | sample DeeMarSWOR136_30_FD_25667 | JGI IMG/M metagenome (IMG submission 25667)
CTTTACACGCGTCAATTCCAGAACCAGATTCAACCGAGACGATCACATCCGGCCTCTGGTGCAGGATATGTCCCTCAAGGCGATAGACGTCCTCTCGAGGAGCGTTCGGGGCAGCGCCTTGGACGGTGTCAACGATCTGGACCCCATTAGACTCGAGACAGGCGCGCACTTTCTCCAGGACTGGCTTGAACCACGAGGAGTTGATTCTCCCCACGAACAGCGCCTTTCTACCGAGTTGAGCCGTCATGGGGCCGACCTGGCTGAGGACCCCTGTCCCAAAGGCATACCGATCTCCCTTAAACCGCTCCAGCAGGTCTTTCGCCTTGCTTGCCAGATCATCCATGAGATTCTCCTTCCGCGTTCAGAGTGCTGCCTATGTTAGCATATGCGCACACAAAAGGGGTGTCCAATATTCATTCATGAATAATCATCTTTCTGCGCAGCGTTGTTGCGTACACAACCGGGATGACGCCGATAGTTCACGTATCGTATACCATTTTCAATTCTGGGAGGGAACAGAATGCTCTGCAAAACTTGCTTGACATTTGATTGTGGTACGTGACAGTGTTACGTCATGCCACGGGGTCAGGACCCGTGGAGGAGGTTGCCGGAAGTACTCAAAGTCTTTCTGGAAACAGACAGAAGCTGGGTGCAGTTGTTCACTCGGGTCGCGCTGAGCGTGGCGGGTGGCGGCGTGCTGTCGGCTGACCGAAGAGTGATGCAGGGTTGATAGTATGAGGTTTGCGTCACGCTTGGAGACTGGATTGAGCGAAGTGAAAAGGGGGTACTAGGAAATGTTCAACACAGCAGATATTAAATCACGTATGTTAATGGGGCCTGGCCCGTGCGACGTTCACCCGCGGGTGCTAGAGGCGCTGGCGGTTCCGCCGGTCGCCTACCTTGACAGCCAGTTCTTTGACATTCTTGACGGCATTCGCGAAATGCTCAAGGCCGTATTTCAAACCCGGAACGAACTGACGCTGGCCGTCAGCGGCACCGGGTCGGCAGGAACGGAAACGTGTGTGGTGAACCTGATTGAGCCCGGCGACAAGATGCTCGTTTGTGTGGCGGGCTTTTTCGGCATGCGAATGAAGGAGATTGCTGAGCGGGCCGGAGGGGACGTCACGGCCATCGAAGTGCCGTGGGGACGAGTTTTCACAGCTGAGCAGGTGGAGCAGGCCTTGCGCGAGCAAGGTCCGTTCAAGGTGGTTGGCATCGTCCAGGCAGAAACCTCCACCGGGGCGGCCCAGCCCATTGAGGAGGTCAGCCGAGTCGTGCACGATGCTGGTGCCCTTCTGTTAGTGGACGCGGTGACGAGCTTGGGCGGCATCGAGGTGGATGTGGACGGGTGGCAGATTGACGCCTGTTTCAGTTGCAGCCAGAAATGCCTGGCATGCGTACCCGGTCTGTCGCCGGTCACGTTCAGCCCGGCAGCCGAGGAGGTCATGGCCCATCGCAAGAGCCCTATTCGAAGCTGGTATCTGGACATGACACTGGTCCGCCGGTACTGGGGTGCTGAGCGCGTGTATCATCATACGCCCCCGATCAACATGAATTACGCGTTACATGAGGCGCTGCGCCTTGTGCTGGAGGAGGGGCTTGAGGCTCGCTGGCAGCGTCACCGCAAACATCATCTGGCCCTGAAAGCCGGATTGGACGAGCTGGGTCTTAGCTACGTACCCGATCCGGACCACTTGCTTCCCATGCTCAACGCGGTATGGATCCCGGAAGGCGTGAACGATGCCGAGGTGCGCAGGCGGCTCGTGGAGGAATACGCTATCGACATGGGAGGTGGCCTCGGGCAGTTCAAGGGCAGGGCATGGCGGATTGGGCTCATGGGCGAAAGCGCCAACCAGGGACATGTTGATGGATTACTGTCGGCACTGAGAATCATCCTTGACCAGGGATAGGTGAACGATGATAGGACTGCGGCCACGAAGGAACGTATCAGTCCGGCTGTGTTTAGAATCAGCCTTGGAAGGGAAATCTTCCAATGCCTGAGTCAATGTGGGGCGAGGCAGCTGCTTTTCTGACTGGACATCAAAGCGTGCGGACTCTTACCACAGCATTCTTCTTGATGACCATGTTGGTGTTGTGTTCCGTGGCAAGGCTGGAGGCTGCAGTGCCCGATATCCCGAAGGATGTACATGGTTGGCTGGCGGCTACGCAAGTCCGCACCTATGACAGAAAAACACTGTTCAAGTATATCGATGGCGGTGCCGAGCTCTATTTGGCCTACGGTTTTCGCGAGGTGCATGTCTACACCTATACCAGAGCTGGTCAGCCAGACATCATCATGGGTATCTACGACATGGGAACGGCCAAAGATGCCTTTGGGGTGTTCACCTCCGAACGCGAGGGTGATGACATCGGTATCGGGCAAGAGTCCGAATACGAGGCAGGGCTGCTGCGGTTCTACCAAGGGCAATTCTTTGTCTCCATTATGACCTTTCAGGAAACATCTCAGAGCAAACAGGCTGTATTTTCGCTGGCGAGAGCGGTGGCAGATGCGGTTGAATCCACAGGCGAAAGACCACAACTGGTTTCGGCGTTGCCTCAAGCAGGGCTCATCAAGAACTCCATCCGCTATTTCTACCGCCACACGCTGTTGAACCTGCACTATTACGTCGCCGACGAGAACATTCTGTTGCTTGATTCCACGACGGAGGCGGTGCTCGCACAATATGCTGCCGACGGTCAGAAGGCCTACTTACTGCTGGTCCAGTATCCGTCGAACCAGGGCGCAAGTACGGCATTCATCAGTTTCGTGAATGCATACATGCCGGAGGCAACCAAGACAGGCCTTGTCCAAACTGAGAATGGTAAATGGACGGCGGCACAGGCGCAATCCAGATACGTCACCGTCGTCTTCGACGCTGCCTCTGATCAATCTGCACGATTGCTGTTGGAAGCTGCGCACGAGCGATTGGAGGTGGCAAACTGAAGAAGATAAAGCGGGCCCTCACACGTCGGGATTTCTTGCGCGGTACGGCATGTGCGGCCATGGCAACGATGTTCGGGACACCGGTATTGGCTCAGGGCAAGACAAGACCTGACCAGCGGTCTCGAGTTGTGTTGGTGCGTCACCCCGATGCCCTTGACGAGGACCACCAGCCAAATGCAGAGATCATCCAACGCATGTTGGATGAAGGAGTCACGACCCTGCTGCAACTCGATGACCCTGTCGAGGCATGGCGCCAGCTAATCAAGCCACAGGATGTTGTTGGTATCAAGACCAATATGTGGGCCTATTTGCGGACTCCCAAAGCACTTGAAGATGTACTATGGCGCCGGATCATGGATGCGGGGGTGTCGCACGATAACATCCGGATGGACGACCGTGGCGCACGCAGTAGCCTGCGAGACTGTACGGCATTGATCAATGCTCGTCCGTTGCGCACACACCACTGGTCAGGGATCGGCGGATGTTTAAAAAACTATATCACGTTTGTGAGCCTGCCATTCAGATATCATCCGAATGCCTGTGCAGACCTTGGAAAGCTATGGGCGCTGCCAATCGTGAAGGACAAGACCCGACTCAATGTGCTGGTTGTGCTGCGGCCGCTTTTTCACGGGCGTGGTCCCCATCACTACAACCCTAACTACGTGTGGGACTATAAAGGGATTCTTCTCTCTACTGATCCCGTTGCGGTGGATGCTATCGGTGTGCGTTTGCTAGAAGCAAAACGGCAAGCGTATTTTGGCGAGGATAGGCCGTTTCCCAAAATGACGCACCATGTCATGTACGCCGACCTGAAGCACCACCTGGGAGTCAGTGATCCCAAACGAATTGATCTTGTAAAAGTCGGCTGGACAGACGGGATTTTGATCTGAGCATCAGGGCTGTTGGTTACCGTGGCTGTGGAATCCCGCGCTGAAAGTCACGGTGTGGTATTTCATCGAGGTTGAAATCTTACTGGAAGCGGGGAACGTCTGATCACCACGATGTGATAGGGCTGGGTGAGGGCCATAGTTCGAAGCGAGCCAGGAGGCGGTTCTTTTTCCTTCACGTCCACGAGGATTTCTTCCCGAGTCTCAGTAATCCTCACGATCTCAATGTCATATCCCCCGCTGCTGCGTTTCCCCATAAAGACAGCGATAATCATCTCTTTTTGAAAGTCAATCTGAGGCAATTCTGGCCTGGGAAGCCTGAGACGATGGACCCTCTGCCAGACTTCTTTCCATCCATCTTCTGTTTGTATTACCAACGTCGACGGCTCAGTGTAGCCACAATGGTACCCCTTCCACTCTTGCTGAATCGTAATTGTTTCCCCTGTCTGCAAGGCTGTGTCTCCACACACAAGGATGCTCCCAGCGAATGAGAATACAACGATAAGCACTCCTAGTAGTCTCATTTGCTTCAAGATTCTTCTGGTCCTTCTTTATTGTTCGTTGAAACCCGCTTCACCTGCAAAAAGCCAGGGGGCTTTCTCATATCAATTGTCAACGAGAATGATCTTATTACCTGCAGTCGTCGATTTCGCCAGCTAATTCGTGCTCCTGCCCGTCTTTCCCGACGCTGTCCACGGTGAAACAGACCCCGCCGCCTCCGACCATCAAAGGCGTCCCAAAGCTCACTTGCCCGCTCCCGTTGGTTGTCCCGGAGACGCTGCCGTTGTACGCGCCGCTCCAATCGCCCGCTACCGTCACGCCCTCGAGAGGCGGACCCGAGGCGTCTCCCTCTCTAATCGTAATCGTGGCTGTGGCCCACCAGATAAACCAGAAGGACTGCCTGAATATGTCAATGCTTATATGGGCGGTTGGAGTTGTGGGAGCTGGGCCGGTGGTGGTAAAGGACATCTCCTCACCATAGTACGTCGTTCCATCCCCCTCGGCCTTGGCGCTGAAGTAGTAAATAGTGTTGGGTGACAATTCGATAACATCGGCGCTGAAAGCTCCTGATTCCGTCATCGGAACCGGGTCCGTTTCATGATTGTACTCTCCACTGGGGGTTCTGTACTCAAAGGAGACATCCAGCGATTCGGCGATCCCCAGGGTTAAGTGACCCTTCAAAGTAGCTGAGGTTTCGGTAACGTTCTCGGCATCAAAAGTCCTCACCGAAGGTTCTGTGGGAGGCTCGGCAACATAGTTAAGCGCAGCAGCAGCATCGACAACACCCCAGCCATATTCGCGATCCCAAACGTTTTCATGTTGTTCGCCAAGAAGATATTCGGCACTAGACTCCAGAGCCTCCCTGACTTCATCCCTGACTTGTTGTGGTGTCATTTCCATCTCATTGGATCTCAATAAAGATATCAAAAGGGCTGCCACTCCACTCACGTGCGGGGCGGCCATAGACGTTCCTTCATAGAACCAGTAGCCCCAATCAGTGGTGGAATTGCCAAAGGTCTGCTGCAGGACTCCAGCGGGATAAGAGTCACCGTTCTCATCTCTTATCGTTTGCCCGATATCGCCACCTGGGGCGACCAGATCCAGGCTTTCGCCGTAATTGGAATAATAGGCTCGATTCTCATAGTAATCGGTTGCACCAACAGCAATGCAGTACTCATCATACGCTGCCGGGTAGCTGACAGTGTCCTGTCCATCATTTCCAGCAGCGCACACAATGGTAACTCCGTTATTGTAAGCGTATGCGCAGGCATTTTCTAAGGTGGTGGATGCTTGGGGCCCTCCTAGACTCAAGTTAATGATGTCTGCTCCCTGATCAGCTGCCCAAATAATTCCGTCAGCAACGTCGGCGTAAGTACCGCTGCCAGAACTATCCAAGACCTTCACAGGCATGATGGAACAGTTGAAGGCCACCCCGGCTACCCCCATCCCGTTATTTGTACTCTGAGCGATGGTGCCGGTGACATGGGTCCCATGCCCCTCGTCGTCATTGGGGTGGCTGTCGTCATTAACAAAATCATAGCCCTGTACAAATGACGTGTCGCCCAGATCTGGTGCTTGCTCGTAGCGTCTTTCGACCCACCACCACAGCCACCGTTCACGCTCTGTACGGTCCTCGTAAGCTACGCCTGTATCCAGCACAGCGACAACCACGCTGGGGTCTCCGCCGGGTTCAAGACCCAAGTCCTCCTCAGTTTGCCACGCCTCCTCCATATTGATTCCCCCGTACTCGGGGTTGTTTAAATGCCACTGTGCTGAGTAATGATCATCATTGGGTACCCAAAAAGCGTAGGCAATATAGTTTGGCTCGGCATACTCGACGTTGGGATCCCGTCTGTAACGCTCGACCATCTCAGAGACCGTCCTTCGCGCCGGAATCCTCAATCTCTTGAAGCCAGCAAGTCGGCTCTTGTAGAAAGCGACAGCCCCATGCCGGGCATTCAGACGGTCTATCACGTCCTCCCTGACTCCTCGTTTGAACTTGACGATGATCTCATCGGGAACATACTTCTGGCCAACTGAAATCGGTTTCCTTTTGAAAATTTGTTCCTCAGCCTGCCCCATCTGGCCGGAGACGAAAGAAAACAATAAGGCTATTCCCACAATGAAAGATATCCTTTTCATGCCGGTCTCCTTTTTTGTAAGGAATACAAACAATAGTAATAGAACCTATGAGATATTTCAATATAACACCAGATAGTGACTTTTGGTCCTGTGACCGAAATTACAAATATCTTGCCGAGACACCATTTTTTAGAAAAGCTCGGATCGTATCGGAGCTTTTCGATTTTTTGCCTCCGGTCCCTCGATATGCATTGGCCCTCGCATCTCCGCGCGTGTCTACCGATCACCCGGCTCTTCACAAGACTTGACATACTCCCGTCTTCGTACAAAATAGATATAGACTGGGGAATTGATCGCTCCTTCATATCGAGTTGAGGTCAGCATGAGGTCTTCTTTGAACAAATTTTGCCTCATTTTTGTTTTGTTTATCGTGTTTCTCCAATGCGGTTGCCTGCCAAGCAAAACGGTAACAGTAGGCGCGACTGCCTCCTTGTTGGAAGAAGTGGCAAGGTCCTGCTGTGCGCAATCCGATCTAAGGATGGTACGTGAGGGCATGCCTGCCTATCTCATGTTGATGGATGGCATGATCGAAGTCTGCCCGGAAAATGCGCGCTTACTCGTCAGCACTGCTCAGAGTTATTCCTCCTTTGCCTCGGCGTTCTTGCACGATCAGGATGCAGCGTATGCAGAGGTACTCTACGGAAAGGCGAAGGAGTACGCCCTGAGGGCATTGGAGCAGAGAGGTTTCAAGGAACCTGCGACGAGATCGTTTGATGATTTCACGGAGGGCCTGCAGGATCTTGGAAAGGACGATGTTCCATATCTTTTCTGGGCTGCCGCATGTTGGGGAAACTGGATAAGCCTGAATCTGGATTCAATGGAGGCCCTGGCTGAACTCCCCAGGGTGATCGCGATGATGCAGAGAGTTCTGGAGCTCGACGAGACATTCTACTACGGCGGTCCTCACCTCTTCATGGGGATATGGCATGCCTCCAGACCAACGATGTTCGGCGGCGACCTGAGCAGGGCCCAAGAGCACTTTCTAAAGGCTTTGCATCTGGGGCAGGGAAACTTTTTGATGGGCTATGTCTACTATGCGAATTACTACGCCCGACAGCGCTTTGATAAAGCTCTTTTCGTATCGACCCTTCAAAAGGTGCTGGATGCTCCAGCCGACGTCATACCCGAGTTGACATTGTTGAATACTGCTGCCAAAGAGAAGGCCAGGGAATTGTTGAACCGCACAGATGAGTACTTTTGAGTGGAGCAGAGCGATGGACAGACGTACTGTGATCAAGATCATAGGCTTGAGCGTGTTGGCTTCCATCATTGTTATCCGACCGGTCGGTGGCGCAGAAAAGGCTCTTATGGTGAAGATGGGCACGCTGGCCCCCGAGGGAAGCTCCTGGATGAAGACATTCAACAAACTGAACGCTGAGCTGATGCAAAAGACGGAGCGTCAGGTTGGATTCAAGATCTATCCGGGTGGCATTTTAGGGGATGAGAAGGACATGCTGAGAAAGATGCACATTGGTCAGATTCAGAGCGCAGCTCTTACTTCAGGAGGACTCTCGGTGTTGTTCAATGAGATTGATGTGTCCCAGGTCCCCTTCCTGTTCCAGAATTATGGAGAGGTCGATTACGTTTTGAGGAAAATGGATTCTTTCTTCAAGAAGGGTTTCGAAGACAGCGGCTATATTCTTCTCGGATGGTCAGAAGCCGGGTTTGTCTACCTGATGTCGAGCAGCCCCATATCGAGCGTCAGCGACCTCAAGAAGGTGAAAGTTTGGATGTGGGAGGAAGCGCGTGTCGCCAAAGCTGTTTTTGACGAGGCTGGAATCGCGGCCATCCCACTCTCAATCCCTGATGTTTTGGTTGGCCTTCAGAGCGGACTGGTCGATGTCGTCTACGCACCACCAACAGCAGCTATCTCGTTGCAGTGGTTCACCAAAGTCAAGAACATAACAAACGTCCCGTTGGTATATGTAGCGGGCGGCATCGTTATGAAAAAGGACATATTCAGACGGATGACCCCAAAGGTTCAGAGTATTCTCGTCAGCAGTTTTGAGCAGCACTTGGATCAGTTGAAGACCCTGACGCGCAACGAAAACCGAGATGCTATCACGGTGATGGAAAAACACGGGATGGAGATCATCACGCCTTCCGCGGCGCAGATCGATGAGTTTAAGAGGCTTGCGGATAGAGCGATGGTTCATGTTATCGATCGAAGCTTTTCAAAGAAAGTTCTGGATGAAGTGTCTTCGCACCTGGAACGGTATCGCTCGGGAGGAAGATAATGGAACGATGGGAGAGAGCAGATGCGATCATTGACCGAGCAGAACAAACTCTCATCACCATCCTGTTAAGCCTCATGATCCTTATCGCCTTCTTGCAGATCGTCCTCAGGAATGGTTTTGGAACTGGGCTCACGTGGGGAGACCCGCTGGTACGGAATATGGTTCTGTGGACCGGGTTCATAGGTGCGGCAATAGCAACAAGGGAGGGAAGACACATTACTATAGACGTGGTTTCGGCGTGGATGCCGAAACAGGGTAAGATCGTTACCGGCGTCATAACTCAACTGTTTTCGTTTATTGTTTGTGGGCTTTTAGCATTTGCCGCCATGCAATTTGTTAGAAACGAAGCCCAAATGGGCGACGTGACCTTCTTGGGCATTGCTGCCTGGATTCCACAGATCATTCTCCCCATAACGTTTGGGCTAATGTCCTTTCGATTTGGCCTGGGCTGCTTCAGGAACCTGTGCGTGATCGTGAAAGGTGGCACGCTTCCTCGCAAGGGAGGGAATACATGACGATTGTCGTCATTCTGCTCCTGGTTGTCCTGATGCTCCTGGGAGCGCCTATCTTCGCGGTCGTCGCTGGCGTGGGGCTTTTCCTGTTGTTCTCCAGCCAGATCAATTCGTCAGCCATGATCATCGAGATGTACCGGATGGCTACCACGCCCATACTCGTCGCCATCCCGCTTTTTACGTTTGCCGGCTATGTCCTTTCTGAGAGCGGCGCACCGAAAAGGTTGATTAGACTCTCCGACGCCATTCTGGGTTGGCTGCCTGGCGGGTTGTCGATCATAGCCCTCGTTACGTGCGCTATTTTCACGGCCCTGACGGGTGCGACGGGTCTCACGATCATTGCCTTGGGTGGGATCCTCTTTCCTGCCATGTTACGAGGACAATATCCAGAAAAGTTTTCTCTGGGACTCCTGACGACTTCGGGGACGTTGGGTCTTCTCTTCCCACCGAGCATCCCTCTCATCATCTACGCCGTCGTAGCCAAGGTGAGGATTGATCAGCTCTTTGTGGCAGGTATTCTGCCCGGAGTTCTGCTGGTGGTTCTACTGTCGATGTTTAGCGTCGAAAGGGCCATGGTGGCCGAGGTTCCTCAAACCCCATTCAGTATACCGGAGGTGCTCGGGGCGCTGCGAGAATCGATCTGGGAACTGCCGCTGCCCATTGTTGTGCTTGGAGGGATTTACAGTGGATACTTCGCCGTCAGTGAGGCTGCTGCCATCACCGTTGTTTATGTCCTGTTGATCGAAGTGGTCATTTGCCAGGACATACACTGGAGAGATCTTCCGGCGATCATGCGAAAGAGTATGGTCTTGGTGGGGGGTATCTTGGTGATTCTTGGCGCTGCCCTGGGCCTGACCAACTATCTGATCGATGCGGAAGTTCCCATGCAGGTGGTGCATCTCTTCCAGGCCCACATTGCAAGCCCGTTCCTTTTCTTGATCGTGTTGAACTTCTTTCTTCTGGCTGTTGGGTGTACCATGGGTATATTCTCTGCCCTGACCGTCGTCGTACCCCTCGTCACTCCTATCGCCCATGTGTACGGGATCAACCCTATTCATCTCGGAATCATTTTCCTCACGAATCTGGAAATTGGAGCCTCGATCCCTCCTCTGGGGATCAATCTTTTCATCTCCAGCATGCGTTTTGAAAGACCGGTATTGCGACTGTACATCGCTTCGCTCCCTTTCATTGCCATTCTCCTGTTTGCACTGGCCATCATCACGTATGTTCCGTGGTTCAGTCTCGTCCTTGTACGATAGGCGACGCAGGACATGGAATCCGGTCCTTTAGACTTTGTGATGGGGTTGGGTCGATTTTGTAAGGTCAAGCACCTTTGTGAGAGATGAGAGGCTGGATAGTACCTCCACCGAAAGAGCCTGCAAAAAGTCCCGAGCAGTTGCAGCAAGAACGCGAGGAAAAAGTTAAGTCGCTCATCAAGAGCGGCTATCTCAGCTCCGAGCGCATTAGAGATGCAATGCTGAGGGTCCCGCGAGAGGACTTCATACCACGATTGTACAGAGACTATGCCTATATGGAAGTGCCTCTGCCTCTTCCGGGTGAGCAGGCGACTATATCCTGTCCCCACAGCTATCCCCTTTTCTATGAACCACTGGGTTTGGATGAAGGCCAGACCTTTCTCGAAGTTGGTCTTGGATCAGGGTATGGGACTGCTCTTGCGAGGGAGATTGTTGGATCCAGCGGGCTGGTTGCAGCCATCGAAATCGACCCCCTGACCTTTGAATTCGGGAAGAACAATCTGGCAAACAATGGTTACCGTGATATCGTCCTTGTGCGGGGTGACGGAGGACTCGGGTATGAAGACATGTCTCCCTATGACAGAATTTGCATTACCGCGGCATGCGACGGTATTCCACCACGACTGGTAGCACAACTCCGAGAGGGAGGAAGGCTCATTGGGCCTGTTATCGAGAGGGGAATTCAGAATCTTGTACTCCTGGAGAAAAACGGTGGATCCGTGAAAGAAACGATTATCTGTGAAGTGCTGTACGTTTCTTTGCGGGGGCAATTTGGGGTGGCTCGGTAGACACTCTTGCCAGCACGTTGAGGAGGAACCTCGCCCCACGAATCGCATAGCATCCAGTAACATAAGCACGAAGCGAACAGTATCGTGTTTCAGATGGTCTCAGTAGGTCTGTCATGGTGACGTCACAATCGTCTGATATGCCCGATGGCCGTCAGGCTTTCAAAAAGAAGGTCGTTATTGAAAACCTTTACGAGCACGTGAAGTATCTCTCGGTGAACGTGGGCGAGCGACATGTGTGGAAAGAGGGCTCTCTGGATGAGGCTGCAGAGTATGTTGAATCAATCCTCCAGGGTAGCGGTTATATCGTGCGGCGACAGACTTACTCGTGTTACGGTAAGAGCGTCTCGAATCTGATTACACAGAAAACCGGAATCGATGATGGCATGGTCGTGATTGGTGCTCACTATGATACCATTCCTGGAACACCGGGCGCGGATGACAACGCTTCGGCTGTCGCCGGCCTGCTAGAACTTGCACGGCTGCACAAAGAAAGCTTGAATAGAAAGTGTCTGACATTTGTAGTCTTTGTAAATGAAGAGCCCCCCTGTTTCGCATCTCATCACATGGGGAGCATGGTGTACGCTAAGCAGCTAAGAGATGAGAAGGTCTCGGTATATGTCATGATATCGCTGGAGATGATCGGATATTTCCGCCCCGAATCGATTCAGCACTACCCTCTTCCAGGTATGGGCTTGTTCTATCCCAAAACGGCTGACTTCATCGGTGTGGTCGGCAATTTTCGTTCGTCAAAGTACGTCTCCCTTCTGAAAAAGGGGATCAAGCGGCATTCGGCCATCGATGCGCAGGCCCTGGTTGCCCCAGAATTCTTCGGAGGCATTAACCTGTCAGACAATTACTCCTTCTGGCGCCATGGCTACCGGGCTGTCATGGTAACTGATACATCGTTTTTCAGGAACAGGCACTACCACCAGGAGACCGACACCATCGATACCCTCAATTTTGATTCCATGGCAGAAGTAGTGAAAGGTCTGTACTACACGCTGCTGCAGCTGTAGACGAAGGACAGGGGTTCTTTTTTCCCCGGATCTCGGGAAACATACGGGCAAATCCTGCACGTTGCATGGTCCATCACTACCATGAAGTGTACTAAACGAGGTCACTGTGTCAGGCGAAGATACATCCGAGCTCGAGACGCGTTGCGCCCGGCAGGATTTGGGATCAGGACACACTATGGATGTCATCGCACTCGAGGGTTGTCTGTCATTTTTCCCTTCCCATCGTAACCGATGTGGTTTAATAATAGAGAGCGGGCTTGTGTGTTGCGTGAGCGTTTGACATCCAAGTGCTTGAGGTGGTTAGTTCCGAGATCAAGATTTATCCCTGGGTTGTTAGCGAACACCGGAAGGAGGAAGACATTGATGATACCTTTCAAGAAGATTGTTTGTCCGACTGATTTCAGCGAGCCGTCATACGAGGCCCTGAAAGCTGCCAACGAGTTAGCTGTATACTTTCGCGCTGAGCTAGTAGTTGTCCATGTTGTTCCCCCAATTCCTACGACGAGTGTCGCACCTCCCACGGAACCTGGGGGTTGGGACATTTCTGGTTATCGACGGCAATTAGACGAATCTTCCAGGAGGTCCTTGGATGAGGTCGTAAAAGAACGGGTTGCGCCAGAGGTGCAGGTGCGGCCCATGGTTGTGGAAGGGGATGCTGCCTATCAGATTGTGAAGATCGCTGAGGAGGAGGGGGCAGATCTCGTTGTGATAGCGACCCATGGCCACACCGGCTTGCGGCATCTTGTCTTCGGCTCCGTGGCAGAGAAGGTTGTGCGGCTCGCCCCATGTCCCGTGCTCACCATTCACCCCCCGCGGCAATAGTATTACGCTGGCAACACAGATAGATCGCGACGTGTGGCTGGCTGTGGCTCTTCGTTTGTTTTCTACAGGGTATTAAGCGTCTTCGATGGCGGGAATTTTTCTAGGGAAGAAAGATAACTCCGGAACGTGCGCTTGAACGGCGCCTGTCAGGCGCGTTGCAGTCGTGACAACCGGGCGGGCGTCGGAAGGATTCTATCTGTTGGCAACTTAGGCGCAAAAGACATTTCGTTCTGCTGCCTTCAAAGGCAGGACTGTTCACATCAATTCAGCTATCTGAGACCCACGAGCAGCAGATAACCATTAGGGGTGAACGAGTTTCGCCCAGTTGTAATGGGGAGAGACAGTTGACAGGACGCGCAACGTCACATGCTGAGGTCGTCATCGTGGGTGGCGGGATCATCGGTGTTAGCATAGCTTACTATCTGGCCAAAGAGGGCGTGCCGGATATCGTCCTCTTGGAGAAGGGTCTGCTGGGGGAGGGTGCCACTGGCAAATGTGTCGGTGGAATTCGGACTCAGTTCTCCACTGAGATCAACATCCAGTTTTCCTTGCTCAGTCGAGAGGTGTTCGACGGATTTGAGGCAGAGTTTGGTGTGGATCCGGAGTTTCACGCGGATGGGTATCTTTTCCTTGCCTCGCATAAAAAGGAATGGGAGGTCCTAAAAGCAAATGCCCAACTCATGGACCGCATGGGCGTAGATGTGGAGCTTTTGGTCACCAACGAGATCCAACGTCGATGGCCGTTTCTGCGAGTCGATGACTTGCTGGGCGCATCCTACACTGAAGGAGATGGGTATGTGGGCCCGTATGAGGTTCTACAGGGATTCGCCACAGCGGCACGGCGCCGAGGCGTGGTGTTCCGGGAAGGGACGGAGGTGACAAACATTCATGTGGGAAACGGCAGGGTTCAAGCCGTGCAGGCGGCGACAGGGGACCGGATTGCTACGCCTGTGGTGGTCAACGCAGCCGGGCCGTATGCGGCTCGCATTGCGGCTATGGTAGGGCTCGACCTGCCGGTGCGGCCCCTGAGAAGACAACTGTTCTTCACTGACCCCTTCGAGGATCTGCCATCCGCCTTCCCCGTGGTGATCGACCTGCAACGTGGCTGGTACATGCGGCGAGAAGGAAAGGGGTTGCTGTTGGCGGGTCCACAGGATACAGAAAGCTCCTTTAATGAAACGGTCGACTTCGAAGCTCATGCATGGGCGGCAGCCTGTTCGCTACACCGGGTGCCAGTGCTTCAGCGGGCCAGAATCACGCGGGGCATTGCAGGTCTGTACGATCTCTCGCCTGATCATCACGCGATCATCGGTTCATTTGGCGAAGTAAAGGGATTTATCTGCGCAAATGGTTTCAGCGGACATGGGTTTCAGCACAGCCCGGCAGCAGGTATCCTGGTGGCAGAGCTGATTGTCGAGGGTCAGGCCAAGACTCTTGATATTTACCCATTGCGGCCCGCGCGCTTTCGGGAAGGGGATCTCATCTACGAGCCGTTGACTGCCTTTCGGGATTGACATCCACCCAGGGGAAGGACAGTTCTAAAGCTCCCTTCGCTGCAAATTCAACTTGCCCTTTGGGCTCGGATGGCGAATTTGCTCCCGCTATGCTTCGCCAAGTACTTCGATTCGCAAATACCGTGGCATATCATACTCACAGAGATGATCTGGTTTGCTCACTCAGTACTAAGTCCTGAGGGAATAAATTCGTAACCGAATGTATGGATCGAAGGACGAAGAATCGGTGAAAAAATCTCTTTCGCGTTCAGGGTACCTTTTCAGTTTTTCAGAGATTTCACGTCTTTTCCTTGACAGAAGGCTGCGGTACCGTCTATGATGCCTTTAATTGAAACATGAGTACATCGTGAAAGAGGAAGGCTGGCCTTGCATCCCCACTTGGAGATGCAAGAGGCAGCTCTGGCCGGTTATTCGTTATGTTTAGAAGAAAAACAGTACTCCTCTTGGCACTATTTGGATTGTGGCTTGCTGCCTGGATCTGGCTATGCGGAAACTCTGTAGCAGCAGAATCTGCCCTCAGCGCTTCGGAACAGAAAGAACTCCTTAAGGTCAAGGTGCACGGACTTATCGTCGATCCAACCAGCAACCAACCCGTGGTATTTCTCGCTGATTCCCGTGAGGAACGGGCAATGCTGATCTGGATCGGCCATTGTGAGGCCAGTGCGATCTTGTCGGAGATGCAAGGAGTGAAGCACGAGCGTCCCCTCACCCACGATCTGATGGCAAGGATCGTCCAGAGGGACGATGGCAAGATCCACCGCATCATCATTACCCACAGTGAGAACAATATCTACTATGCCACGCTGGTGATTGAAAGAAATGGCTCCCTCCTGGAGATCGATGCTAGACCCAGCGATTCCATCGTTATGGCCCTGAAGTTCGAGGCCCCGATATATGTTTCAAAGCCCTTGTTTCAAAAGATGGCCATTCCTATTGGAAAAAACAATAAGATCGAGGAGCAGTACGGGGTGACGGTACAGGAGCTCACTCCCCTGCTCGCCAAATCTTTTGCCTTCGAATCAACTCGTGGGGTTCTCGTGTCTGAGGTGCGGCAGGGCAGCCGTGCCGAAAAGGACGGAATACAACGAGGGGATATTTTCGTCGAGGTGGGGGGGCAGACTGTTAATGATGTGGCGTCCTTCAATAGCGCCTTAACCAAGAGCAAGCCTCCAGTGGAGGCCAAGATCTTCCGCAAGGACTATTTCCTGACCATTACCCTGCATACAGAGTGATCCCCACTGCCGCACGGCATGGTGACGACGGATATCTGCTGCGATAGCCAACAGGTTGTCTGTTTGGTCACTTCCGTAATGGCATGCGACGGAGATCTACAGAACTATTTCGATAAGAAACCCTTTTGGCCAGAACTCAAGGGCCAGGCGTGTTGCG
>SMTZ1_10007267_pt1 | contig 16005 bp, 13 predicted proteins | sample DeeMarSWOR136_30_FD_25667 | JGI IMG/M metagenome (IMG submission 25667)
GAAGATTATGGCGCTACTTCAACTATCTTGATCGAATATCTCAGGGCTGCGGGAATAAGACCGTCACCCAGGCTGGCGACCGCACTGTTTTACGGAATAAAGACCGATACAGACGATTTTGTGCGGGATTCAACCCCTTACGACATCAATGCATTCAAGTACCTATATCAGTATGTGAATATCAATATTATCAAAAAGATCGAATCTTCCGAGATAACCAAAAAGACACTTAGCAGTTACCGCACTGCAATGGAGGAACTGATCTTTATAAAGGATACGGTATTCATACATATGGGGAAGGTAGATAATCCAGACACCCTGGTGATGATAGCGGATTTTTTTATGAAGATGGCCGAGACCACATGGTCCGTTATATCCGGCGTATATGGAAGAAAGCTTATTATAATAATTCGGAATGCCGGATTCCGTCTTGATGCGGGAGAGATGGCGAAAAAACTTTTTGGCCCCTATGGTTCGGCTGGAGGACATAAGAACGCCTCCAGGGCAGAGATAGACATCGATAATATCAGCCGGGAAGTTAATGACAAACAAAAATACATACAATTTATCCTGGACAAGCTGAAAGGGATAAAAGAGGTATAGGATCAAACTAATTGGTATCGTTCATAAGTCTTAATATTATCAGATCTGACTTGAGCAGATATGCCCTGAAAAAATAGAATATCGAATATTGAACAAGGAATTTTGAATTATTGAAGTTTAGACTCTTTCAACATTCGATATTCTGGAATCGACCTGCTTGCTTATGCCTTTTGGAGATAAATGCTTTATACGTTGCGTATAATACGGCATTAATAAATAGGCAACATCGGCAAAATAAAGCTTTAGCAGGCGGGTATTCAACATTCTTTAAGTGTTTTGCCTCTGAAAAGATAATCCCATAGGAGATTCCGGGTATTACTGATGTATATCTTCAAATCAGTTCACAATACCTATAACAAGGCTTTTGAATGTTATCGATTATTTATGTACGTTTAAAAATAAGGGGATATACAATTGGCCAAGACTAAAAGACACATAATCAGCAAAAAGATGATTAATGAGGTTAAGTCTTATATTAAAAATAAGCAGAGTCAATTGCTTTTAAAACTGATTGATGAGATGCGCCCCGCCGATCTTGCTGATCTCATAGAGCACCTCGACTCAGAAGAGCGTCTCTACCTTTTTGAAATGCTGGAACCTGAGGGAGCCGGGGATGTCCTTATGGAGATCGAACCCCCTGTACAGGAGAGCATTATTAGCGATCTTGACAACGATGCTATCACCGAAATCGTGCAGGGGCTTGAATCGGATGAAGCCGCAGATCTTGTGGGAGATCTGCCAAAGGACCGCGCGAAAGAGATTATTGAAACGCTGGATAGTGAGGTGTCAAATGAACTGGAAAAGCTACTCCCCTATAGCGAGGATACAGCGGGCGGCATCATGGCCCTGGAGTATGTGGCGGTAAAGGAGCATTTTACGGTCCAAGAGGCTATTGACAGCATCAGGAAAAAGAGGGAAGAGGTTGAAAATATTTATTATCTTTGGGTTGTAGATGATTCTGAAAAGCTGGTAGGCGTTATTCCACTAAAGGATCTGGTCCTGGAACATCCTGATCGCAAGATAAGTGAAATCATGAACCCCGAAGTAATCTCGGTCGATGTCAACAGAGACCAGGAAGAAGTGGCTAATCTGGTAAAGAAATATGATCTTATAGCAATTCCCGTCGTGGATGAATATAATCGGATGGTTGGCCGCATCACTCATGATGATATCATAGATGTCATTGAGGATGAGACGGACGAGGATATTTCCATGATGGCCGGCGTAATACATCAGGAAATCGCTGAAGAATCACCTTTAAAGATATCCAGGGCAAGATTGCCTTGGCTAATTGGGGGCCTTTTTGGAGGCATCCTTGCAGCCGCTGTCATCAACCAGTTTGAAACATCCCTTGAAAAAATAATAGCCTTGGCCTTTTTCTTTCCAGTAATAATGGCGTTGGGTGGCAATACAGGCACCCAGGCAGCAACAGTGGCTGTAAGGGGTTTGGCCACAGGGGACATTGGACTTGTAAATATCGGTAAAAGGCTATGGACGGAGATGAGAGTAGCCCTTTATAATGGGGTTATATGCGGGACACTGCTGGGATTAATAGTTGGGATATGGATGTCTGATTATCGGTTGGGAGCAGTGATAGGGATAGCCCTTATGCTGATTGTCATAATTTCAGGGTTTATCGGAGCTGCCGTACCGCTTTTTCTTAAAAGATTAAATATCGATCCGGCTATTGCCACCGGACCTTTTGTGACTACCTCAAATGATATTATTAGTCTTCTTATCTATCTCGGACTGGTGACCATCTTCCTCAGGCTGACTACATGAGATATGTAATTCCATAAAAACCACGATGATATCTTATTCTTGCCTTTTTTTATTATATGTGCTAAAAATATATTATAAAAGTTTAAAAATATTGGTATCGATTTTATGCGCTGATGTGAAGATATGCGTCAGTACTATTCAGGATGCCCTATGAGACCCCGCACTGGTCAACTTAATAATACCGATGTTTTTAAACGCTGATAATATCATTAAACAAGATATAAGATATTCATTTTTGATTCCTCTCTAATGGATGAGTCATTATGAAAATAAAATGTCCCGGCTGTAATACAATATACAATATAGATATCTCAAAGATTCCGGTTATTCCCGAAGGAGGTATCACTACAACCTGTAAAAAGTGTAAAGGCAAAATCCCTATAGAACTGGGGTCAGGATCGGAAACACAGGTATTATCCAAAAAACAGACAGTATTCAAAAAGCAGGAGGCCCAGCAGATAATCCCCTGTCCTGAGTGTGGTCGCATAAACATATCAACCGATATCTGTACTGGTTGTGGAAAGGTTTTTTCAAAAGAAGAGATAGAAAAACTAGAAATACCGATCGGTTAATAAATTCGAATCTCCTGCCCCTCAGACTTACAAAACTTTAGCCCCCCTGATAGGCCGGTTTAATACTGTTAATATACGACTCAATCCCATCGACTATCCCATCGGCAAGAATTTCATGATATTTATCGCTCTGGAGGCGCTTTCTTTCCGTGGAATTACTGATGAAGCCCGTCTCTATGAGAATGGCCGGCATCTCCGCACCTATCAGTACATAGAAGGGAGCCTGTTTCACGCCCAGGCTCTTATTGGTCCTATAACTACTTTTTATGCTGGCCATTATTCCATCCTGCACATTATACGCAAGCTTGCTGGATTCGCTTATCTTTGTGTTAAGCATAAGGCTATTTAAAATGGATTGAAGATCGCTGATGTTCTTTTCCGAGGTGGCGTTTTCCTTGGCAGCGAGCATTACAGCATTTTCATCGGTTGCCATGTTCAGAAAGTATGTCTCAAGACCGAATATATCGGCCTGCTTGTGCGAATTGACATGAAGAGAGATAAATACATCTGCCTTTTTCACGTTAGCAAAGGCCGTTCGTTCATCGAGAGGAAGAAATACATCCTCGTTCCTTGTGAGAAAGACCTCGCACCCAAGCCTTTTTTCAATAATGCCCTTTAATTTTTTCGCAAGCTTAAGGACAATGTCCTTCTCCTGTATCGCATAATTCACATAACATCCCGGATCCTTGCCACCATGTCCGGGATCTATCACGATTGTCTTAACACTGAGCCCTAGCTGCCTTGCAAGCGTAACGGTGTCATCAGGACTTTCGGGTTTCTTGATCCCTTTTCCTACCTTTCTTACTTCTGTCTTTGTGGTGATTTCCTTTTCTTCTGCCTTGGCCTCTTCCGCACCGCTTACGTCCACTACTATTCTGAAAGGATCATGGAGGCGAAAGATCTTGTAATCTTTGATATTATCAATATCCAGCACAACCCGCACTGTTTCCTTGTTATACTGTGCCGCTCTTGCCATCTGAAGCAATCCGTCCTTTATGGGTATTGTGGTTTCAATACCCGACCCGACATAAGTATTCTCCAGATCCAGATAAAGCCGCCTCGGTTTATGGAGGTCCATATCCCTCTCAAGCAGATTGAAGGTATATTCAACCTGCCCGTCCAGATCAATTACAACGCGTGTATAAGTCGGGGTTGACCAGTATCTTATATTCTTGACAGCGGTGAGCTTACTGTCAGACGATTTATCTGTTTCAACAGCTTCGATTTCTTCCTTTTTTCTAAGGATATCAGCTAACTTATCCATCATCTCCCTGGCTCTGGGGCGCATATCTCCGTTAGGGAATTTTACATCTACCTTTAAAAACTCCACATATGCCTGAGTAGGATCTTTCTTGTATTCGTAATAGATCTCTCCAATTCTATATTGGGCGTCGTCTGCCAGGCGATGTGAGCCATACTCTTCTATCACCTTTTTATAGACTCCCAATGCCTTATCAAGATCCGCCTCCAGTATGGAATATTGGTAAAGTTTTGTATACATCTGGGCGGAACGATACAAGGCCCAGGCTGCCTGCTCGCTCTTTGGATATTGCTTATAAATTTTTTCATATTTCTGGATACAATTCAGCCAATTATCTCGATACTTCATCCGATTTTTAGAGCGGTAAAGCGCGTTCCTTGACTCATCCGCCTTTGTCAGCAGGCTCTTTGGGCTTGCAGTAACCTTATTTGAAGTCGCTGTTGTCGGCCCAATGTCAAGCGCGATTATTGTAAAAAACAATAAAACGGCAATAAATACTTTCCTAATTATTATCATTTCAATTCGTCCGTATATTTCTTAATCCTGTCCAGTTCAACCAATGCATCAAGCGGAGTCATGGAAGATATATCAATCTCTCTAATCCGTTTTATCAGGCCCTGATTATGCCACCCGAAAAGGTTCATCTGAGAAGTACTTTTGGAATTCTGAGTCTCTTTTGACTTGGCAAGTCTCGGCCTTCCTAGGTCGTCAATCTCACCCTTTTCAAGATTACTAAGTATCTCTTTTGCCCTCTCAATAACCTCTTCAGGTATACCGGCTATCCTGGCCACCTGCACTCCGTAGCTCCTGCTTGTCCCGCCTGGAACCAGCTTCCTTAAAAAGATTATCCTATCTTTCCATTCTTTTACAGCAATATTGAAATTTTTCACCCTGAACTTGGTAGATATAAGATCGGTCAATTCATGATAATGGGTGGCAAAAAGGGTCCTTACCCCCTTGTTGTCCCTGTCATGCAATACCTCAGCAACAGCCCAAGCGATGCTCAATCCATCATATGTGCTTGTTCCGCGCCCTATCTCATCCAGGATAACTAGACTTTTGGTGGTGGCATGTCTTAATATATTTGCTGTCTCATCCATTTCCACCATAAATGTGCTCTGGCCCTTTGCAATATCATCGGATGCCCCGATACGCGTAAAAATACGATCCACTATCCCGATCGTCGCCTTTGATGCGGGGACAAATCCTCCCATCTGTGCCATAAGAACAGTGAGGGCGACCTGTCTTAGGATTGTGGATTTACCTGCCATATTGGGTCCTGTAATAATAAGGAATTCCTGTTCATTGTCATCGAGACGGATGTCATTGGGCACAAAATCCTCATCCTTGACCGTCTGTTCAATAACAGGATGACGCCCGTCAAAGATCTCTATTATCCCTCCATCATTGACCTCAGGGCATACGTAACCATTCGACTCCGCCGTCTCCGCGAGCCCCGCAAGGGTGTCAATCTCTGCAATATAACGAGCTGTTTCCTTTACGCGCCTACTTTGACTAGCAACCCTGCTACGTATCTGTTCAAAAATCTCATATTCAAGATCTATCTTCTTCTCCTCGGCTCCGAGTACCTTTTCCTCGTATTCCTTCAATGACTCTGTAATATATCTCTCCCCGTTTACCAGTGTCTGTTTCCTGATATAGTCCTGCGGCACTAGGTGAAGATTTGCCTTTGACACCTCTATATAGTATCCGTATATCTTGTTGTAACCTATTTTAAGAGTGGAGATTCCTGTTCTCGTTTTCTCGGTAAGGGCCAAATCCGCGATCCATGCCTTGCCGTCCCTTGTTATGCTTATCAACTCATCCAACTCATTATTAAATCCTTCCCTTATAAGACCTCCCTCTTTTAAAGAAACAGGCGGATTATCACATATAGCCTTGTCTATTATTTCCGCAATATCCTGAAGACTATCCATCGAGGAGGATATATCCGACAAGAGCTCGCTCATTGAGTCCGCCAATCTCGTCTTGATGGCCGGCAATCTCAGGATGGACATTTTAAGCGCTATAAGATCCCTCGCGTTTGCCCTGCCGAGAGAGACCTTTCCATTAAGTCTTTCCAGGTCATAGATCCCGTTAAGCTGTTTTCTGATGTCTTCCCTGCATATCCTGTTATCCCTAAGATTGGTGACAGCAGCCAGTCGCCTTCGGATCTTATAAAGGTCAATCAAAGGATAACCTGTCCATCTTTTAAGTAGCCTGCTGCCCATTGGAGTTACTGTCCTGTCAATTACCTGAAAAAGCGAACCCCTTATTGACCGCCGTTTCATGGTCTCAAACAGCTCAAGATTCCTGACAGTGGATTCGTCAAGAAACATGTAATCACCAAGTTGATATGTTACGATCTCCTTTATATGGCCAGGATTGATCTTTTGTGTCTCCTTTAGATAATGCACCAGCGCGCCGGCGGCACAAACTCCCTCCTTAAGTCCATCGCAACCAAATCCCTTGAGTGAATTTACTCCCAGCTGTTCTTTTAAAAGATGCTCAGCCCTGTCTTTGATATACTCATCCCCTCTTAGCACCTCGATCCTGTAACGCGAAAATTCTCTGTGATGCAGCAGGTTGTCACCTTCAGATAGTAAAAGCTCGGCCGGGTCGATTCTTCCCAGTTCATCGATTAATTCACGCCATTCGTCCACCTCGGTCACACGAAATTCACCTGTTGACAGGTCCACATGAGCCAGTCCGTAAAGACCGTTACTTCCGGATATTGCAGCCATGTACAGATTATCGTTCCTCTCCTCATCAAGTTCATCAACTATCGATCCCGGAGTTACTACCCTAACAACCTCCCTTTTCACAATGCCCTTGCCCTGCCCGGGCTGCTCAACCTGTTCGCAGATGGCTACCTTGCGTCCGTTTTCAATAAGCTTCGCTATATAGGATTTGGATGAATGATGAGGGACACCGCACATGGGCACCTTTTTCCCGTCATATGATCCTCTCGATGTCAATGTAATACCCAGTATCCTGGAAGCCTTTTCAGCGTCTTCAAAAAACATCTCATAGAAGTCCCCTGTGCGGAAAAAGATTATAGAATCTGGGTATACCTCCTTTATATCAAGAAACTGTTTTAGCATGGGAGTCAACTGGTTCATGCTTCTCCCCTTGTTTGTTTCGCGGGGGACTCTACAAGCGCACTGTGAGGCCTTTTAATCCGGGATGAACCAACCATATTTGAATCTATAAAGCCTATAGTATCCCATCTTTTACACTGTGGGCATTGCCATTGCAGGTCTGTCGTGTGAAAACCGCAATTAGAGCATTGAAATTCAAGATCAGGGACATCCAATTGGGTAAGGAGTTTTCCATAAGAGATTAGGGCTTCCTTTTCTCTTCTCTGTGCCAGGAGTATCTCTCCCTGGAACCTCCTTGCCTCCCAGAAAGATGGATCTAGCTCAATCGCACTTTCAAGCTCTCTAAGCGCCTCGTCATAATTCCTTTCGTTATACATGTATCTGGCCAGGGCAAGGTGAGTAAAGGCATCGAGATTGGATTGGGCGCATTCTCTCAAAAAATCCTCGACCGGTTTAAGGTTCTTCATCTTTGTATAAGCCCCTTCCAGACGACGATAAGCAAGAAATGTGAATGACGGGGATATTATTACAACCTTTTTCCATGTAGCCATGGCCTTCTTATAATCCTGGAGACTAAAATAGAGATCTCCAAGATGCAGATAAGCATCAATGCAGCCTCCATCAATAGACACTGCCTTCTGAAAACACGCCTTTGCCTCTTCGACTCGCCCCTGACCAAAAAGGACCTTGCCTACCTCCGTCTGATGATGAGCGAGTATATTCTTGTGGTCTCCCTTGGCCAGTCCGGAGATCTTCTGACGGATAGAAAATGCATTATCCCAGTCCTTTATCTCCTCATATATCTTTTCTATTTCCTGCAAGGTCTCCAGATTTGATGGCTGTTTTTCAAGCACATTAAGAAACGTACCCAAGGCCCTGTCCAAAAAACCGCCTTTCCTGTAATCCAATCCCAGGTCAATAAGAGCCCTGATCTTGATCTGTTCATCAATGTTTGGCCTCAAAATAATGGTTTGCCGAATGCGTATGGCCCTTTCAATATCCCCTTTGGAACGGTAAAGATTTCCAAGTGCCACATAGGTCTCTATAGTGTCGGAATTTAGCTGAACCGACTTGGTAAACTCTTCAATAGCGTGATCGCGATCGTTGGAAAGGAGATAGTGGATGCCCTTGAAGAAGGCGTTATCTCCACGCCTGGCCAATATTTTGTCATCCTTTTCTTTTCTGTAAAGCTTAAGATGCCCTATTATTATGCCGATAATAAAGGCAGCAATCGCAACCAGAATAAGTTGTAGATTCGCCAGTTCAGAGATCCATTGCCAGTACTGTTGAAACATTTAAAAACCCCATGAGGATTTCTGGAAATTATTATTTGAATTTATCAGAGCCGACATTATCCGATGTAATAGGCAGATTTCTAAGAGAATTGAGCTCCTTATCCTTTTCGTTTGAAATAGTCGTAAGGGTCTTTATCTGTCTCTTCAATTGGAACCTTTCAACAATGCCACACAGGCCCGTAATTAATACGCCCAATAGAAATGATATTCCAATGATATAATAGATATTTATCCCGGATGATTTATAATGGAAGGAAAACAGATCTAATCTGAACTCGACATTTGTGGAAAAGGTGCTATGATTCTGCACAAAAAAGATAATAAGGGCTATGATGATTATTATTAAAAGAATGAATTTTATATGTTTCATATCTTGTCTCCTTAAAAGTCCTTAAAATGGGGTCTTAATCTCCTGTACGTTTCTTCGATGTGTTCGGGAATAACGCGTACATCTCCTAAGACAGTCATGTAATTGGTATCGCCGTTCCACCTAGGCACAATATGAAAGTGCAGGTGTTCCTTAATGCCCGCGCCTGCCACCTTTCCAAGATTCAGTCCAACATTGAAACCCTCCGAAGCCATAACAGTTTTCAGGACATCAATGGATTTTCTGAGCGTCTGTAACAGGGTCAGGGACTCTTCATCAGAAAGTCCTTCAAAATCAGGGACATGTTTAACCGGCGCTAAAAGCAGATGCCCATTGATATATGGGAACCTGTTCATCATAACTATTGTCATTGATCCAACATAAAGGATTAAACGTCCCTCATCCGCGTTTCGGTCTTCGCCGGGACAAAATATGCAACTACCCTCTTTATTTTCAGAGAGTATATAATCCATCCGCCATGGAGCCCAAAGCACTTGCATACTGAACCTCCATCTAAATATTCACAATCTTGCCCTTTACCACATCATCTATCTCCATGATTCCTATTGTATGAGGACCTGACAAGCTGTAACCTATGGCTACGCCAGGATTAAAGAATAGAATCCCGTCTTTTACATGATTGGCCGCACTGTGAGAATGGCCATATACTATTATATTCACGTCTCTGAACTCATCCCTTATCTTCCCTTCAAGACCATCTTTTGGACCCCACCCATGGATAATACCGATCCTGTGAGACCCTGCTTCAATTACCTTTTTATCCGGAAGGATCTGCTTTACCTCATGACTGTCCATGTTCCCGCGTACCCCGTGGAAATTGTCTCTGTTCAGGAATTCCACAACTTCAATAGAGATATAATCACCGGCATGAATGATAATATCCATATTAAAAAGATATTTCTGATAAATCTCTTCCAGCCTATCAGTTATTTTCTTAAGATGAGTGTCTGATAAAATACCTATTTTTAACATAATTTAATAATCTATCGCTCCAGAATAGTTCTTTCTATATACTGTGATGTCAAACAATTTATCCAAAGATATTGATCGCATCGCATTTATTACGAAAATCCTAGCCAGATATTAATAATATAAAGATTATAGTAATAAGTGAAAAAAGACAACCGTAATCTGATACTTTACAAAAGGTGTAAAAAAGAAGATTATGTTAATCAACTGAATATCGAATATCCAATAAATATCTAAATTGAGCCGGTGCTGAGCTACTATGCCTATATACGAATTTTACTGTAAGAACTGCCATATGATATTCAATTTTTTTTCCACCTCCGTCAATTTGGAAAAAAGGCCGAAATGCCCCAGATGCAAGAGGATAAAACTGAAAAGGCAGATGTCAAGCTTCTCAGCCCTAAAAAATAGGGGAGACGAAAATGGCACGGACATGGACGAATCCAGGATGGAAAAGGCAATTAACCTACTCGCAAAAGAGTCTGAACACCTTGATGAAAATGATCCCAGACAAGCCGCTAACCTTATGCGTAAGATGACTGATATAACAGGTCTGAATCTTGGACCAGGCATGGAGGAGGCCATATCCAGGATGGAGGCAGGGGAAGATCCGGCCCAGATTGAGGACGATATGGGAGATTTACTTGAAGGGGAAGAGTCGTTAAGCTTCAGGGGGAGATCCTCCAGGTCTATAAGGAAACGCACGCCTAAAGTGGATGATAAGTTATATTATCTATAGCTCAACGATTTCAACCTTTCCCCACGTGACCATGTTATCACCCATGATCACGATGCCGCCAAGTATCCCCTCTATATCAGCAGCCCATTCGGCGAGTCTCTCCAGATCCGTCTTTGTTCTGACTCTGTTTCCAAGGGCGGTCGCTGCCCCGTCCGCCCGGACCGCGGAAGATGAAAGGATAGTTGTCACATCGGTATGCCCCATGCTTAATGAATGGCCTACACTTCCGGAAGAGGAACACACGCCAAGCGGCATCAGCCTGGTTGGTATAGAAATCCCGATCCTGTCACTAAGGGGAGACTCACCCGCAAGAATAGATACTGTTACCGGCCGGTTGACTTTTAGAAAGATATCACCGCCATTTTCAATAATGACCTGTTCCGCTGAAGCCCCGGCCACGGAGGCCATCGGGCCGACCCCGATATCCCTTGTGGATGAAATCATATCCTTAATAATAGAAGGGGCATAAGGATCATCGGGATATGGTTGAAGGGTGGTCAAAAACTCCGGGTGGGATTTGATGTAATTTTCGAGCTGATATCTGTAATCCAAGACAAGTTCAATAGTACGCTTATAAAGATCTCTATCTGAACTTACTAACAGGTCTGTTTCTTTTATCCTGACATTAAAGGACACCAGGTCGTCGGCTGTGATCCTTTTTCTGTATGTCCGCGCTTTATCTTTTTGCATATAGATCCATAGTGAACGAATCAAATAAATGGTTATATTGCACTATTCCCTGTTCGACCTACCCGCCCATGCCATAAAACAATTAAGTCTAATCCGCTATAAGTTTTGCGGCAAGAACAAACATGCAACGTAATAAAAATAGGGCTATGGCAGGCTGGTATTCAATATTCTTTTTTTAGCCCTATGCGCCATGCGCTCTGCGATATGATTCGTTTGACAGGCCGTTCGGTAGGCTCATGATCTCGATTAATGACGAGGGACTCATAGCACTGAGCACAGGAGGACATTCGGATCGTATTTCCTGCAGGTATTACTGAGTAAAGGTGGCCAGTATTTTTATTCGTGTCTCAGGGCTATGATGGGATCCACATCTGCAGCACGGAACGCCGGATACAGGCCAAAGAAAATACCGATACCGACACTTATAAACAATGGCAGTATTATGCTTACAAGGGTTATCACTGTCTGCATGCCGGCCATTAATGTTATCAGCACCGGTATAAAGATGCCTACAAAAAGCCCCACTATCCCGCCGATGGTGGAAAGGACCACAGTCTCAATAAGAAACTGGGTAATAATCTGTTTTCTCTTCGCCCCTATAGCGCGCCTGATCCCTATCTCACGGGTACGCTCTGTTACGGATGCCAGCATGATGTTCATGATGCCTATCCCGCCTACAAGGAGGCTGATGCATGCAATGGAAGCAAGAACGATATTAAAGGTCCTTTTTGTCGCCTCCGCCTGTCTTAAAAGGGCTAAAGGAATGCTCATCGAGTAGTCCTTTTTCTTATGGAATGTTTCGAGCATTGTCTCAATACCTTTTGCGGTGGATTCCACATGTTTCATGTCATCCACTTCAACGATAATCTGTTCAAGCTCAACATTCTTTCTCTCCTCGGATCCTGCGGCCTCCCTTATGCTTATGTCTCCGAAATAAAACTTGGCTACCTCTATAGGTATATAGGCATCCACCTCCTGATCCGGCATCTGAATGCCAGATGATGCGGCAGTGCTTTCACTGCTCTTGACTATCCCCACCACCCTGAAACTGGTGCCGCCCACTTTAATATCCTGGCCTATTGTATTCCTGGTAGCAAGGAGTCTCCTTGCCCCGTATTCGGTAAGCACTAATGACCTGTCTCTGTCTTGAGAATCCTTCTCAACCAGAACACGGCCGGCCACCACATCCCTTTTTACCAATTTAAACCATTCTGGGGTGGTCCCCACAACCCGCAGGTCCAGTGTCCTTTGCCCAAGTATGCCACTCTTGTTTATAAGCTTCACGGGTACTGTTGTTATCACAGTGGAAAATGTGGCCTTTAACCTTTCATAGTCTGCATATTTCAGGCCATAGACGCTCATAAAAGACTCGGCTCGATTTGTGATGTTCTGCTCTTCCACGGATTTCATGGATGATATGATAATATTGTTGCTCCCTACCTTTTTAATATTATCAAGGGCAGCCTTGCTGGCCCCCTCTCCTACTGAGAGCATGGCGACAACACTGCCGACGCCAAAAACCACACCCAGCATGGTTAGGAATGATCTGAGTTTATGAAGCAGGAGGTTCTGTACCCCAAGGATTATATCCCTGACCAGCTCCTTATTTTTCGATGTAATATTTTTTATTATCATCTTATTAGCTCCCTATCCAATCAATAATACCGTCCTTCATGTGGAGCCTTTTTTTTGCATATGCGGCGATATCCTGCTCATGTGTCACCATGATTATCGTCTTGCCCAGCTCATTCAGTTTTACAAGAAGTTCCATAATCTGCACACCTGTCTGCGAATCAAGGTTGCCTGTGGGCTCATCCGCCAGGAGTATCTTGGGATCATTAGCCAATGCCCTTGCTATGGCGACACGTTGCATCTGTCCCCCGGATAATTCCGTCGGCTTATGATCCAGCCTGCCTTCCAGCCCCACGCTTAGGGCGAGTTCCTCCGCCCGTTTAAGGCTATCCTCCGGTTCCCATCCAAGATAATACAGGGGCAGCTCAATATTCCCTAAGACAGTCAATTGAGGTATCAGGTTGAAGCTCTGGAATATAAATCCCAGGTACCTTAGTCTGAATTCGCTCAGGGCGTCATCATCCAAGCCACCCACGTCCTGGCCCTCAAGATAATAATTACCCCTAGTCAGCCTATCGAGACAGCCAATTATATTCATCATGGTGCTCTTCCCTGAGCCGCTCGGCCCCATGATTGCCCAAAAATCGCCGCGTTCAAAGGATATATTTACGCCGTTCAATGCCTTTACATCATTCGAACCAACGTTATAGACCTTGTTTGCGTCTTCCAGTCTGATGATATGATTATTAGATGGTGAAGACATTCCTATTTATCCCATTAGAAAGGCGGGCCAATGAAGAAAAAGTCCCCGGAACCGCCCGAATCAGAGATAGATCCTTCAGTTGAGTAACGGGTTTCGGAATCCCTTTTTTGTGCCTGTGTATCCTGTTGATATTGTCCAGGGTTGTTGCCACGATCTTGACCCTGTGTGCCGTAGCCTCTATTGCCGCCACCCATAGGACCCTGCGGGGCCTCATCAGCGCTTATATATCCATCCCCATTTCTATCAATCCGGCTGAAGAAGTTTTCTGGCCCCTGAAACTCGGATTTCGATAACCTGCCGTCATTGTCCTTATCAAACATTGACATGAAATCCCCGAATGAAGGCATACCGCCTCCCTGGCCTGAAGGCATAGTTCCTCCCGGAAATTGGCCGAACTGCTGATTGTCTCCTACGGACATGGAAGAGGCCCCTGGTTCTGCTGCCTGATTTTCGCTTTTTAAACTACCGGGTGGACCGGCAGCAGGTACCTGAGATATATCCGACAGCTTCTCAAATGACTGTTCGACAACCGCGGCCTTCTCAAGCGGCGGGGAGAGAGACACGATCTCGCCCGGCTTTAGACCGCTGGCGATCCTTATAACTATATTATTATCCAGGCCTGTTTCCACTATCCTCGCAATAAGGTCATCACCCTTTACAATATATACGGTCGGTTTTCCCTCCACATTCATGACCGACTGTACAGGAACATAGACAGCATTATCATACTGGTCTATTATTATCTCTGCTGAGCAGGTCATCCCTGATCGGAGGAGATCCATGTTCCCGCCGTTGTCCAGGGTAATAACCGTATCATAGGTCTTCAGATCAGGATTCATAAACGCGTTCTCGGCATTGACCACGGATGAGACTGACGTCACAGTGCCGGTATAGATCACGTTAGGGATTGTATCCACGGTGACCTGTACAGGTAGCCCCACCTTTACCTTGCCCAGACTAGACTCCGGTATGCTTATATTCACAATGAAACCTGATGTCGTGGGCAGGTGTATTAACTCCTGTCTTTCCCTCACGCTGTTTCCCACCTTAAGGGGTTCTGTTCTGCTGCCGAACCGGCGAATGCTCATTTCCGCGCTCGTAGCATAGATAATAGTCCCGTCCGCAGGGGCGTAAATCTTTGTCTTTTCAATCTGGTTCTCTATCTTCTTAAGCTGGGCGTATTTGCGCTCGTATTCCGCCTGCTTTGCAGCCTTATTGGCCTCTGCCTGCGCGACGTTCGCCTTGGCCTTGCGGGTCGTGCGCTCAAGGGCGGACTTGGCCTGACTCACATCACTCTCCAGCTTTGCAAGCTGCCTCTTGTATGTGTAATTCTCCAGCAGCTGCTTGGCCCTCTTTTTCAGCTCCAGGGCCAGCTCCTTTTGACTGTATGAAAGCCTGTCTCTTTCAAGCTCTGACTGTGAGAGATATCCTTCTTTGTAGAGCTTCTCTGACCAGACAAGCCTATCCTTGGCCTGGACAAGTTCCTCTTCAGCCAGTGTAATCTGGGACTCGGCCTCCTTAAGCTGATCCGGATATTCTCCCTGAATATACTTCTCCAGGTCCTGTTTCGCGAAATCATAGTTCAGCTTTGCCTGGTCTATATCACTCTGGGCCTGATTTTTTGCCACCTCATAACTCTCGCTTGCGTCAATCCTGGCTGCCTCCGCGTTCTGCACGGCTATCTCCTGATCAATCTTCTTGTCGGACAGAGAGCTGGAGTCCAGTTCCATCATCAGGTTGCCCTTCTTTACCTTGGTTCCTTCATCCAATAGGTACACAATCGTTGTCTGTCCTTCGACCTGATTCTTTACAATAATCTTTTCCTTAGGCTGAATTGTCCCGGTCTCCGTAACGCTTATCTTTAAGGGACCTTGTTTTACCTCGTATGTAGGGATGCTGCTCTCAGCGCTTTCCCCGTTAAACAGGAATATGATCCCCACGACCAGCAGGACCAATATAATGATACCGCCTGTGGATAAGGCCGGTCTTTTCTTTATTAGTTCCTGTAACTTATGTAACTTGTTATAGTTTATTGTTATCATTATCATCCTCCCCGGATTCGTATTCCACTAACAATCCATTATCATCTATCTTTAAAATCCCTGCGTCCCGCTGGAATTGAAGTTCAGCCATGCGATAGTTAATTACCGCGGATGTAAGGGAGTTCCTTGCTGTGAGCAGTGCGGACTGCGCTTCCAGCAGGTCTCGCAACTCGGACCTTCCGGCCTCAAAGAACATGTTTGCACTCCTTAATCCTGTTTCCGCAGACT